>ERZ1643251.5139-NODE-5139-length-10872-cov-5.670704_pt1 | contig 10872 bp, 11 predicted proteins | sample MGYA00579261_ERZ1643251 | MGnify/ENA primary metagenome ERZ1643251 (study PRJEB29033, sample SAMEA4952267) | chicken gut metagenome | biome: Broiler Chicken; feature: Gastrointestinal Tract; material: Caecum | place: Ireland | collected 2018 | study: Broiler...
GGTTTTATGAAGTATTTTGATAATCATAAGCATTTTGGAATTGTGGGCATAACGCCTCTATCTCCTCCACACGATGCGACTTCTGCTCCTCCGCATCACTATTGTGCAGCTTTGCATGGGTAATTTCATGCACCGCCGCGCAGACCGTCTGAATCTCGCTCATCCCCTCGCGCAAGTGGATATTCTGCCCAGTTAGGCTGAAATATCCGTCCATCCCGATATCCATCGGCTCAAACAGAATCGGCACCGGCGAGCTGCGCCGAAGCGCTTCCATGAAAACCTCGTAATTCTGCACATCTCCGACCAGTGTTTCCGCCAGTACCGGCAGCGGCTTTCCGTCCGTATCCACCACATCGAACACTGTCACCGGCTTGAACATGGGGATTTTGATCTCCTTTTCCTCGGTCATTACGTCGCCATTTTCGTCCAGCATCGGCAGCTTAGTGTCGGGATCGAGCTTTTCCTGCTCGATTTTCTTCTTGAACGGTGTTGGGGCAATGATCGTAATCCCTTTCGCGCCTTTGACTACATGACGCTCGAATTTCGTTTGCCATGCCTGATACCCCGCAACATGGCTGGCGCGAGGGTTCTGCGAATAGATCAGAAGGCGGTTGTTTACGGAGTAGCGGGTAAAGCGGCTCATGGTGCGGAGATAATCCGCGTATTTTCCGGAGGTAAAGACTTCCTTTATGCCTTCTTCAATCCTCGCGGTGATTTCTTTCAGCCGCTCTTTATTCGTTTGCTTTTCTGCCATTGTTCCTCCCCTTCAAACAAAAAACGCCCTCACACGGATTTATTCTTCCGTGCAAGGGCGAAATATTCAGTTGTCCGTCATCCTGGGCTGAAATCCCGTTATCTTTGCACGTTCTCGCGCCGCCGCACGCCATTCATCCGTGTGCGGCGGATATATCACAATACATGATTTTGGCACGGTGAATTTCATCATACCATCCCTGTTTTCGCAAATCTTAATGATTCTATCCGGAAATTTCGCGGCAAGCTGTACCAGTTTTACTTTCAACCGCGAATCATATGTACACACACTTGCCGTCTCATCCGCTTCGGAAAACAAAATCACCGTCTCTTTCTCTGCGGCGGTCAGCTTCATCGCGTATCCCTCCTATCAAGCTCAACCCGATACCGCACAAATTCGCCGTTATCATCCAGCACCACCCACGCATCGTAAGTTTTTCCGGTTTTCTCCGAATACATCCCTTTTATGAAAACGCGCCCGTCTTTCAGCAGCCCCGCCGCCTGCGCTTTCGTCAGCATAACATGCCGCAGCGTGAAGAACTTGTTGTCGCGCCACATACCGAACCGGCAGTCTGTGTTCTCACAAAAGAAACCTTTCTTCGATTCGGTCACATCCCCACCGCATCGCGGGCATTTGCCGATCACATCCCGTCCCGACGGGAACAGCACCTCCGCGCCTTTCACCGCCTGATAATTCGCCGTCAGAGCGGCGATCATGTCGGTAATATCGGTAAGAAATGCGTCCGCCGACAGCTCGCCGCGTTCGATCTGCTTCAAGCGGTATTCCCACTCGGCGGTCAGAAGCGGGGATTGGAACTGTTCAGGAAGAACCGTGATGAGAGAGATCGCAGCGTGTGTGGGTATGAGATGGACGGATTTCTTCGACTTTTTCCGCTCGATAAAGCCGTTTGCTACCAGCTTTTCAAGAATTCCTGCGCGTGTCGCAGGTGTTCCCAAGCCCTTGCGCTCAACGTCATCCGTCATTTCTTTAACGCCCGCTGTCTCCATCGCATGAAGGATGGAATCTTCGGTGAAATGCGACGGCGGAGTGGTGAAGCCGACCTTGATAGATACAGATTTCACGGAAAGCTCCTGACCTTCTTTCAAATCCGGTAACGGCTTGTCATTCTGTTCCTGCTCCATGTAGGCTTTCCAGCCGTTCGAAAGGACAGTTTTGCCTTTGACCGTAAATACATGCCCGCCGCATTCCAGCGTGACAACAGTTTCCGCATATCTGAACGGCTCGCTGATAGCGCAGAGAAGCTGGCGAGATACAAGATGAAGGATTTCCCGCTCACCGGTTGGCAGGACGGAAACATCTGCCTTGCCTGCACTTACAGTCGGGACAATAGCATGGTGGTCGGTGACTTTTGCGCTATTGCAGATATTTCCGGTATTCATCGTCGCAGGCGATTCCACCGTGCAAATCCCCGCCGCAACGCGTGCCAGCTCCGGAATTGATGCAACCATATCGCCCGTGAGGTACCGGCTGTCAGTACGCGGATAGGTACACAGCTTTTTCTCATACAGCGACTGGAGATAATCGAGCGTCTGCTGAGCGGTGTAGCCGAGGAATTTGTTTGCCGCGCGTTGGAGGGTGGTCAGATCATAAAGCAGCGGTGCTTTTTCAGATTTTTCCTTGCACTCCACTAATTTTACAGTGACAGCTTTACCGCTGCACTCCTGCACAATCTGCTCGGCTTCGGCTTTGTCGTTTAGCTTATCACCGGACGCAACAAAACCGCCGCAATCGAGATTTACCGTATAGAACGGCTCAGGCTTAAAGGCATCAATCTCGCATTCCCGCTGGACGATCAGCGCCAGCGTCGGCGAAATTACGCGCCCGACATTCAGCTTGCGGTGGTACAAAATCGAAAACAGCCGCGTTGCATTGATGCCAACCAGCCAATCCGCCTTGGAACGACACAGCGCGGACTGATACAGCCCATCGTAATCGCTGCCGGGGCGGAGATCGCTCATACCGCCGCGAATCGCTTCATCCTCCATCGACGAAATCCAAAGCCGCTTCATGGTTTTCGTGCATCCGGCGAGGTAATATACGGTACGGAAGATCAGCTCCCCCTCGCGTCCGGCATCGCAAGCATTGATGACTTCCGTCACGTCCGGACGATTCATGAGATCCCGCAGCAGTTCAAACTGCTTTGATTTGTCTTTCCCGACACTGTATTCCCAATTCTGCGGCACAATCGGCAGATCGTCATACCGCCACTTCGCGTACCGTTCATCATAAACATCGGCACTTGCAAGCTCCGCAAGATGCCCGAAACACCAGCTCACAATGTAACCGCCGCCCTCCATATATCCGTCGTGGCGGCTTTTCGCACCGAGCACATTTACTATCGCCATCGAAACTGACGGTTTTTCCGCTATTACAAGCCTCATTTAATCCTCCCATCCATCATCCATATAGATTTCATTGAATACTTCGTCTTTCAAAATACGTCGATCACTTTGATGCGAAAAGTCACCGCGTCGCTTGCGCTCCAAAAACTCCTGCCGCAGCAGATCACCACCGCAGTTGTGAATCGCCGTCTGCAGATACTTGCGGAAATCACCCTCGCCATACAACGCCGTGTCAGAGAAAACCTCATAGCAGATGTCCTGCAGCGGCGTTTTGGAACGAAGCAGCGCTGTCAGCTCGTCCGGCGGAATCGAAATTGCCGCCGGAATCCGATATTTGTTGTCAAAGACATAGCCAAGCTCCTGCAGAATCGCTTCGCGGAGTACATATTCCGCCGCAAAATGCAGAATATCCTCCGGCTTCTGCTCCTTTAACTTCCTCACATATTTTGCCTGCTCTCTCCGTGCGCGACGGTACAGCTTCTCGGTCAGTGCTCGGATGTTTATGCTTTTACTGCTCACCGGTTTCATCCTCCTCGCCGCGCTCATCCGCAGTCTCATCCTCGGATTCATATTCGATTTCATCATCGTCCTCGCCGTAGTCATAATCGTCAAGATCAGACGTGCCGGACGTTTTCGGCTTACTCTTGCGGAATTTCAAGAAATACACCGCCGCACCGCCTGCCGCCGCCAGTACAAGAATAATGACAGGGAGCATATTGCCGGATTTAGTAGTCTCGCCCGGTTCTGGCTCTACCACCGGTTCCGTCTGTACGGGAGTAGTTCCCGTACAGGATTTCATATTCATCTTGCAGACATAGCAATCGGTATTCACCTCGCCCGCCGCGCATTTCACATCGCAAGTACAAGGTGTCGCGGATTCCTCGGCTTCAAGGAGGGCAAAGAGATCGTCATCGTCCACCTTATTCAGAAAATACACATTCTCGCTCTCCTGACTTCGGTCGATTATGATGTAAAATTCCGCGCCGCTGCGGGTGTGCACGGTAATAAACTGCTTGTTTTCGATGACGTTAGATTCAATCGTCTGTGTCCCATCCTCGCCCGTCTGGATGATCTTCTCCACAATGAGCTGGTAGAGGTCATCGGTAACGGTCATATTGCCCTCTGGCGTAATTGGCAGATAAGTCTCCGCCGTGGTGGTGTCCTCGGTTTCATACGGGTCTGCGTAGGCGCAAGCCGGCAGACAGAAAAGTGCAATGCAAAGCACAGCAGAAATGATGGCAAGTATTTTATTCGGCATGTTTTTCATCCTCCTTGGGAGTAATATTGTTTTTGAGAGCACAAATCAGCTCAGCCAGAGCTTCCGGCGTGATACCGTTCTCGCGCACGATACCGACGATATCGGTATTTTCAAGCTCGACGATTTTCGCGTCAATCTCCTCATTACGCGCATTCAGCGCGTCGATTCTGCGAAGATTCTTCTCCTTCTCCGCTTTCAGTTTATCAATTTTCGGATTCATTTTACCTCCTGTTCCGGCAGTCTGCCGTATGCGTAAAAATGCTCCCGCCAATAGGGAAGCGTCAGATCAGCGTAGGATATGGGATTCCCGGCATGGAGCATTTCGTCGTTTCCAGCGTAAATGCCGACGTGTGATACGCCGATGGTGTCGAATGTGCCGACGAAAAACACCAAATCACCGGGCTGTACCTCGTCGGCAGATACAGGTGTACAAAGATTATACAAGCCTTTCGCGGTTCGCCTGCCGATATCCCACCCGCTGTGATTGGCTACCCACGAGACATAACCGGAGCAATCGAACGAAGTCGCCGGATTCGAGCCGCCCCAACGGTATTCGTAACCGAGATACTTCTCCGCCTCCGCTTTCATGAGCGAAAATGTGTCCGGTTCGGACGGTGGTACGGCGAAAAATGCTGCGGGAGAGCTTGCCGCGCGTAATGACATCGCAGCGCCCGAAAACAAATCCGGATAGTTGCCCTTGGTGTCCATATACACATCGTAATGCTCCCGCTGGTCATCATCGAGCAAATCCTCAGTCAATTCATCCATTGATACCTGCGTCAGTGTAACTGTGCGAATTGTGTAATCATACGGCACATCGACCTCATAGGTGTACGGAACCCGATACACTTCCCCTGTCTCGGAATCTTCGACGGTATAGAAGTCCGTTCGCTCCTCTCGCTGGTATCGAGTTTCCGTGGTGGTACGCTCGACCAACTTGTACTGCAAATCAAAGATAGATTCAAGCTCCCCCTGCACCTCCGCGAGATCGTATTTCCCGTACATCACCGACAGCATCGATGTCAGCACATACGGATTGTGACCATCAACTGTGCCGGAAATGCGGTATTCGTCATAATCCGGATACATCGCCGCGTAATTATCGAGCTTTTCCTGTAATTCCGCTTCCAAATCCCGATACGCCGCTTCTACTTCGAGCATATCTTCTTCCCGGCTCTGGTAGGTGGTCAACGAGCTGATACCGCCGATCACACCTTGAAACATCGCCGTGCAGGAGGAAATCATCGCCATAAACAGCATGAGTACCGCGAAAATGATGAGGATAATCAGCACCAGCTTCTTGTGGCTTTTGATGAACTCCACCGCCCGCTTTGCCTTATCCGCCGCCGCTGATGCAGCTTTTGATGCCACCTCCGATGCCGTTGCGGTTCTCTCGGATGCGTGCTTGGCTTTGGCATACTCCTGCTTGATGGATTTTCTCTGCATCTTCCGGCTCAGATCGTGCGATAACGATCCCGCCGATTCTGTCGCCGATACCGCTCGATCGGCAGCAGTAACGGCGGAATTGTCATTGTCATCCTCCTCCTGCTTCGCAGCTTCATGAATCAGCTTCGATGGCAGTTTTCCCGCCGCTTCCTCGAAATGCAGCCGCGATTTACGCTTAGTCATCGAGGGACAGCTCCACAAGAATCTGCCGCATGACGGTGCTCTGCCGGTCGATTGCTTCGGTCAGCATTTCCGCCATCATGCGGATGTCGGATGAATTATCATTCCAGCCGGATTCCTCATCGTCGATATAATCCTCCACCGGCAGCAACTCCTCCTCCAAAAGCTCCGTGAGATGCACCCTGTTCCCATCCTCAAGGTATTCCTCCGGAATCCCCCAAGCGTCAAACATCATCTGCGCGCACTTCTCCATATTCGCCGCCGCGCATTTGAGCGACACCAGCTTCTCGCATTCGGGCAGCTCGCGCACTGCCTCCGTGATCGTGCGCATCATGTTGTAAAGCTCCACCTTGTCTGTGATGTACTGCATGTAGTCGTTTTCGTGGATGACATAAAGATCATTTGACATAGCATTTTCCTCCGTAAATGTGTATTTTCATTTAATCACGGCAGAGCATAAGCCGGATTGCATCTTTGCCTGCCGGGGTGATCAGCGTATACGAGCCGAAATATCCGGTTTTCGTGCAGAAATCCCGCACGATGAACAGCCCCTCGTTGCTCTTTTTGTTGTACGGCATGAGGTTTCCAGCAGGGCAGCGGTACATGAGCTTTTCCGCGATCAGAAACTTGCAGAACTGCCGCTCCGGAATCTGCAGCTCCTTTGCCGTATCGCGGATACTGGTACAGTTGCAGGGATTCACGAACGCATCGAAATAGTCCGCTTTCGGCTGGATAGCATCGAGCTTATCACTCAGCTCGTCCGCCCGGTTCCGCTCAGCGATAAGCCGATCAATGGCATGTTCAAGAATCCCGGGCAGCTTCGCCGCTTGTTCAAAAAGCGATTCCGAGACGTACATACCGTGGTGGCGGATGTTTGGAATGACTTCGTGGGTAATCCAGCGGCGGAACGCCTTTGCCTCCGGCTTGCGAGATCCCAGCACAAGTACATACAAGCCCGGTTCGCTGACAAAGGTAATATTCGGGTTGCCGCGATTACCGTCAGTTAAACTGACGGTAATCCTTTCATCATCATCCAGCCGCTCCACCGCCATGCGGCTGTTGCCGATTTCCAGAATCCTGCACACATCCACCGCCGCAAACCACGGCTCATTGTCGATCCTTATGGTTCGTACCGCGCCGAACGCTTCATTTTCAAATACCGTGATTTCATTTGCCATCGTGTATTCCTCCATTTTACTTTAATTATCCGCCTGTTCCACAAGTTTCGTCGTCATAATTCGATACAGCTCCGTATCCGTCGGGAATCTGTCAACAAACGGCAAAATCGTCGAACCGTAGAACAACAGCCCCTCGCCCGCACCCGAATGCGTCACATACGACAGCTGATGCGGCGAGATATTCAGCTTCTGCGCGAGAATCTGCCGGTCGCCTGCAGCCTGATTGAGCATGTAAAGATAGTCGCTGTTCTCAAATATGTTCTCAATCTCTTTGGAAGCCAGTAAATCCTTCACATTCTGCGTGATACCGGTTGGAATGCCGCCCCATTTACGGAATCGCTTCCAGATTTCAACCATGTACGCCGCTGTCTGCGCTTCTTTCAAGAGAAGATGGCATTCGTCAACGTAATATCGCGTAGATTTGTGTGCATCGCGGTTGATGGTCACGCGATTCCATACAGCATCCTGCACAATCAGCATGCCGATCTTTTTGAGCTGCTTGCCTAGCTCCTTGATATCGTAGCTGATAATGCGATTATTGACGTTGATGTTCGTCCGATGGTTGAACACATTAAGCGAACCGGAAACGTAGATTTCGAGCGCGGTCGCGATGTATTGCGATTCTTTTTCCTCCTGTCGGCGAAGCTCGTCGTACAAGTCCCCAAGAATCGGCATCTTTTCCGGAATCGGATCGAGAAGATACTCACGGTAAATGTTTCTCACACAGCGGTCGATAATGGTTTTCTCTACCGGCTGTAAGCCCTCCTTGCCGCCTACGATTAACTCACACAGACTGAGGATAAAGTCGGATTTGAGCGATAGCGGATTCTCATCGTCACTATAGTTCAGATTCAAATCCATCGGATTGACATAATCCGTACTCGTTGGCGAAATATTAATCACCTGCCCATTCAGCCGCTCTACCAATGCGCCATACTCCGATTCGGGATCACAAATGATAATGTCATCGTCCGTCACAAGGAACACATTCGCAATCTCGCGCTTGGCGGCGAAGGATTTACCGGAGCCGGGGGTGCCGAGAATCAAGCCGTTCGGATTCTTCAGAAACTTCCGGTCAACCATAATCAGATTGTTCGACAGCGCGTTCAAGCCGCAATACAGAGTTTCTTTACCCGTCTGAAACAGCTCCTTTGTGGTAAACGGCACAAATATCGCCGTCGAGGATGTCGTAAGCGCCCGCCGGATTTCCACCTGATTCAGCCCAATCGGCAGGCTGCTCATTAACCCCTCCTCCTGTTGAAAATCCAACTTTGTCAAGATACAGTTGTATTTCTGCGCGATAGAGCTTGCCTGAAATACGTTGTTTACCAGATTTTGCATCGTGTCGGCGGTGTTCATGACGAGGAATGTCAAGAGAAACATACGCTCATTGCGCGACTGTAAATCCTGCAAGAGCTTTTTTGCCTCACCGCCGTATGTCGCAAGGTCGGACGGCAGAATATCCATATCATATCCCGCTCTTACCGCCTTTTTCTGTTCCTCAATTTTGCTTTTGTCGAGGTCAGTAATCTTCCGCTTAATCGTCTTGATCGCCGCAATCTGATCGACCGACTGAATGTGCATAGTGATAACAAGTGAACTTTGCATATCCAGAAAGTCCGCCAGCATCCGATCATTCAGTTCCGGCGCAAGAATTTGCAGGAATGACACCGTTCCGAGCTTCTTTCCCATCGAAAAATGCTTGCCGCCTTTGAATTCAAACGAGGAAGGTGCAATGAAATCCTTCACCGACAGCCCGCTGGGAGCGAGCCAATCCCACGAAAATCGAAACGGCTCCTGCTCATCCATGTGGAAGATGCTATACAAGGTTTCAAGCCGCTCATGCCCATTCATCGGCGCGGCGGTGACGCCGATTCGCTTGAAGTTTGCGAGAATATCCGTCTCAATTCGCGCCAAACGTGGCTTCGCAGCACGAATATTCTCCGCTTCAATCGAAAATGTGAGATACTTCCGCTTGGCAAGCCCGTTGTTGCCTTTTGAGAACTGCCCACGCAGAATCTCCGTATACTCCGCGCGGATTGGATCGAACGCATCCCCCTGCGCCGGAATACTGATGAGCTTATTCATGTTCGCCCGATTCGCCGCGCTGTTGATGAACGACAGCTGGAATTTGATCGAGCTGTCGAAGTAATTGAGGAAATCACACCAGCCATCGAACACCGCGGATTTATCCTCGTTGGTACTCAGTTGGTAGTTTACGTCCTCGAATATCACGGTTTTCGAGTAAATATGCTCGCTTACACGACAGATTCCATCGGGGAACATCCGCTGAAAAGGAATGCTGTCCTGTGCGGATAATTTGCGCTTATCCTTCGGTTTGTTCCGCATGATAATCGCTTCAATCTGTTTTCGTTCGCTTCGCGTCAGCTTTTTTGCCATAAATGACGCTGTACACCTCCTTGTCGAGCCTGCCCTGTTTCATCAGGCAGTCGTAAAAATTATTCGTCCGATACGCCCGCTGCTTCGGACGAAAGAACATCACATTCGCCATGTTCCGCGCCACTTTTTCCAGCGGCTGACCGTTTCGCTCGAACATCGCAAGCAGCATGAACGGCAGCAGCACGAACACCATAATCAGCGCCGCCGTGCTGGTGCCAATATGCGGCTTCAGCAAAAAGAAAAGCGGTACACCGAAAAATGCACCGCTGCCGAAGCAGACCGTCTGCCGCTTTGTCAGTCCGAACAGGAATTTGGATTTGATATTTGCGAGATCTTTGGGAACGGGGACGTATGCCACAATTTACACCTCCTTAGTGCGCTCCGAGAATCCGCTGCGCAAGACTTCCCGTCTTGAACAAAGAAAAACACAACAGCACCGTGTACCCCATGCAAGTCCAGATTGCGTAGGAAATATCCGCACCAACCACGATATTTCGAATCAGCGCGGCGTAGATCGCAACGCAGATCAGGATGAGAAACGCCTGCAAGCCAAGTGCACCGAGGGATTTGAGGTAATTCTGCCCCATACCGCCGCTTTCGCGGTTCATCATCGTCGCCATCGGAATCGGCGCGACGGATGTGACAAGGTAGATTTCAATCATCCTGCCGAATGTGATGAGGAAAATGCAAATGCCCATCGCTTTCATGCAGAATCCGACGAGGAATGACTGAATCCAAAGTCCCATCAGTTCACCAAGATCCATCGCTTCCAGCCACGTCTGCAAATCGGGGATCAGCCGGTCGAAATCAAGCGTCGTGCTGCCGATAATCACACCGGATGCGTTGTTGACAATGCTCTGCGAAACGTCAAACACCGCCATGACAATGTTCCAGGTGTTGGTGACGATGAGCACCGCGCAAGCCGTTTTGAACACCCACTTGAAGATATTCGACAGCTCGAAATCATGGAAATTATTGCGTTCCACGATCATCTGAATAAATTCGATGGTCATCACAAATGCGAGAATAATGCCCGCGATTGGGACAATGACTGTCTCCGACAAACTGCGGATCATGCTGTAAATACTGCTGTTCCACGAGGCGGGAGTCCGCCCGACCTGCGAGGCGATGTCGGCGACCTCATCGTTCACCGAATCGAACAGCCCTGTCAGGTTGTTCATCGTACCGGTCACGAGCATTTCCATCAGCCAATCGTTGATGGTTTGAATTATGGTATCGATAAAAAATCCTCCTTTCAGCGAGAGCGCCGGGAGAACCGGCGCTCTCGCAAGG
>ERZ1643251.5141-NODE-5141-length-10866-cov-15.124410_pt1 | contig 10866 bp, 11 predicted proteins | sample MGYA00579261_ERZ1643251 | MGnify/ENA primary metagenome ERZ1643251 (study PRJEB29033, sample SAMEA4952267) | chicken gut metagenome | biome: Broiler Chicken; feature: Gastrointestinal Tract; material: Caecum | place: Ireland | collected 2018 | study: Broiler...
ACGCCCTGTGGTCCCTGCGGCCCGGCAAAGCCCTGCGGACCTGCTGCGCCAATCGGGCCTTGCGGCCCTGTTACGCCGGTCGGGCCAGTCGCGCCGGTAGGTCCCTGTAAACCCATAAGCCCCTGCGGGCCTTGCGGTCCGGTTGCACCGGTTGCACCGGTTGGGCCAGTCGGTCCAGTCATACCGGTTGCACCGGTTGCGCCAGGCGCGCCGATTGGACCCTGTGGTCCAGTTCCGCCGACGGGTCCCTGCGGACCCTGCGGGCCGACAGGTCCGGGCAATCCCATAGGACCTTGAGGACCCTCGGGCCCAGTTGGTCCGGTTGCGCCAGTCATAGTCGCGCTGCCGGGAATACCCTGCGGCCCTGTTGGTCCCGTGGCTCCTGGGAAGCCCTGCGGTCCCATTGGACCGACAGGACCCTGCGGTCCCATTGGTCCGATCGGTCCCTGCGGGCCTGTGGGTCCGGTGGGACCGACTGGTCCGGGCGGGCCGGGGCAGGGCGGCGGGCAAGGCGGCGGGCAAGGCGTGGGACAGGACTGGCCGGCGTTTGTCATAAAGTTCATGCCGGTGAATCTATTCATGAATAGAATACCTCCTAATCAGGATGATGGGAAATCCCCCACAACAAAATATGCACAGAATTGATAAACTGTTCCGAAAAGAGATATACAAATAAAAAAGAGGCAGGACAGAGGGTCCTACCTCGACAGGCTGTATAGAATGCTGTCTGCACAGCGGTGCAGATCGTATTCTGAGTGGATATCGACAAAACGCCGTCCGATGAGATCCTGTACATAGCTTGGCAGCGATGCATAGTACTGACGTGCCTGTCCGTTCTTTTTGAGCAGAGCGGCCAACCCGCCGGCTGCCGATTTCTGGTTATTCATGGAAGCTTCACCTCGCACAAAGTATTGCCTGATTCGATACAATTTAAACAGCTCCTTAAGAAAATTGTAAGGATTTTGTCGAATAGATGGTAAGAACTGCCGTATATAATCAAACCAAAGCGAAGCAAGGCGAAATTTGTGCTATACTGGGATTGCACAGCACGGTTATACCGTACAATTTCCAGATAGGGGAGCGGGATCATGGAGGAAAAGCTGAGTGTGTTGGTGGTGGATGACGACCGTGAAATTGTCGAATCGATCGCAATTTATTTGAGCCGGGAAAACCTGACGATCTATAAGGCTTACGATGGATTGCAGGCGCTTGATATTGTCGCAGCTCATACAATCCATTTGATTTTGATGGATATTATGATGCCGAAGATGGATGGGATTAAAGCGATGTTGAAGCTGCGCGAGCGCAATAATATCCCAATCATTCTCGTATCAGCCAAAGGCGAGGACGCGGACAAGGTGTTTGGCCTGGAGTTCGGCGCGGACGATTACATCACAAAGCCATTCAATCCCCTGGAGCTGATTGCACGAGTCAAAAGCCAACTGCGGCGCTACGTAATGCTTGGCACGGCACGCGACCGCGGCGGGCCTGCGGAAACGATTGTCTGCGGAGGTCTGACGCTCGATGTGCGGCAGAAACGCTTGGAGGTTGACGGTGAGGAGGTCAAGCTAACCCCGATCGAATATAAAATCACCGAGCTTTTAATGCGTCATCCGGGGCGTGTGTTCCCAATCGATGAGATCTATGAACGTGTCTGGAATGAACCAAGCTTCGCGCCTGAAAATACGGTGGCGGTTCATATACGCCGTATCAGAGAGAAAATCGAGATTAATCCAAAGGAACCAAAATATTTAAAGGTGGTGTGGGGCATTGGCTACAAAATTGAAAAAATCTAGGCCAGGAGCGGCATTTGTCCTGTTTGCGCTGTCGCTGACAATTGTGATTGCAGCCGTGGCCGGAGGACTGTATCTGTGGGCGGCTGGCGCGGTCGCGCTTGATTATAAGGAGACGCCGCGCTACCAACAGGCGGTCAACAGAATGATTTCGGACGCTTATGCAATTGCCGAAAACGGACCGGATGGAGACGCAGGGCTTACGCTGCGCAATGATTTAAACGTTGATTACTTTATAGAAGGACGTTCCTTCCGGCTATGGTCGGACGATATTTCCGATGCGACGGCTAAGGCGATGTATGAGCGGATAAGCGCCAATATGGACGCCGCAGGTTATGAGCATGTGATTTATGCTGTGGATGGCGTTATCACGCAGCAAATTCAGACATCGCGCGGCCAAGGCGTCAACACGGCAGCTTATCAATGGGCGGGAACGGAACAGCAGGCATCCTTTTGTTTGGCAATACGGCCTGAAAGCGGGCTTGTGAATTATGGTCTGATCTATGACGCTTATTATCAGTGGTACTATGCGTCCGTGTTTCTTGTGGCTGGGGCGGCGGTTGTCGCTGTCGCGCTGATTATTTTGCTGTGTACGCTGGTGCGCCGCCGCACGCTCGCCGAGGCGCACCGCCGCATTGCGGCTGCGCTTGGCCATATCTGGATGGAGCCGAAGCTTGTGCTGCTGCTGGGGGCGCTGACGCTTGGCGCCTGGACGGCGGTGGAGACATTCGCGTTTCGCGAAATTGGCACACTCCCCGGATTGGCCGTCATTCTTGCATGTTTCTGGTGCGCCTGGCTGATGCTCACGGATTTGTCCATCAACGGGATACAGGCGTTCTTTTCCAACAACAGCTTTATGTCAGTCGCGCGTTTTCTGCGCGGGCTGGAGAATAAATATGACTTTTTAGCGCGCATGAAGCAGCGGCTGATCCTGCTGCTGGCTGCGGAATGTGTGATTGCAGTTCCAGCCGTTTTTCTGACAGCCTGGGTCTTGCTGGACTGGATCGGCGAAATTTGGATTGCAGTTGTTTTGCTGCTGGCTGCGCTGGGGCTGTTTCTGCTGGCTGGCTATGTGCGGGAGTATAACCGGAATGTGGATGATTTTGGCCGTGTGATCGATTATGTGGGACAAATGCGCAGCGGCAGTTTGTGCGAGCCTCTTTCTGTAAGCGGAGATTTTGCAGGGCTTGCCGCAGATCTCAACGATATCATGGACGGAGTCAACCGCGCCGTCGAGGAACAGATGCACAGCGAACGTATGAAGATCGAGCTGGTCACAAACGTGTCGCACGATTTAAAGACGCCGCTGACCTCGATTATCAATTACGTCGACCTGCTTGGACGCGAACAGCTCCGCCCCGATTTTGCCAATGATTACGTCCAAATCATCGATCAGAAAGCGAAGCGGTTAAAAAACCTCGTACAGGATCTCTTTGAGATCTCCAAGGCGAACAGCGGCGCGATTGACGTGCATCCGGAACAGATCGATGTGGTGTCGCTCGTTGGACAGACAATCGCGGAACTGGACGCAAGCGCCGGCGGAGTTCAAATCAAACCGCAATTCTCGGCCGCCCGCCTGTTTGTGTGGGCCGATGGAAAGATGCTGCATCGTGTGTTTGAAAATTTGCTTGGCAACGCGCTGAAATATTCCATGTCCGGCACACGCGTCTATGTATCTGCCCACCAGAATGGAGATTCGGTGGAAGTCGCCTTTAAAAATATTGCCAACTATGAGATGACCTTCTCGGCTGACGATATTGTCGAGCGGTTCCAGCGCGGCGACGCATCCCGCACGGGAGAAGGGAGCGGCCTTGGATTGGCGATCGCTAAAAGTTTCACGGAGTTAAGCGGCGGAACGCTGCATATTGAGCTTGACGGCGATCTGTTTAAAGCAATTGTTACTCTGCCGCTCTGTGCGCAGGATATGTCAGAGGCTCTGGAAGCCATCCAAGTGGAACAGGAGGCAACCGGTCCGCAGGACGCTGTCCCGCCATGCGGGCAGCCGGATGGGCTGGATATTTCGGAGGGACAGCAGGATCAGGAAAACGTACCGGCCGCTGCTGCGGACAGCGGTGAAAGCAGGTAAGTGTGTGGAAAAGAGAGACGCGCGGCGGGGAATATCCCCGCCGCGCGCCGGCGTTATTTTTCTGTAATGGGCTTGGCTTTTTCCTTTGTACGTTTCGCGCCGCCCTGCAATTCCGGGACAGGCGGAACATCATTTTTCCGCTTCGGCCCAACCTCCGGGCGTTTCATACCCTGCTTTGCCATCGGCGATACCACCTTGCACGCGGAGCGCGCGCTCCGTTTACTGGCCAGCCCGCCATCGCGGTCCGGCGCGGTTAGCATTCCCTGAAAACGGCGCGTTATTCAGCCGGAGTGCAAAATGCCCCATCATATGTCTGAATCACTGCAGCGTTCGCGCAAAAGACGGATCTCAGCCGCATAGCCAGGCAATTCATTCGGCGTTTCCAGGCAGATGGGCAAACCTTTGAGCGCCGGATGACGCACGACGCGCACAAGTGCCTCGACGCCGATGGTTCCTTCACCAAGGCGGGCATGGCGGTCTTTGCGGCTGCCGCGCGGGTTCATGCTGTCATTCAGATGGACAGCGTGCAGGCGTGAAAGCCCGATCACACGGTCGAATTCCGTTAGTACGCCGTCAAGATCGTTCACAATATCATATCCGGCGTCCGATACATGGCAGGTGTCAAGGCAGATGCCCATTCGCTCAGAGATCGCGACGCGGTCGAGAATGGCGCGCAGCTCCTCAAAGCGGCTGCCGACCTCGCTTCCTTTTCCGGCCATCGTCTCCAGAAGGACGGTTGTATGCAGGCCGGGGCGCAGAACGCTGTTCAGCATGTCTGCAATTTGAGCAATGCCTGTTTCGACGCCTTGTCCGGTATGGCTGCCGGGATGAAAATTATAGAGATTGCCTGGCAGATGCTCCATCCGTTCCAGGTCGTCTGCGATCATGTCGCGGGCAAGCTCCCGCAGATGCGGATCCGATGAACAGGCGTTGAGCGTGTATGGCGCGTGCGCGACGATTGTGCCGAAGGCGTTTGCGTCCATAAGCTCCAAAAGCGCGCGCATATCGTCCGGATCGAGCGCCTTGGCGCGCGCGCCGCGCGGATTGCGGGTGAAAAACTGAAAGGTATTCGCCCCGATGGAAAGCGCGTCCTTTCCCATATGTGCATAGCCTTTGGCGGCGGACAGGTGACAGCCGATATACATAAACATCCTCCTGATCATCATTTATTTAAAAAGGCGGCGCCTGTTTGCCCGCGGCGCCAGAGAAGCGCGGCTCGTTCCGTCCGTCTGACAAATTGGTCCTTGCCGTCGCAATATCGGTCGATGCTGTTGGGATACTGAGCAGCCAGCCGTCTTTTCAGCGCGCCATATTCGTCTGCCTTTTCAGGATGCGCGCGCAGATAATCGCAAAACGCGAGATGCCGCTCGATTTCCTGAACATTGGTTTTTTCAAAAATGTGAAGCTGATGCGTGCGCCGGTCGCCGCCTTTACGGAAATAGCGGCGCCCTGGTATTCCGAATTCACCCATCGCTTCATATCCGGCGGCCAAAAACGCGCCGGTTTGACCATCGACAGCGGATAGATCGAACACCACCGGAAGTATATCGATAATCGGCTTGGCGCACAGCCCAAAGACCGCTGTGCTGCCAATGTGGTGGATGCAATCCAGATTCGGGCCGAGAATTTGGCCGATCAAAGCGGACTCCTCTTTGAACAGGCGTTCCCAGTCTGGGTCATAGGGGACGACATGGATACGCTGCGGCATAGCGATTCCTCCATATGTACATAGGGACTGTTTTTATCAATACCATGACTTCTCAAAAGTCAGCGAACGAAATGATCGTCTTTAGGATATTATACTACACAACGCCTTGCCTATAAACACAAAATTACAGAAATTTGGCTTTAAGCGGCCCAATATCCAGTTGGTGGAACGATTCGGAAAAAATATGAAAAGATTACAAAAACACCGTTCCCAAAGCGGGCGATCTATGATAAAATAAATTCAGCGCATTTATTTTATCCTTTATGGCCAGGGCGATACGCGTGCGCGGCCCGCTTGCGCCCTGATGGCCAATTTATCATGTTGCGCTGCGGACATGAAAAAATAATTGTGTCACACCTTCAGCATAGATTCAATCGTTTGGCGTATAGGGGAGATGTGCTTGCGTGCCTTTTTATCCGACAGTCCGGAAAAGCTTCAGAGCGCGCGGATTGCCGCTGCGCTTTCAGTGTTCGCCATATCGTTGATTGTATTCGGCTTCTTTTGGGATACGCCCGCTGGAATTGTGGGTGGTATTTGGAGGATTATCCGCTCTCAGGCCGGCTTGATCACTGACTCGATTGCAATCGGAGGCATGGGGGCCGCGTTTGTCAATTCGGGGCTTGTAACATTGATCTGTATTGGACTTTTGTGTCTGCTGCGTATGCCCTTTACCGGCATCAGCATCGCCTCCCTTTTTCTGATGGCGGGTTTCTCGCTGTTTGGCAAGGATATCTGGAATATTTTCCCGATCATCTTTGGCGGTTTTCTTTATGCAAGATTCCGCCGGGAACCGTTCGGGCGTTATATTTACATATCGCTGTTTGGCACCGCGCTTTCTCCGGTTGTGACGGAAATTGTCAACGTGGGCGGTGAAAACGCTGCGGCATGGTATACGGTCGGCGTTGGAATCGGCGTTGGAATTGGCTTTATTCTTCCGGCTGTGGCGTCGTTTACCCTGCGTGTCCACCAGGGGTATAACCTCTATAATGTCGGCTTTACAGCGGGCTTGATTGGCATGGTGCTCGCCTCCTTCTTTAAATCGTTCGGTCATGTTTTCGAGACGCGTCTTGAATGGAGCGCGGGCAACAACCTGCCGCTGGCGGTTTTTCTGTTCTGTTTGTTCGGTGTGATGGGTGCGGTTGGCTTTCTGTGGAACGGACACAGCCCGCAGGGACTTTTGCGCATCACACGCCATTCCGGACGTCTGGTGGCTGATTTTGTGCTGCATGACGGCCTTCCGGTCACGATGATGAATATGGCCTGTGTCGGAGCGGCTGCGACAGCCTATGTGCTGTTTGTCGGAGGGGAACTGAACGGTCCGACAATCGGAGGAATTTTTACAATCTGTGGATTTGGTGCGTTTGGTAAGCATCTGAAAAACATTGCGCCCGTTATTCTCGGCGTCATTGTCAGCTCTATTTTTACGGTATGGACGCTTGATGAGCCGAACACACTGCTCGCGGCATTGTTTGCAACGGGCCTGGCGCCGATCGCGGGGCAGTTTGGCTGGGGCTGGGGGATGCTGGCGGGAGCGATCCACGCCTCGGTTGTGCTTAACACAGGATTTTTGCACGGAGGGCTGAATCTTTACAATAACGGGTTTTCCGCGGGGCTTGTGTGTATTGTCCTTGTGCCGCTCATTGAGTCGCTTCGCAAGGAAACGTGAGCCGTGAAAGCGGTAAAAAGGAGGGGATCGGCATGAATGCCACTGCAAGGAAAATGACAAAGGTGATCGACGAGCTGATCGTTTTTTTTATCAGCGCCGGATCGGACGGCGTCCGTATGAATTTGGAAAAACAGCAGGATGGTTACGAGCTGTCGCTGGAGAGTAATTATGATCCGGCGCAGCGCAAGAAAATTGACGACCTGGACCGCTTTTTCAACAATGCGCAGCGCAATGAGGGCTTGGAGGAATTTTTCTGGCAGCTTGCGGGCGTGAGCGGTTTGGGGCAGGATACGGAACTGCATCTGATTGGGCAGATGGTGGAATGCAGAAAGCTTGAAATCAGGGATGACAGTGTTTCACTGGTGCTTTATAAGGCCAGAGAGTAGGTCTGGATGTAGATAATTGACAAAGGAAAAAACTGGACAAGCAGAATATTTGTACAAACTATAAATTTCATCTGAAATCTTTGTTAAAAAGATAGCAATTATAAAATTTTTGTCGTATAATTAAAAACGAAAGGTTTGTCCGCTGCTGCAAAGCACGCGGCGGCAGAAGCCGCTGTGTGGAATCCTTTTATGCTTTTTATTGTAAAACAATAAAAATATAATATCGGAGGCGTAAACATGTCAAGAGAAGTTGTATTAGCCGGTGCCTGCCGCACCGCAATCGGCAAGTTCGGCGGCTCGCTCGCCAACATCCCTGTCGAGCAGCTCGGCACAATTGTCATCAAAGAGGCGCTCAACCGCGCGGGCGTCAAGCCCGAGCAGGTCGACGAGGTCTTTATGGGCTGCGTTCTGCAGGCCGCCCAGGGACAGAACGTCGCGCGCCAGTCCGCGATCCATGCGGGCATCCCGGTCGAAGTTCCGGCCACGACCCTCAACAACCTCTGCGGTTCCGGTTTGAAGTGTGTTAATCTTGCGGCGTCTCTGATTGCCAGCGGTGAAGCTGACATCATCGTCGCGGGCGGTATGGAGAATATGTCCGGCGCACCGTATGCGCTTCCGCAGGGCCGTTACGGATACCGCATGGGCAACGGCACATTTGTTGACACGATGATCAATGACGCGCTGACCGACGCGTTCCACAACTATCACATGGGCATCACTGCTGAAAACGTTGCCGAGAAATACGGCATCACCCGCGAGATGCAGGACGAGTTTGCCGCCAGCAGCCAGCAGAAGTGCGAAGCCGCTCAGAAGGCCGGCAAGTTCAAGGATGAAATCGTTCCCGTTCCGATCAAGGTCAAAAAGGACACGGTTATGTTCGACACGGACGAGTTCCCGCGCGCCGGCGTTGTCGCCGAGGGCCTGGCCAAGCTCAAACCCGCCTTTAAGAAGGACGGTACTGTGACCGCCGCAAACGCTTCCGGCATCAACGACGGCGCCGCCGCGATCGTCGTTATGAGCGCAGAGAAAGCGAAGGAGCTGGGCGTGAAACCGATGGCGAAGTTTGTCGCGGGCGCTTCCGCCGGCGTCGATCCGTCCGTCATGGGTATCGGTCCTGCCTTCTCGACCCGCAAGGTGTTTGAAAAGACCGGTTATACGATCAATGATATGGACCTGATTGAGGCCAACGAGGCGTTCGCCGCGCAGTCGCTCGGCGTGGGCATCGAGCTTGGCTGGGATGCATCCAAGGTCAACGTCAATGGCGGCGCGATCGCGCTCGGCCATCCGGTTGGCGCCTCCGGCTGCCGTATCCTGGTCACGCTGCTTTACGAGATGAAGCGCCGCAACGCCAAGCTCGGCCTGGCGACGCTGTGCGTCGGCGGCGGCATGGGCGTTTCCGAGATCGTCGAAAACATTCAGTAATTAAAACACCGAACGGACGAAGGCTTCCGGATTTCCGGAAGCCTTGGTTCGCCTGAAAACGTTCAGCCCGCGCATAGTGCGGCGGGGAAGGGACGCGAATATGAAGGAGGCGGCAAACTTGAGTTTTGTGACTTATGAGCAGAAAGGCTTTGTCGGCGTGATTACGATCGACCGCCCCAAGGCGCTCAATGCGCTCAACAGCGAGGTCCTGGCGGATCTGGAGAAAGTGATCGACGCGATTTCTGCCGATGAAACGCGCTGCGTGGTTTTGACCGGCGCGGGCGAGAAATCGTTCGTCGCGGGCGCGGATATCGGCGAGATGAGCGGGTTGAGCAAGGCCGAGGGCAAAGCGTTCGGCAAGAAGGGCAACGATATCTTCCGCAAGATTGAGACGTTGCCGGTGCCCGTCATCGCGGCGGTCAACGGGTTCGCACTTGGCGGCGGCTGCGAGCTGTCCATGAGCTGTGATATCCGCATCGCTTCGGAAAACGCCGTGTTCGCGCAGCCTGAGGTTTCGCTCGGCATCACGGCCGGTTTTGGCGGCACGCAGCGTTTGGCCCGCATCATCGGCGTGGGTAAGGCGAAAGAACTGCTTTATACGACCAACAAGATCAAAGCGCCCGAGGCGCTTGCGCTTGGGCTTGTCAACGCCGTCTATCCGGCTGACCAGTTGATGGATGAGGCGATGAAGCTGGCTGAAAAGATCGCGCGCAACGCGCCGATTGCGGTCCGCGCGACAAAGAAAGCGATCAACGACGGCTTGCAGGTCGATATGGACAAGGCGATTGAAATCGAGGAGGAGCTGTTTGGAAGCTGCTTCGAGTCGCAGGATCAGCGCAACGCGATGACCGCGTTCGTCGAAAAGCGCAAGCCCGATCCGTTTGAGAACAAGTAAGTTACAGCTTTTTATTGCGGATGCAATCAAAAATAGATGGAGGTTACATGGCTATGAAAGTTGGAGTCATCGGCGCCGGCACCATGGGTTCCGGTATTGCGCAGGCATTCGCCGTAACGGACGGCTACGAGGTCGTCCTGTGCGACATCACCGAGGAATTTGCCGCGGGCGGTAAAAAGAAGATTGAGAAATCCCTGTCCAAGCAGGTCGCCAAGGGCCGCATGGAGCAGGCCAAGATGGACGAGGTTCTTGCAAAGATCACAACAGGACTCAACGACAAGGTTGCCGACTGCGATCTCATTGTCGAGGCTGCGCTTGAAAAGATGGATCTGAAAAAGGAGCTGTTCGGCAAGCTTCAGACGATCTGTAAAAAGGATGCGATTTTCGCTTCCAACACATCCTCTCTTTCCCTGACTGAGATGTCGCAGGGTCTGGACCGTGCGATTGTTGGTATGCACTTTTTCAATCCTGCGCCTGTCATGAAGCTCGTTGAAGTGACCTCCGGCGCGCATACCACCCCTGAAACGGTCGCTAAGATCATCGAGATCACAAAGGAGATCGGCAAGGTTCCCGTCGAGGTCAATGAGGCCCCGGGCTTTGTCGTCAACAAGATCCTTGTTCCGATGATCAACGAAGCGATCGGCATCTATGCCGACGGCGTCGCTTCCGTCGAAGGCATCGACACCGCCATGAAGCTCGGCGCAAACCATCCGATGGGGCCGCTGGCGCTCGGCGATTTGATCGGTCTTGACGTTTGCCTGGCGATCATGGATGTTCTGCTGGCTGAGACGGGCGATCCGAAATACCGCGCGCATCCGCTGCTTCGCAAAATGGTCCGCGGCGGCCTGCTCGGCATGAAGACCGGCAAGGGCTTCTACGATTACAGCAAAAAGTAAGAGACAGGATCACA
>ERZ1643251.5143-NODE-5143-length-10865-cov-4.745236_pt1 | contig 10865 bp, 10 predicted proteins | sample MGYA00579261_ERZ1643251 | MGnify/ENA primary metagenome ERZ1643251 (study PRJEB29033, sample SAMEA4952267) | chicken gut metagenome | biome: Broiler Chicken; feature: Gastrointestinal Tract; material: Caecum | place: Ireland | collected 2018 | study: Broiler...
GAAAGAGCAGGGATCAGAACTGAAAAAGTTAGGAATTAGGAGTTAGGAATTGCGGTGGATCGGCGGCTGCGCCGCCGACGCTCGATCCACGTTTTATTTTTTCCGCCCAAGCTGCCCCGCCGCCAGACAGGCCAGCCCCAATCCGAGCATACGGGCGGCTTGCGTGGCGTCGAGGCCGGTGAAGGACAGCACGACGACGGCGACGCCCATTGCAAGCGCGACGCCTTTCAAAACAAGGTCGAGGATTTCGGCAATGCTGTCCCGCTTTTCTGTCTCGTCCATCTTTGCGCCGGCGGCCTTCACCTGCATGAGCTCGTCGACCGAGACGCCGAAGATTTCGGCCAGCTTGGGCAGGCTGCTCACGTCGGGGAAGGAGAGATCCCGCTCCCATTTTGATACGGCCTTATCGGTAACCCCCATCTTCTCGGCCAGTTCCAGCTGGGTCATGCCCTGCGCTTTGCGCAGCGCGGCGATGGTGGTGCCAAACGTTTGGTTGTTCATTGGTAAACTCCTTCCTGTGGTTCTGCGCCGCCGTTCGTTTGTCTAAGGCGCAGTAAGCGCTGAATTTTGCGCTGCCTACACATTACCACGCGGCCGGCCAATCCTCAACCGACCGCCGGTTGAGCGCCCTCGACCGCTAGTTGAGCGGCGGTTGAGCGGATTTTCCAGCCGAAGCGGGCGCGAAACCGCGCCGCGGCCCCCGATCAACTCAGCCCCGAACCAAGATCCGAACAAATGAAAACCCCCACTCTGCCTGTTGCCAGGTAAAGCGGGGGTTGTTCATGCGGGAATTACTGCGCGGCGCTGACCTTGTTGTTGCGCTTGGCCATGCGGGCGACCTTGCGGGCAGCGGTGTTCTTATGGATGACACCCTTGCTCTTCGCAGAGTCGATAGCCGAGACGGCCGCACGGATGGCGGCGTCCTTATCCGCGGCGTTGCTGTCGATGGCAGCGTCTGCCTTTTTGATCACTGTCTTCAGGCTGGTCTTGATGACCTTGTTGTGCAGCGCTTCTTTCTTGGCCTGCACCACGCGGTCCTTCTGGGATTTAATGTTAGGCATTCGTTCCACCTCCTTGGTTGACCCATAACAGTACGAATAATCTTAGCATACTTTTGGCTGCCTTGCAAGACCTTTGCTCAAATTTTTTTGCCAGCGCGGCTTTTTTTGCAAACACGGCGGCAAAGGGGGCCGCTGCGGCGCATATACTGGCCAGCAGGGGGGATGCGGTATGTTGGATGGGCGCCGTGTGCTGGGGCGGCTGGCCTCGCTGGCGCTGGGCGCCGGGGTGCTGGCAGGCAGTGTGGCGGCCGGGGCGCATATCGGCGGCGGGTGGGCTGCCGCGGCGCTCTATGCCCCGGCAGCCGCCCTGTCTGCCGTGCGGGAAGCTCGGGCCGAGCCGCAGGCGGCCCCCGCCGAGGCCGTGCAGCCGGTGGCGGCGCCCACGCCCGCCCCGCAGCCGGCCCCGAGCGCAACCCCTGCGCCCTTCGAACCCGAGCCTTCGCCCAGCCCGGCTCCGGCCCCGTCCGGCACGCTGCCAGGCGCGACGGCCCCGCCCGAACTGCTTGCGGGCGCGGGCGGCGCGATTGAGCCGCGGCAGTACGGCCAGGGCAGCGGGGAAGGGTATATCACGCTGGCGGCCGGCAGCATCCGCAATTCGACCGAGCGCGACGACGCGGTGCTCGCCGCCGCTGCGGCCGGGCCGCTGCCGTTTGAGATCGAACTTGACAGCGCCGAACCCCAGGTGCTGATCCTGCACACCCACGCGACCGAAACCTACCAGCTTTGGGACGACCTTGTCTTTGACCCGGGCTTTGCGGCCCGCACCCAGGACAAAACGGCCAACATGTGCGCGGTTGGCGCGCGGATGGCCGAAGTGCTCAACGCGGCCGGCATCAACACCCTGCACGATGAGACGCTGCACGATTCGCCGAGCTACACCGAAAGCTACGGCCGCAGCGCCCAGACGGCCCGCGCCTACCTCGAACAATATCCGAGCATCAAGGTGATTCTGGATGTGCACCGCGATGCAATCGAGGCGGACGGCATGCGGATCAAACCGGTCGCCGACATCAACGGCGAACCCACGGCCCAGGTGATGCTGATTGCAGGGTGCGACAACGGTACGACGGTCAACCTGCCCCGCTGGGAGCAGAACCTTGCCTTTGCCGCCGCCTGGGAGCAGGCAATGGAGAGCGCCTACCCCGGCCTGACACGGCCGGTGCTCTGCGGGTATCGGTTCTATAACCAGGATATCACGACCGGCAGCCTGCTGATTGAAGTCGGAGGCCATGCAAATACCCTGGCCGAGGCAGTGCGCGCAGGCGAGTACGCGGCCAGGGCCCTGGCCGGGGTGCTGGGGGCTTCGGCGTAAAGCGCGGGCGTTCTGCCTCTGTACAACGGCGTGCAAATGCGGTATAATACCCCTATCTTCAGCCCAAGAGAGGGAGAAAGGGGATCGTATGGATTATCTGAAACAACGCGTGGAGCTTTCCACGCTCTACACCGACACCCCGGCCAGCGGCACTGTGGTGACCGTGTGCGGCTGGGCCAAGACGGTGCGGGATTCCAAAAAGATCGGCTTCATCTCACTGACCGACGGCAGCTGCTATAAGCCGGTCCAGGTTGTGTTTGAGGCCGACAAGCTTGCCAATTATGCCGAGGTGGCCAAATGCGGCCTCTACACAAGCTTTGCCGTGACCGGCAAGCTTGTGCAGACCCCCGGCGCGCGCCAGCCTTTTGAGATCAACGCCGACGCGATCGAGATCCTGGGCGCCTGCGGGCCGGAGTATCCGCTGCAAAAGAAAAAGATGAGCACCGAATACCTGCGCACCATGACCCACCTGCGCCCGCGCACCAACACCTTCCTGGCGGCGTACCGGGTGCGGGGCCAGGCTGCGTTTGCGCTGCACCAGTTCTTCCATGAAAACGGCTTTACCTATGTCCACACCCCGATCTTTACCGGGTCGGACTGCGAGGGCGCCGGCGAGATGTTCCAGGTTACGACGATGGACCTTGACAACATCCCGAAGACAGAGGACGGCATGGTCGATTTCAGCCAGGACTTTTTTAAGCGGCCGGTCAACCTGACCGTTTCGGGCCAGCTGGAAGCCGAAGCTCTCGCGATGGCGCTGGGCAAGGTTTACACTTTCGGGCCGACCTTCCGCGCAGAAAAAAGCTACGATACCCGCCACGCGGCGGAGTTCTGGATGATCGAACCCGAAATGGCGTTCGCAGACCTTGAAACCTATATGGATACCGCCGAGGCGATGACCAAGTATGTCGTGCGCTATCTTCTGGATCACTGCGCCGATGAGCTCGCCTTCTTCAACCAGTTCTTTGACAAGGGCCTGCTGGAGCGCCTCAACCTTGTCGCCACAAGCGATTTCGCCCGGGTTCGCTATACCGATGCGATCGAACTGCTCAAGGAAAATGATGCAAACTTCCAGTACAAGGTTTCCTGGGGGATGGACCTGCAGACCGAGCACGAGCGTTACCTGACCGAGCAGGTCTTCAAAAAGCCTGTCTTTGTCACCGACTATCCCAAGGAAATCAAGGCTTTCTATATGCGGATGAACGACGACGGCAAGACCGTCGCGGCGGCCGATATGCTGGTGCCCGGCATCGGCGAACTGATCGGCGGTTCCCAGCGTGAAGAACGGCTCGATGTGCTGGAACAGCGCATTGAGGAGCTGGGCATGCACTGCGCTGATTACGACTGGTACCTTGACCTGCGGCGGTTCGGCTCGGTCAAGCATGCGGGCTACGGCCTTGGTTTTGAGCGGCTGCTCATGTATGTCACCGGCATCCCGAACATCCGCGATGTGATCCCGTTCCCGCGCACCTGCGGGGGCTTTTGATGGCGCTCGGCATAGCCGAAGGGCTGCTTACCTGGTTTTGGCAACACAGAAGGCTTCTGCCGTTCCGGCAGGAGCCTTCGGCCTATCATATCTGGGTCAGTGAAATCATGCTGCAGCAGACCCGCGTTGCCGCAGCCCTGCCCTATTACGAACGGTTCGTGGCCGAGCTGCCTGACCCCGCCGCCCTTGCGGCCTGCCCGCCTGACCGGCTGCGCAAGCTCTGGCAGGGGCTCGGGTATTACAACCGCGCCGCCAATATGCAGAAGGCCGCCCGCCTTGTCTGCGAACAATACGGCGGCAGCCTGCCGGCGGACTGGCAGGCGCTGCGCGCTTTGCCCGGCATTGGGGAATACACGGCCGGTGCAATCGCCAGCATCGCCTTCGGCATCCGGGCCCCGGCGGTTGACGGCAATGTGCTGCGGGTCTTTGCCCGGCTGTATAATGATGACGCCGACATCACCAAACCGGCGGTCAGGCGGCGGTTTACCGGGCTTGTGCTTGACGAGATGCCGCCCGACGCCCCGGGCCCTTTCAACGAAGCGCTGATGGAACTCGGCGCGCTTGTCTGCCTGCCGGGCGCGCCGGCCTGCGCTTCCTGCCCGGTGGCGGCGCTCTGCCGCGGCCGGGCAGCCGGGCGGGCCGCCCGGCTGCCCTGTAAACCGCCCCGCAAGGAAAAGCAGCGCCTTCCGGTTACGGTGGCGCTGGTTGAAAGCGAGGCAGGCCTTTTGCTGCAGCGCCGCCCGGCCAAAGGGCTTTTGGCAAACCTTTGGCAGCCGGCCGCGTTTGAAGGCCGGAGCCTTGACTGCGCCGGGCTGGATGCGGCGCTTGCCCCGCTGGGGCTGCAGGTGGAATGGCAGCGCGCGCTGCCGCCGGCCCGGCATGTGTTTACCCACCGCATCTGGGAGCTTTCGGGCTGGCAGGGAAAGGCCCCGGCCGTGCCGCTGCCCGCCGGCTACGCCTGGGCGCAGCCGGACGAGCTGGCTGAACGCTACCCGGTGCCCAGCGCGTTTGCGGCCTACCTGCCCGGCAGGGGACTGTGACAAAACGGTAAAAACGGCCGAAACCACCAAAATTTTACTTTTGTGTTGTTGTATTCGCCCCCGGGCTCGGTTATAATAGTAACAAGGCGCCCACAGGCGCGCCGAACATCAGGCGGGCGGTCGGCCTGCCACCCCCTTGGGAGGTATGCAGTTATGATGAAGAAATCCACCTTTGGCGTCGCGCTGGCGTTTATCGCCGCGGCGGCTGGCGTTCTGACGGCGGTTGCGCTTTATCTGCGCCGCCGGGAAAAGGAACTGGACGAATACGAGCAGCTGCTCTACGCCGATGACGACTTTGATGCGGACGACGATGAACCAACCTATGAGCCGATTCAGGATGTCGCCCCTGCCGCCGAAACCGACCCCGGCGCCGAGGGCGCCGCGCAGTAAAGCCGGCGCACAGGCAGAAAAATCACGCATGACAACGGCCAGGTGTGACCTTTTGCACGGCAAGGGGCGTACCCGGCCTTTGCTGTTCACCTGCCGCCGTTTGGAGGACCCCCTGGCATGAAGAGACTGTTTTTGTGGATTGTGATGGTGCTGCTGATGGTGGCGCTGCTGCTGGGCGGCGCCGGCGCGGCGCTGTATGCCATGACCGGCGAAAACCGCCTGCCGGACACCCACCCCACGCTGGGGGAGGTGGCGCTGGAACCCAACGGTTCGGACTGGTCGGTGCCGGTGCTGGGGCAGTACCTGACCCGCAGCTTTGGCGAGCCGACCAACCTCACGGTGCAAAAACTCGGCGATTTTGGCGATGCAGCGCCCGCGCTGGTTTTGCCTGACTGGGTCAGCCGCAGTGAACTGACCCTGACCGCGCCGGACGGCACGGTTGGCGTAACCGGTGATGCCGCCGGCTACAACAGCTATGTCTACAGCCAGAACGGCACCTATGAGCTGCAGCTGACCCTTTACCGCGACCCGGATACCGAATCGCCGGGCCAGAGCACCGGCTGGTATTCCTACCGTGCCAATTTTACCGTGAACCAGAAGCCGCGCGCCATCCTCAGCACCGACAGCGCGCCCCAAGGCACGATTGTCGCAGTCTGGGTTACCGGCATTCTGGACGGCAGCACCCCGACGCTTGCAACCGACCTGGGGGATGTTTGGTTCCGCCCCACCCAGGACGGCTACATGGGCTATATCCCGGTTACCTATAACGCCGAGGGCGGGGCGCACACCATGACCCTCAGCTGCGGCGATCTGGTGCAGGAGCTGACCCTCTCGGTGACCGAGATGGATTCCGCGACCATCCAGACCCAGCCCGATTCATCAAGCGATGCCGCCGCAGCCGAGGAATACCGCAACGCGATCTGGCCGCTTTACACCACCAGCGAGGAAGGCAAGCTTTGGCAGGGGGCCTTTGCTTCCCCCCATCCAAGCTCGGCCACCATCCCCTACGGCGCACGGCTGATGGCGGAAGGCCAGAGCGCCGGGCGCTCCACCGGGCTGACCTATGGCGCAGCCGAACCCGGCAGCATTGTCAGCGCGCCGCAAAACGGCGTCGTTGTCTTTGCCGGCACGCTGGCCATGTCGGGCGGTACCGTAGTCATCGACCATGGCTGCGGCGTCAAGAGCTATCTCTTCGGCATGGGTGAGGTCCAGGTGCAAAAAGGGCAGAACGTTGTCAAGGGAGATACCGTCGGCCTTGCCACCGACGCCCATGACCTGATTTATGAACTTCGCATCGGCAGCAAATCGGTTGACCCGTCCGCGGCGATCCGCGGTTCGAGCGGCCTGCAATACCAGGAAAACCGCTGAAAATCCGCCGTGCGAATTGCGATAGAGGGAGGCCCCGCCAGCGGGCGGGCAGAAAGTGACGCATATGGAGGATATGGAGGAGAAAAAAATCGAACCGACAACCCCGGAAACACCCGGGGAGGGCGCGGCGACGCCGGCCCCCAAAAAGCGGCGGCGACGCCGCAAAAAGCCCACCCGGCCGGCGGAAAGCGCCGCGGCGGTGCGGCAAGAGCAGCCCGCTGACCAGGGCGAGGCAGCCGAGCCGACCACCGAACCTCCCGCACCCGCCCCGGAAGCCGAACCGCCTGCGCGGGAGCAACCGTCTGCGCAGGAAGCCGAACCCGAACCGCCCACACCGGAAGCCGAAAAGCCTGCGCCGGACGAACCGTCTGCGCAGGAACCGGAGGGCAAAGCGCCTGCGCCGGGCGAACCTGCGGAGCAAAAAACACCCGAACCCGATAAGCCGGCAGAACCACCCGAAGCGCCGGCCGAAACCGAGGAGCAGCGCCGCCGCACGGCGGAGATGACCCGCACGGTGCAGCTTTCGATTGAAAAGCTGATGGCGGCCCTGCCTGCCGAACCCGCCCCCGAAACGGACGAGGAGGCCGCAGCCCCCACCATGGGGCAGCGGGTCCTTTCGGGCATGTGGGGGCTGTGCAAGTGGCTGCTGCTGGTGCTGGCCTTTGTTGCGGTGGTGGCCGGCGTCGGCATCGGCTGGCTGTACAGCGGTGCGACCGAGGATATGCTGCCCGAAGTTACCGCGAGCTTTGCGGGCCAGACGCTGGAAACGGCGGCTTACGATTGGCGGGTGCCGGTTGTGGGCGACTGGTTCAAGCGCAGCTATGCAAAGCAGCTCACCCGGGAACCGCAGCAGCTGGACGAGGTGCAGACCGCGTCGGTCTCGCTTTCCATCCAGGCGGATCAATGCGAAAGCCGGCTGGTCGTGGAAGACGCGGAGGGCGAAACGGTTTTTGACGGCGCCGGCGAAGAGTTCGTCACCTTTGAATTCACCGAAAACGGCGATTATACGGCGGAACTTACGGTGTACCGCACCGAAACCGGCCTGAGCCATGAGGCCGGGGTCAGCGGAAGCCAGACCTACCGGTTCGCTTTCACGGTCAACCTGCGCCCCTCCTTCCGGCTGAATACCACGGCGGTGCAGCAGGGCGGCGTTGCGGTGGTGCGGGTGAGCGGCGTGAGTGAAACGCCGGTACTGACCACCGAGCTCACGGCGACCCCGTTCTACGAAGGGCAGAGCGGGTGGATCGCCTACCTGCCTATTGAGGTGGACCGCCCCACCGGGGAGTATACGATCCAGCTGCAGGCGGGTGCCTTTACGCAGGAATACACCCTGACGGTGCGGCAGACAAGCGCCTCCGCGCGGGATTATTCCTGGCGCAGCGAGCTGACCACGCCCTATCTTTCGGCTGAGGAAACCCCGACCGAGGTTCAGGCGCTGCTGACGGTGGCTGACCCCGAAATGGCCTGGGCCGAAGGCGGCTTTGTGCAGCCCTTCCCCTCCACAATCGAGGTGACGCTGCCCTTTGGTACGACCGAGTATGTCGGGCGCACGGTTTCCCAGCGGCAGGCCGGCACCGGTACCGGGCGCACCGCAACCAACGCCGTCATCTCCAGCGAACGGGGCGGGGCGCTGATTGCCCCGGCCAACGGCCGGGTGCTGCTGGCCGAAGACCTGGGCGGCACGGCCGGCAACACCCTGGTTATTGAACACGGCGGCGGCGTCAAGAGCATTTTCTACAACCTGCGCACCCTGCAGGTGGACGCCGGCGATACCGTCGGCATTGGCGAACAGATCGCCACCACCAACGCCGTCACCATCGGCGAGGTGCGCATCGGCGAAGTCCCGGTCGATCCGCTGCCGATCTGGCGCGGCCTGTGCGACGCCATGCGATATTATTAATAGAAGGAAGCATGAAAAATTCTGCCGTTCCGCCTTTTGCGCCTTTGCCTGTTTGGGCGGGCGCAGGCCGCCGAACCGCCAGAGTTTTTCATTTGTGACAGCGCCCCCGGCGAATTTCGCCGGGGGCGCTGTCACGTCCGCGTGCGGCCCGGCATAGGATGGCCCAGAACCGGGGAGGTGGATGGCATGGCCATTGTCTTTTGTGTGGTGGGGGCGGACCCCCGCCAGAATGCCGCCGCGGCCGCGCTGCGGGCTGCGGGCTGCACCGTGCTGCCGCCTGACCGCGCCGCCGAAGCGCCTAACCTGCTGCTGCCGATGACGACGGCCGAATCCCAGCCGGAAAGCATGGCGGCGCTGGCGGCGGCCCGGCCGGGCGCGCGGGCTTTTGCGGGCCGTGTGGGGCCGGCGCTGCGCGGCTGTGCGGCGGCGCGGGGCGTGCAGCTTTACGACTATTACGAAGAGCCGGCGCTGGCCCGGCTGAACGCAGTGCCGACAGCTGAAGGCTGCCTGGGCCTGCTGCTGCAGCTGCGGGACCGCACCATCTGGGAAAGCCCGTTCCTTGTGCTGGGGTATGGCCGGGTGGGCAGGGCTGTGGCAAACCGGCTGGCGGCGCTGGGCGGCCGGGTGACGGTGGCGGCCCGCGCGGCTGACCAGCGCGCCGCTGCCCGCTGCAGCGGCTGCCGCGCCGCGCCGCTTACCGCGCTGCCCCGGCTGCTGCCCGGGTTTGAAGCGGTGGTCAACACCATTCCCGCGCCGGTGCTGCCGGCTGCGCTGCTGGCCCGGCTGCCGGCGGGCGCGGTCATCATTGACCTGGCCAGCGCACCGGGCGGGGTGGACCTGGCGGCGGCCGATGCGCTGGGGCTTTGCGCCCGGTTTGCGCCCGGCCTGCCCGGCCGCTGCGCCCCGGCCACCGCCGGTGCGCTGGTTGCCGACACCGTGCTGCGGATGCTGTGCGAACAGACAGAAGGGGAGGGGTGAAACATGGAGACCAGGCAGGATGCGCCGCGCACCGTCGTGTTCGGGCTGTGCGGCAGCTTTTGCAGTTTTTCGGCCGTGTTGCCGCAGATTGAAACGCTGTGCCGCCGCGGCTGGCGGGTGGTGCCGGTGCTCAGCGCGAGCGCGGCCGGGCAGGATACGCGCTTCGGTACGGCTGCCGCATTGAAACAAACGCTGCGGCAGATCACCGGGCAGGAACCGCTGACCACCCTGCAGCAGGTCGAACCGCTCGGCCCGAAAAAGCTTGCCCAGGCGATGGTGATCGCACCGTGCACCGGCACAACGCTGGGGCTGCTGGCGGCCGGCATCAGTTCAACCGCCGTGACGCTGGCGGCCAAAAGCCTGCTGCGCGGCGGCCGGCCGGTGGTGCTGGCGCCTTCCACCAACGATGGGCTTGCCGGCAGCGCGCCCAGCCTGGCGGCGCTGCTGCAGCGCAAACATTTCTATTTTGTACCCTTCGGGCAGGATGACAGCTTCAAGAAGCCGAACAGCCTCAAAAGCGATTTCACCCTGCTGCCCGATGCGCTGGAGAGCGCGCTGCGCGGCGTGCAGATACAGCCGCTGCTGCTGTAAAACGGCGCGGGACAGTTTGCCGCCGCACCGGCATAGAATGGTATGTGTGGAGAGGCGGCAGACTTTTACGGGGATCACGGCGGGCAAAGGCGAAAGGCGGTGCGGCGATGGAGACAATTGCTATTACAGGCGGGCGGGGGCTGCAGGGGTGCATCCGGCCGGCAGCGGCAAAAAACAGCGTGCTGCCGCTGCTGGCTGCCGCGCTGCTCTGCGGTGAACCCTGCGCCGTTTCGGGTGTGCCGCCGCTGGCGGATGTGGCCACCAGCCTTGCGCTGCTGCGGGCGGTCGGCGCGGCGCCCGAACTGCAGGGCGATACCATCCGGCTTGCGCCGCGGCCGCTTTGCGGCGATATCCCGCCTGCGGTGGCCGGAGCAATGCGGGCTTCGGTTTTTTATCTGGCGCCGCTCCTGATCCGGGCCGGCGCCGTCACAATGCCGCTGCCCGGCGGGTGCCGGCTTGGGCCGCGGCCGATCGACATCCACCTTGACGGCCTGGCCGCCATGGGGGCTACGGTGCAGGCAGGGGCGCAGGCGGTCACGCTGCGGCGGCGCGGCGCGCTGCACGCGGTGGATTACACGCTGCGGCTGCCCAGTGTGGGGGCCACCCTGACGCTGCTGATGGCGGCCGCCTGCGCCGAAGGGTATACGACGCTGCGCGGCGTGGCGCGGGAACCGGAAATTCAGGATGTGGCGGCTTTTTTGAATGCGGCCCGGGCGGAAATTGCGGGGGCCGGTACCCC
>ERZ1643251.5148-NODE-5148-length-10856-cov-23.457087_pt1 | contig 10856 bp, 6 predicted proteins | sample MGYA00579261_ERZ1643251 | MGnify/ENA primary metagenome ERZ1643251 (study PRJEB29033, sample SAMEA4952267) | chicken gut metagenome | biome: Broiler Chicken; feature: Gastrointestinal Tract; material: Caecum | place: Ireland | collected 2018 | study: Broiler...
CTTCCTTCATGCCGTCCATTTCGGCGTCGAGGTCGTCCGTGTCGTCGTCGAGGTATTCGCGCCACTCGTCGTCCTCTTCGGGGTCGGGCTCCGCCTCCTCCATCTCGGCCTTCTTGCGGCATTCTTCGCACATCTTCTCGCCCGGCATCATCATGTTCTCGCCGCAGACGGGGCAGAGTTCGGTGGGGATCTCGTTCTCCTCTTCCTCTTCGATCTCGTCTGCGTCCGTACGGATGCCCTTCATCTCTTTGAGGCAGACGTCGCAGTATTCCTGCTTCTCCGCATCGATGTAGTTGAGCTCGCAGCGCGGGCATTTCATGTAACGTACCATAAATTTTCTCCCCGTATCCGCCCGTCTCGGGCATCAAGCTAGTAGATTATATTTATTTTTATTTTTCTTGTAAACCGTTTTTTTATTCCTTTCGGAAAAAAGTCGCTTATTTTTCGAAAATTTTTCTTTCGGCACATAATATATTAAAAATCCCGCCCCAAAAAGGGCGGGATCTTATGTTTTTTTGATCAGTTCTTTTCTTCTTCGCTCTCAGCGGCCGCCTCGCCGGTGGGGGCAACGGGAATTTCCTCGGCTTCTGCGGGAGTCTCGGCAAAAGCGTTCTCGCCAACAGCTGCCTCCTCGGCAGGCGCGGCAGGCGCGTTCTCGCTTGCAGCTTCCTCGTCCGCCGGATCGTCCGCATAGACGTCCACGGAGCGGTCGTCCGTCGTATCGACGTACATCTTGGGCTCGTCGCTGCCGCCTTCCTTGTTCTTCTTCGCGCGGAGAATAAAGAACACCGCAAGGCCTGCGCCGACCACCACGATGCCGATGCCGACGCCGATGAGCGCCCACGCCCAGGCGGGAAGTCCGCTCTCTTCCTCGGTGACCGAGTAATTTTCGAGGGTGTTGCTCCAATAAGCTTCCATCGTGTCGAAGTCGCTCTCGCTCATCGCGCCGATGCGGGTGATGAAGTGACCCCTCGTGCGCGCCTCGCCGAGGCCGTCGACGTCTTCCACAAAGCCCTTGAAGTAGTCCTGCTCCTCGGTGCTGTAGAGGTAGGTGGCCTTCTTGCCTTCGTCGATCGCTTCTTGGATATTGCGCGCGAACGCCGTCGAATCATAGGTAAGATATCCGTTTGAAAAATCGTACTCGTAGTCGGAATACTTCTCGGCAGCGGCGTAGAAGAAATCGTCGTCCTGCCCCATGAAGAAGTAGTAGCGGAGCGCGTTCGGCATGTTTTCACCCACGTCGTCTGCGGAGGTCTCGATGATGCCGTCTTCGCCGACGATCTCATCGTACTCTTCGTTGAGCGCTTTGAGCTCGGCGTTATCCATCACCGCGCCGCTCTCGTTTTTGAGCGAGAGGGTGGAGATGTAGTTGTAGGACGTGGTGCCGATCGTCTCTGCATCCGCAAAGAAGACGGTGCCGTCCACGATCTCGAAGTTATACCAGCTGCTTGCATGCGCGATGTCGAGCAGCTGCACGGGCGCGAAGGGAGCGTTGTCCTCGTAGCCGAGGATGCGGTAGTCCTCTTCCGTGCCGTTGTAGACGGCGCGGTAGATGTTGGAGCCGCTGTCGCCCGAGATCGTGTAGTAGACGTAAGAATATTCGTCGCTCGACGTATCGTCGATGGAGATGAGCGTCGCGTCCGTCGCACCGCGCGCGATGAGCGTCGTCTCGGTGCCCGTTTCCGTCACGTCCGCGCGGAAGATGTTGCCGTCGTCCACATAGAGATAGTGGTGCGCGCCCGCCTCATCGAGATAGAAGATGGCAGCGGTGCCCGCATGTTCGGTGCTCTGTGCCACGACGTCGAGATATTCCGCGCCGTTGCCCGAAACGGAGTTCCAGCCGCTCCCGAGCTCGTCCGCGGAGAGGTAATAAAGCCAGCCGCCTTCGCCCGAAGAACCCGTCTGCGCGAGGTCGGTGCGGGTGAAGTACAGCCCGCCGTTCGAATATGCCTGCAAGGTGTAGGTGTAGCCCGCGTAGGAAAGGGGCGTCACGCCGTCCTTCAAATCGTGGGTGAACTGCGTGGGGGAATTTGCGTACGTTGCGCCGATGCCGTCGAGCACGATCTCGCCGAGGTTCACATAGGGCGCTTCGCCGTCATGCTCTTCAAGGTACTCTTCCGAGAAGGTGTATTCATAGGGCGCCGTCTCTTCGGTGACGTCCGCGCGCACGCGGTAGACCTGATTGTATTCGCGTTCGAGCGAACCGCCCTCGACGTCGATGTCCATCGTCACGCCCATCGTATAGTAGATGTAGGGGTTGCCGCTCGCCGCCGTATCGACGACGTATTCCGAAACGTTCTTCGCAAGCAGCGTGTCCGTTTCGTCGGAAGTGTTGTAGGAGTGCAGTTCGGAGTCGCTCTCATACACGAGATAGACGGTGCCTTCGACTTCCGCATAGCGGTAGACGGTGGCGTTGTCCGCAACGTTGAAGTAGCTCTCAATGTCCGAACCGTCGAGGCGGGCGCTCTTGAAATCGAGGTATTCGCTCTCGATGACGCCCGAGGTGTTGCGCACGTTGTTGGGGGTCGCGTAATACACCCTGTCGCCGTAGATATAGATGCCCGACGAATAATCGGCGGCGACCATCAGCGAAGGGACGACGATCTCGGCTTTGTTGACGCCCGCTTCGAGATCGCTCTTCGCGATGCGCATGAGCGCGCCCTTGACGGGGGTGCCGTAGGTGTTATCCGAAGTATACGCCTCGACGCCGTTGATGAAGTAGACGTAGTTGCCCTTTTCGACGACGAAACCGCCGTTGGAGACGACCTCGCCCGAGGAGAAATCTCCTTCAAGGGGCGTAAAGGACGCCTCGCACGCCGCAAGGGCACCCACGCTCACCGCGATCGCGCCCGCAGTGAATATGGTAATGAGTTTTTTCGAAAAGTTCCGCATAAAAGGATTCCTTATAAGGTACCGTAAAATTCTCGTTCTAACGATACGTTCTCCATTATATACTAAATCATGGGTTTTGGCAATCAAAAACCCGCGGCGCAGTCGCTTTTCTTTGAGAAATTTTAAGCCACGAGGTGCGCTTTTATGGAACGATTCGGCATATTCGAGCTTTTGGACGCGCTCTCCGCCCTCCCCCGCGCGGAAGAGCCCTTCCACGCGCGCAAGACCGCAAATGAGGAATTCTCTCCGCCGTCCGCGCCTTTTAACGGAAGTGCGGAAGACCCCGCGCCCCCGCGCGGCGGTAAGACGCGGGAGCCCGCCCCGTTTGACGGACGGAACGAAAAGGGAGCCTCCCCGCCCGAAGAGATGGGCGCTTTGCGCCCGTCCGCCCCCGAGGCGCCCGACGGCAGAGCGGCGCACGACCCTGCGCCCAAGGCGCTCGAAAGCTTTTTGAAGCGCCACGACGCCCTCGCCAAAAAAGCGGAAAAGAAGTAATCCGCATGGCTCCTCCCCCGGGGGAGCCTCCTTATTTTAGCCTCCCCTGTGTAAGGGGGCGAGCAAATGCTTTCTTGTCTTTCAGGGTTCCCACAAAAATCGCATGGCGAGTTTTGTGGGAAGAGGAGCGGCAGGCATATAAGGTCATGCGGCAAACGAAGCGCGCCGCAGACCAAAACGCCTTGCCACGACGAGGTGGGCTCTTTTCCGCCTGCGAACTTGGAAACGGCGCATTGTGCGCGCCGTTTCAGGGCTCCCGCGCAGATGCGAAGCAGATGCGTGGGAAGAGGAGCAGCGCGGGCACTACCGCGCGAGACGCTGGCTCATCATTCGGCGAATGCCGATGATGAGACGGAGGGGTTGTTGAATCCTTATTTTAGGCGCCTTCTTGAGGGAGCTGTCATCCCATCCGCAGCTTGCTGCTGCGGGATGACTGAGGGAGTCGCCTTATTTTCGCAAGTCCGTTTTCGAAAACGGCAGTTCTCTTTGTCGGTCAGGCAAAAAACAAAGCGGGCGTTTGCAGTACTGCAAACGCCCGCCGTTCAGTTCTCACTCGCCCGTGTAATTAAAAATAATATTTGCGTCTTCGAGATCGTTATTACCCCGTCCGACCTCGATCTCATTCCACTCCGCCTCACTGCCGCGATAATAAACAGTTTCAAGGCTGCCGCAATTATAGAACGCCTCATCCCCAATGAAAGTAACTCCACCGCCGAACATAATGCTCGTCAAGCTGCGGCAACCGGAGAACGCCCTATCGCCAATAGAAGTGACATTGTCGCCAATCGCAAAGCTCTTCAGACTGTTGCAGAAAGCGAACGCCCAACTGCCGATAGAAGTCACACTATCGGGGATAACGATGTACGTCAGACTATCGCAACCATTGAACGCAATATTTCCGATCTCTGTAACGCTATCGCCAATCGTAACATTCATCAAGCTCTCACAATCAGAGAACGCAGAATCTCCGATGGAAGTGATACTATCGCCAATCGTAACGCTCTCTAAACTGTCACAATTATAGAACGCACGATCATCAATACTGCCTCCACCCGTCAATACAACAGTTATTAAATTATCTACGGGGATACGATCGATTACCCAAGTCGGCATAGTGGCACTTTCAATATTATCGCAGTAATAGAATGCTCTATATCCGATAAAAGTAACGCTGTCGGGGATCGTAATGCTCGTCAGACCATCGCAACCCAAGAATGCATAATCACCGATGGAAGTCACGCCATCGCCAAGCGTAACGCTCGTCAACCCGCTGCAAGAATAGAACGTCTCATCGCCGATGGAAGTGATGCTGTCAGGGATCGTAATACTCGTCAGACTGTCGCAATTAAAGAAAGCTCTATCGCCGATAGAAGTAACGCTGTCGGGGATACTGATGCTCGTCAGGCTGCTACAACCATAGAACGCAGAACCGCCAATGGAAGTAACGCTGTCAGGGATCGTGATGCTTTCCAAACTCCTGCAATCCGAGAACGCATAATCGCCAATACTTGTTCCACTCGTCAATACAACGGTTATTAAATTATCCCCGGGGATATAGCCGATTGCCCAAGTCGACATACTTGCACTCTCTATGTTGTCACAGTCAGCGAACGCACTAGCACCAATAAAAGTGACGCTGTCGGGGATCACAATGCTCGTCAGACTGTCGCAATGATAGAACGCACGATCGCCGATAGAAGTGACACCGTCAGGGATCGTTATGCTCGTCAAACCATCGCAATTCGAGAACGCACTATCGCCGATAGAAGTGACACTGTCAGGGATCGTTATGCTCGTCAAACCGTCGCAATTCGAGAACGCATCATCGCCGATGGAAGTGACACTATCAGGGATCATGACGCTTTCCAAGCTTCTGCAACTAGAGAACGCTCTATCACCGATCATAGTGACGCCGTCGCCGATCGTAACGCTCGTCAGGCTGTCGCACCAAGAGAACGCAGAATCGCCGATAGAAGTGACGCTGCCAGGAATCGTAATGCTCGTCAGACCACCACAACTAGAGAACGCTCTATCACCGATGGAAGTGACACTATCAGGGATCATGACGCTTTCCAAGCTTATACAGCTAGAGAACGCACCATCGCCGATGGAAGTGACATTATCGCCAATCGTGATGTTCGTCAGGCTGTTACACGATGCAAACGCGCTATCGCCGATCACAGTGACGCTATCGGGAATCGTGATACTCATCAAACTCTCGCAATTCGAAAACGCACCTTCACCGATGGAAGTGACGCTGCCATCGGAAGGGATCACACTTGTTCCGCATCCCGCGATCAGAGTTTTGCTTTGTGTCTCGATCAAACAATTTCCATCGCTGTGATAGACAGCATTGCCCGTATCAACGATGAAACTCGTCAAACTATTACAACCCGAGAAAGCACCTTCACCGATGGATGTGACACTTTTAGGGATCGTGATACTCGTCAGACTGCTGCAGCCCCCGAATGCCGTGTCGCCGATGGAAGTCACACTGTCGGGGATGACAATGCTCGTCAAACCAACGCACCAATAGAACGCACCATCGCCGATAGACGTGATATTGTTGCCCATCGTAACGCTCGTCAGACTGCTGCAACCATAGAATGCATGCTCACCAATGGAAGCGATACCGTCGCCAATCGTAACGCTCTCTAAACTGCCACAATCAAAGAACACACCATCGCCGATGGAAATGACGCTACCGGGGATCGTGATACTCGTCAAGCTACTGCAATCTTCGAACGCGCTATCGCCGATAGAAGTGACGCCGTCGGGGATATTGATGCTTGTCAAACAGTTACAACCCAGGAACGCTCCGTTGCCGATGGAAGTGACATTATCGCCAATCGTGGCGCTCATCAAACGACCGCAACCATAGAACAGCAAATTGCCGATGGAAGTCACGCCGTCACCAATTGTAACACTCTCTAAACTGTCACAACCCAGGAACGCACCATCGCCGATGAAAGTCACATTGTCGGGGATGACAATGCTTGTCAAGCCAATGCACCAATAGAACGCACCATCGCCGATGAAAGTCACGCTGTCGGGAATGACAATACTTGTCAGAGCGCTGCACCACGCGAACGCACCATCGCCGATAGAAGTAACGCTGTCGGGGATCGTGATGTTTGTCAAGCTGGCGCAATCATAGAACGCACCACTACCAATGGAAGTAACGCTGTCGGGAATATTGATGCTCGTCAGACTACCGCAACCCGCGAACGCCTCGCCGGCGATCGTTTTCGTCCCTTCTCGTACAGAAAAATTACCGGAAATAGTTTCTTCTGCCCCGATCAAATGATTTCCGATATAGAGCACGCCGTCTTCCCAATTAGACGCGTTATTATAATATGCGGTATCAGAAAACGCACCATAACCGATAAAAGTTACGCTGTCGGGGATATTGATGCTTGTCAGACTGTTGCAACCCTCGAATGCCTGATATCCGATGGAAGTCAAGCCGTCGCCGATCGTAACGCTCGTCAAACTATGGCAATCATAGAATGCCTGATATCCGATGGAAGTCACGCTATCGGGAATCGTGACGCTCGTAAGGCTATCGCACGTATAGAAAGCTCCCGCACCAACGGAAGTCACGCTATCGGGGATCGTAATGCTCTCCAAACTGCTACAGCCCACAAACGCCCCAAAGCCGATGGAAGAGAGTGAATCGGGCAGCACGACTTCTTCCAAAGAAATACAAGAGTTAAAAGAACCGACCAGGGACTGAATGCCGTCGGGAACAGTCACTTTTTTAACATGGCTTTCATAACCCGCTCCCGATCCCATAAAGGCACCGACTACGATCCCGTATGTTCCCTGTTTTACGGTATATTCCTCGGGAAGATCGTCGTTGGTCGCGAGCAGCCAATCGTCCATATACAGCGCGCCGTCTTCCCAATTATTCGGATCGTTGTAGAATGCACAGCCTGAGAAATAATTTCCGCCGGCAATCATCGCATTCGGGTTGCGAGGCAATCGAATTTCCGTCAGGCTTTCAAACGTTTCATATTCGTTCCATTGGATCAGCCGGACCGAATCGGGAATGTAGAAACCAGTGATACCGTTGGCAATTTCGGGCTCTACATCAAACCCTAGAACCGCACGAACGGGCAGACCGTTATACGTTGATGGAATAACGACGTTCTCTTCGGCAGCCGTCATTCCGATGCACGCATAGAAATCTTCAAAGTCTTCGCCAAAGAACTCTTCGAAACCTTCGTCACTTTCCGTAGTGATCAATTCAAACTCCAGCCCCTCCGTCGCTTCCGGCTCGTCGGGCGGAGTAGGATCGTCCGGGTCGTCGGGATCGTCGGGCTCCTCGGGTTTTCCCGGATCGTCCGGGTCGTCGGGGTCATCGGGCTCCTCGGGTTTTCCCGGATCGTCCGGGTCGTCAGGGTCATCGGGCTCGGGGGTGACGATGGGATCGTCGCCGGGATCGAGCGTTTCTTCGTTGCAGGCAGCAAACGTCATCAGTCCAAAGACCGCAAAGGCCGCCGCAAGCAGCAAAACACCAAGTTTTTTCATATTTTTCCCTCCGTAAAAATATTTTCTTTGCTTATTAAAAGCGTGCCCCCATAGGAGACACGCTGCATCGGTATCTCCGTTTGTTGGCACAAAAGTCCCATGAAAGCGGAAAAAAGAGATACGAAATGCCCTTTCGTCTCCACTTTCATGTGCATTATAGAATTTTGTGCCGCATTCAGTATACCATAGGAAAAACAAAAAAGCAAGACGAAGAAAAAGAATTCCTCGGGCTTTTTGCAAGAAGCGCATACCCTCGCACCTCACTCAAAAAAGATGCCGCGCGCCCGCTCTTGCGGGCGCGCGGCAAAAAAAAACACCTCGCACAACAAAAAACGGACGGCCTCTCGGGTCGTCCGTCTTCTTTTCTGAAATTATCTCTTGGAGAACTGAGGTGCTCTGCGCGCCTTTTTGAGGCCGTACTTCTTGCGCTCCTTGACGCGGGGGTCGCGGGTGAGGAAGCCTGCCTTTTTGAGGGCGGGGCGAACTTCGGGCTCGCTCTGCAAAAGCGCCCTTGCGATGCCGAGGCGGATCGCACCTGCCTGGCCCGTATAGCCGCCGCCGATGACGTTCACGAAGATATCGTACTTGCCTTCTGCCGCCACTTCAACGAGGGGCTGCTTAACGATGTATTGAAGCGTGCCCATGGGGAAGTAGTCTTCGAGGGAGCGATCGTTGATGACGATGGCGCCGCTACCCGAAGGGATGAGGCGAACGCGGGCAATGGCCTTCTTTCTGCGGCCGGTGCCCCAAAACTGCAATTTCTTTTTCAAATTTGCCTTAGCCATGTCGATACCTCGTTAAAATAATTTCAGTTCTTCGGGCTTCTGTGCCGCGTGGTTGTGCTCCGCACCCTTGTAGACGCGAAGTTTCTTGATCATCTGCCTGCCGAGGGAGTTCTTGGGGAGCATGCCGCGGACGGCTTCGTAGACGACGAGGTCGGAACGCTCTGCCATCATCTTCCCGTAAGCGATCTCTTTAAGGCCGCCGATGTATCCCGTATGATAGCGGTAGAACTTGTTTTCGAGCTTCTTGCCCGTGAGCACCGCCTTATCGCTGTTGATGACGATCACAAAATCGCCCGTATCGACATTGGGAGTGAACGTGGGCTTGTTCTTGCCGCGAAGGATCGCCGCCACCTTGGAAGCGAGGCGGCCAAGGGGGATCCCCGCTGCATCGACAACGTACCACTTTCTCTCAACCGTCTGAGCATTTGCCATATAGGTTTTCATATTTGTGTACTCCTTGATTTGCCTGAATCATTCCGTTATCGTTGCTGTTTAGCAGGGGCTGTGCCTCGAGAAACGATTTACTCCTTCATTATAGGCAAGAAAAAAAGTTCCGTCAAGCTGTTTTGAGTTGCGATTTTTATTTTTTTCCCGAAAAGGGCAAATTTTTTGTTTCCCACTGAATCATCGGCGAACCGTGGTTTTTTTCACACAAAATCCCCCCTTTGCACCTTATTTTAGGCGCCCTCCTGAGGGGTGAGCAGGCGCTTTCTTGCAAAGAGCCCGGTGGGCTTTTTGCCGCCTGCGAACTTGGAAACGGCACATGGAGCGTGCCGTTTCAGGGCTCCCGCGCAGATGCGAAGCAGATGCGTGGGAAGAGGAGCAGCGCGGTCTCTACCGCGCGAGAAGGTGGCACGGCATCCGAAGTTTGCTTCGGTACCGTGACGGAGGGAGTAAACATGCCGCCGCGCGCCCGCAGTCTGCGGGCGCGCGGCGGAAATAAGTTCACGAATTTCTTTTGCTGCGCAAAACAAATTCCGTGAGGGGAGAAGATCGCCTGTCCCCGCGCCTTACCGCCCACGAACTCATCGGCTCCTTCGGACAATAAGTCCTAAGCATAGGATATATGCCCTATGGGTGCAAATTGGGGCCCGCCGCGGAGGGAGACCCTCCTCGCGGAACTTATTCTGTATCTCACTTCCTCGGCGGGATGCTCTTGACCACTCTTGCGGGGTTGCCGACGGCAAGAGAGTTGGACGGAATATCTTTGACGACGACGCTCCCGCCGCCGATGACGACGTTGCTGCCGATGGTGACGCCCGGCATCACCTTGACGCCGCCGCCGATCCACACGTCATCGCCCACCGTGATGGGAACGCCCGTTTCGACGCCGCTGTTGCGGAGACCGGCGTCGAGCGGATGATTGACGGCATAAAAGCCGCACTGGGGCGCGATAAAGACGTTGTTGCCGAACGTGATGGGCGCGCAGTCCAAAAACACGCAGTCGTAGTTTGCAAAGAAGTTATCGCCCGCATGCACGTTGAACCCGTAGTCGATGCGGATGTTCTTCTCGACGAGCGGATCTTTGCCCAGCGATCCGAACAATTCGCGCAGGATGCGTTCGCGCTTCTCCGTCTCGGTGCGCTTTGTCTCGTTATACTCGTCGCACAGCTCCACCGCGCGGATGTGCGCCGCCCGCACTTCGGGGTCGGTGTAGTCGTAAAGTTCGCCGTCTTTGAGTTTCTGCAATTCGCTTTTCATCTCTTTGCTCCTCGAAAAAGCGGAGCTGCGATCGCGCTCCGCATATTTTCATAAAATGACTTTGTTTTTCGCCTCGCTCTCGGAAATTGCCTCCGAGCCGAAGGCGAACGTTGGGTTTTCCTCTCCTCACGGAAATTGCTTTTGTCGGTCCAAAAGCAATTTCGTGAACTCATTCCAAAATGCGCCGCAAGCAAAACCACGCTTTTGCGCAGCGGGACTCAATTCGCGCATACTTGCGCTCAGGCGGAAAGGTACAGCGGCGCGCGGCTCCGATCGTTGCCGATTGCGCGCCGCAGGAAAACCGAACGCAGAGCCGAAGGCGAACGTTGGGTTTTCCTCTCCTCACGGAAATTGCTTTTGTCGGTTCAAAAGCAATTTCGTGAACTTACTCTAATATCGCCTTGATCCTTCTCACGCCCGCCGAGGAGGACTGCTCCTTGACGATCTTGA
>ERZ1643251.5150-NODE-5150-length-10851-cov-3.907188_pt1 | contig 10851 bp, 9 predicted proteins | sample MGYA00579261_ERZ1643251 | MGnify/ENA primary metagenome ERZ1643251 (study PRJEB29033, sample SAMEA4952267) | chicken gut metagenome | biome: Broiler Chicken; feature: Gastrointestinal Tract; material: Caecum | place: Ireland | collected 2018 | study: Broiler...
CTTTGTTTATGTATCTCTCTTTGCAGCCATTCTTGTTGCAATAGAAAAGAGTTGTTCTCTTGGTAGGATTTTTCTTCAACTCGCTGTAGCAATTCTCTTTGCCAGCCATCTCCCCTTTGGGAATTGATTGGCGAAGCTGCTTTTTCTTTTGCTGTTGGCTGCTGGAAAATGGTTCTATCTCTATTTTGCTGGATTCGTTGGATTGTTAAAGGTTGAAACAGATTCTCCCTTATCCAATGGCTTTGCTGCCAGATATTCATTGCCTGTTGCTGCACAGAAACATGTTTCCATACTAGAGACTTTCTTTCCCCTGCTCCATTTCCTGCAACCACTGAATTTCCTTTGATAACTTCTCTTACAACTGCACCTTGCCCAATCTCTCCACTACTCTGCCTTGGGGAAGTTCCACTTTGCAATGCTTCTTTGCTGTTATATGGTATTTCGGCATTGTTTTCTAACTTTACCCAAAAATTGCTTATAGAAGAATTTGTGCTAGGAATCTTTTGTTGCTCTTGAAAAAAATAAATCTCTTTTTGTTCCAACTGTGGAGTGTACTGGAAATTATACCGTGGCTTTGGTGAATAGGACCTATCAAAACCAAACCGCCAAACTGCCGCCTCTGTGTTGGCGGCAGTAGTTATTTTTCGATGTACCTGCTCTCTGTAAAGAATAGCGTCTGTAAGGGTAAAATTTTGCTCTTGGCAATTTTCTATCCTTGTCAACGCCACATAAGGCAATAGCTGATGAAAAAAATTCGTTTGCTTTGTAATAATCCGACCCATGGATGGGCTTTTATGGGTATCCTTTAAAAAATAAACAGGAGATGTTTGTATATTTTTTTGTATCTCCTTGTTGTTTACTGTGTTAGTAGTCAAAACAGAAGTGGGGTTCTGTTTTGGATATTGCTGCAAAATATGCTTTATTCTTTCTGTAATAGTATGATGGTATGTGGAATTGCTTTGTAAAGTTACATTTTCCAACTGTTGGCGAAGGGTATGAAATTGTTTTTGCAACTGGTAAACTGTATGATTAACAGTTTTGTTATTGGGTTGAACGTCTCTAGAAAAAGATGTGCTGTTATTGATAAGATTTTGATAGTAAGAAAGATTTTGTAGGATATTTTCCAAAAAGACACGAGGATTTCCAATCCAAACCTGTTCTTGGTTGTTTGAAATATGTTGCAACAACACAGACATATCCAATAAAACATTGGCAAATATTCCTTGTTGTTGCTCTGTTTCTTGGGATTGCAAAAAACTAAGCTGGGAGATTCCACTTGAGAAGAAAAGACGGTTGTATATTTTTCAATAATGCTGGAAGCAAATAAACTGCTACGCATTCCCAACGTACTCACAACCTATCCTCCTTTCTTCTCTACCGAACCTCTTTTAAACCACTATGAGCAATTTCGACTTTTTCAATTAACATGTCTCCAGACAAAGCATCCAGAGGAGAAATTTCCCATTTTACTACAACTGCTTGCTGACAACTAAACACCCTTGCCATCTGGTTGGACAAATCGTTGACCATAAGAAGTATACCGCCTTCAATTTCGGTTCCAGGCAACAGTGTGAGTTTTTCTCCAAATAAAGGGCGTATCTGCGCCCCTTTTTCTAGTGTTAAAGTATGCATCTGCTGGGAAGGTTTCATCCAAATCCATGGAGCATCGTTCAATCCACCTTCCACATAGCTATCATATTCCATAGAATCCTCCAAGTTTGAGGCTTTAGAAAATCCTAAAATATGGTTTCCAATTACCACCTGAAAGCGATTCACCGGCAACATTTCGCTCCGTTCAATCATGCTTACGATTTCTCCTTATACGTCAAAAATATTGGGTTTTTCATCGTTTAGCTCTCGATTGATTTTAGAAATTTCGTTGCACCAACGAATTCTATCTCTATGGCTCATCTGCATAATTTCTGATTGGCTCCAGTGAAAATAATACCCAATAAATGCGGTTTCCTCATAAATTTTATCTTCTGGATATAATTCTATAGACTGGTTTCCATAAAATTTACGGGTACTTCTACCTCCTCACCACAATGGGGACAGATAGTTTTATACATTGGCATTTCCATGTTGTTGATTCTTTGGTACAAATCTTGCAAATATGCCAAATCCATAGTAAACAACCCTTCAATAATTCGGGTATCTACTGCGGGCAAAGAGCCCAATTTTGTTACTACTCTTGCCAGCAGGATAATGCTTAAATAGCCAGGATTCTGCTGAACTCTGGGGTCTCTTAACGGAAGTATCTCATCTGCGGCATTTGCCAAACGCATTACACCCTCTCGATGGAGCATTCCGCTATTATCCACATATCCCTTTGGAAGCACAAAAGAAAATTCTGTCTGAAATTCCATTTTTTAATCACCTTCTCTGTATTCAAATGCTATTGCCAAAACAATAACTTTTCTATACTTCCCTGTAAAACAGGAGAATCTTTGACAGGTATCCCCAAAAAGATACCTGCCAAAGATAAAAAAGTTTATGTTAGGAAACCCGGGTCATGCCCTCATGTGCCACTTCCAAGGTTTCGATTGCTACTTCCGAAGAAGTTGCATTGAAATCGGGGCCAGTGTATTTTACAGGCCATGCGTTGATAATTTGCCAAGAAGCCACAGGGCTTTCGGTTTGGTCAAGAAGGGTGATGGTAAGGGTCTTGCGCTCTACCTCTCCCTCAATGCCAGCGGTAATCCAGTCATACAAAACAGTGGTATCTGCCAAGCCTTTTTTCAGGGTAATGTTGCTGTATTTCTTTAGACCAGGCATTTTCATGGGAGTTTGTACCATATCTCCTTCACGGTACTCCATAACATCAATAGAGGCATCAAAGCCTGTCACTTCCGAAAATCCGCCTGCCTCCAAACCGTCAATCTCCACTTTAAATCGAAACCGTCCATGCTGATAGCTTGCCATGGTTTATTCTCCTTTCTTACTGTGCCTCACCGGTTTTTTGAGAAATTCTAAAGATAACAAATTCAGCAGGCTTTACAGGAGCAATGCCAATGACACAAACCAGCCGACCATTATCAATATCATCCTGACTCATTGTATCTCTACCAATGTTTACAAAGAATGCTTCTGATGCAGTGCTTCCTGCCAAAGAACCGCTTCTCCACAATCCTGTGAGGAATACATCAATGGTACGCTTTACACGAACCCACAAAGCCTCATCGTTGGGCTCGAATACTACCCAGTTGGTGTTTGCTTTGATGGTTTCTTCCACAAAGATAAACAAACGACGAACATTGACATACTTCCAGCTTGGGTTACTTGTGGCAGTTCTTGCACCCCAAACACGGATTCCCTGTCCGGGGAATGCACGAATCAGGTTTACACCCTTAGGATTCAAAATGTCCTGCTCTCCCTTGTTGAACTGGCAATCCAGACCAACACAAGCACGCACAACCTCATTGGCAGGTGCCTTATGTACACCCCTTGTGTTGTCGCTGCGTGCATAAATACCCAAAACAGAACCAGAGGGAGGAATGGGAGTGTTTTTCTTGTCCAGAGGGTCAAATACCTCCAACCAAGGATGGTAGAAAGCTGCATAGTTGGTATCGAAAATATCTCGATGTGCCAAAATATCCTGAACCTTCTTTGCATCTTTGGGCATATCCAATACAGCAAAACGGCTTCCCAAACTTTCGCAATGGTTTACCAAAGATAGCTGTACATTGGGGTCGGTTAAACCAGGAACAGCCATGATGGAAACTACATCATTATCTAAAAATGCCTGAATTCCGGTACGCTGTCCAGCTCCATTATCCACACCGATAAAATCGGCAGCAGACAAGGAAGCAACAGAACCATTGCTACCTTCTGCCAAAGAAATTGTTACAAAGGACTCGTTTTCTTGTCCGCCTGCAATCTCTACAAAGGGAGCAACAACATTCTCAGAAGCAGCACCTACATACTGAACGGTAACAAGGTCAGACTTGGACAGCTTTTTGTCTACATAGTTGGAGGTTTCAATATTGAAGGACAGATTTTCATAAAATTCTTCTGTATCCTCATATTTTACTTCCAGATTAAACTCACAGGTAGTAAGCAGCTTGGTGGGAACCAGATTCTTGTCTACTACCTCCTCTGGGAATTCCTCTGCAAACTGAATCAGGTTGTCCTGTACCTTTACAACACGATTGTATACCTTTTCTTGTCCATCATTGTACACAACCACATCACCAGCATAGAACCCTGCTGGATTTTTTACCAGATATTTTTTTCCATTGTTGGTTTCAATAATTTCCAAAATTTGGGTTTTCGCTTTGCTTGCAGGAGTAACAATTACTTGTATATTCTCGCCCCAAACGCCGGGATTTTTTGCGGTGATATTCAACATAGGGCTTTCGCTGGAAGGAGCAAAGCCTACTGCACATTTGGCATCTGCCGGTGCCACACGAGCAACAAAGCAGCGAGAACCTCCATTGATGAAAAAGTGCTCTACTGCATATGCCAAAAAGCGGTATTCACCATACTCACTCTCGGACAAATATCCGCCATATTTTCTACGGAAATCGGCAAAATTGGTAATCAGCTCAGGAACTCCTTTTACAGGGCCTCGCTCTGCCAAGCCCACAAAGCCTGCTGTGCTGGTGCCTACACCCTCTACGGGCTTTCCACCTGATTCAAATTCTTCTACATAAACTCCTGGTGATAAATACTCAGCCATACTCGCCCCCAGTTTCCAATATGAAACTGGATTCCTCCTTTTCATTTTTATAGTTTTGTAAATGTATATTTAAATTGCTTTCGCAATAAAAACCAGAATTTTTTACACAACCATCAAACTACTTGCCGTTGTGCCATTTCATAAAAGCAGCCCTTTTTCTCCATAAGCTGTTGATAGTTTCCTTCCTCCACAATTTTGCCTTCATCTAACACCAAAATTCGGTCGCATTTTTCCACGGTACTCAACCGATGAGCCACTACAATTCTAGTAGCACGGAGCTTTTCCAAGCTTTTACAGATGACGGCCTGTGCCACATTGTCCAATGCAGAGGTAGCCTCATCAAAATATAGAATTTTTGGCTTTGCAAGGATAGCACGAGCAATTAAGATTCTTTGCCGTTGCCCTCCTGAAATGGTTCGACTGCTTTCATCTAAAATCGTATGTAACCCCATAGGCATTCGAGCAATATCCTCTTCTAAATCCACATCTCTTAGGGTTTTCTGTACCAATTCCACAGGGGTTCCTGGTGCCATAATGGTGATATTTTCGTATATACTTCCTGCAATCAGTTTTCCATCTTGCAAAACAACACCAAACTTTTTTCTCAGTTCTCGTTTATCCAAACCGTCAATATCTCTACCATCATAGTAAATTCGTCCATTTTGGGCCTGTTCAAACCCCAATAGCAATTTCATCAAGGTAGATTTTCCACTTCCAGAAGCCCCTACAATTCCTACATATTCTCCCGGACGGATATGGAAGGAAATTCCCTTCAAAACTTGCTCTTCCCCATTTCCATAGGAGAATTGCAGGTTATTTACCTCTATATCCCCTGTCAGGTTACCAGGCATTTCTTTGGGTGTCCATTTTTCAGATTCCCCTTCTGGCAAAGTGTCCAACAATGGTTTACTACGTTGATACAAAGGGATGACTTCTGTCATTTTTACCAAAGCTGTTGCAAGCTCCAACAATGCACCAGAAACTGCACCAAAGGCCGTGGTAAATCCAACAAAAGCACCTACACTCACATCTGCCATAGCTTTTTGGGATAAAACCCCGTAAATCACCAAAAGGAAAACAGCCTGCGCACTTCCCTTTAAAGTTTGCGCAGCAATAAAAAGGGTTTGCTTTTTCATTCCAATGCATTTCAACTGGGTATAAGGCTATAAGTATTCCCGAATGGCTCTGTTTTCTACTCCAGCAATGCGTATTTTGGAAATACTATTCATAAATTGGTACATGATGGAACTGGTTTTGCTGTCCAGTTCAGACATTTTCTGCTCATATTTCATTTGACCAATACCCAGCAGTACAAACAATAGCAGAAAAACAAGCATCATTGCCAAGGCAATACCAGATAATTCTGGCGAAAACTGCACCATTTTTGCAAAGTAGAAAAAGGAAAAAATTGCTGTGAGGAAAAATCCACTATACACTTCTGCTACTTTTTCAAATAGCATGGTAATTCCAATGGCTCGTTGTGCCAAATCCGCAGAATCATACCGGGCAATCGAAACATCCGGTCATATACTGCATTTTGCACTGCATACCTCATGGTGGAAGTTCCACGAAAAGCTGTAAAATTTTTCACTATGGTAAATAGGAAATTTCCAAAAACAGCCCCCAGCAGCACTAAACAAATCTGCACAATAGAATTGCCACTGTGCAAGGGAATAAGCCTGTCATATATCAGTTGGTTCATTGTTGGAAAAAGAAGCCCAATAAAAACCGCTACTAAGGCCAAAAACCAACTGCTTACCCAATCTCGCAGATAGGTTTGAGAAAAACCAAATTGGATTAGACTCCACACATTCATTTTTTTAGGTGGGAAAGGGCAATAGACCATTTCCGCCCTATCTTCCAACGTTTCAGCATATGTAGCATCAATTTTTACCTTAGAACCTTCTACAAGGTTATAGGCATAGTATTTTCCCGGCCCCTTAGGTAAACAAACCACAGGTATACCTCGCTCTTTGGTATAAGCCAACAAAGAGCCTCCATCTTGACGATACCAGCCTTTTTCTAATTGCACCTCTCTACAACTAAAATGGGATACTCGTGCAATACCTTTTAGGTCAAAACGTCTTCCACAACAATCCCGCACAGCATCAAAGGAGGCAATGGAAATTTTCAATTTTCTGCAAAGAAAGGCAGCGGCATCGTATACACGATTTCCTGATTCTTCAATATGGCCCAGCTCTGATTGGTGGAACAACTCCAAAATCATCCCCACGGTTTTGTGGTAGGTGGACTGTTGTTCCTGTGTAGAGGCGTACAAATATACCTCCTCTTTAACCATATTCAGGTTGTATTGTTCTACCATTTGCTCCTCAAAAGCAGCTGGCTCCAATAGTTTTATACCCGCACAACGGCAAAATTGGATATAAATTTCTTCCATTTCCTGTCTGTTTTGGGTTTGATATGGCTGCAAAACAGCAGAATCCAATGCCACTAGACCAAATATCCATTGTCCTAGCTGTTCATTGGACCAGCAAAGGGCTGGTATTTTTTCTCCCTGCTTTGCTTGATAAATAAAAAGACGTCGGCCGGGTTTTTTCTCTTTGTAGGGCAACAAATATACTAATACTTCACCCTCTACCACTTGATAAAACTGTTTTTCGTCTTGTGTCAAATGGCATTGTCCGCCCCGAAGTTGTATTGTGTCCACTGGGTCTACACCCCCTTTCCAAACTTTTGCTATACAGTGTAAAAAAATACAACTCTATTTTTTTACCTCTTAAATTGTCTGTACCAAACGTTGATAATGTCCTTGTTGCTTCATCAGTTCCTCATGGGTTCCTCTCTGGACAATTTTTCCGCTGTCCATGACAATAATTTCATCACAATCTCGAATAGCAGAAAGACGATGTGCCACAATGATGCAGGTACAACCTCTGCGCTTAATGTTGTCCAAAATCTTTTTTTCAGTAACAGGGTCTAGAGCAGAGGTAGCTTCATCCAAAATCAAAATGGTTGGATTGGTAACCAAGGCCCTTGCAATCTCCATACGCTGTCGCTGTCCTACAGAAAGGTTGCGTCCTTCCTCACTAAGACAATATTCATAGGCTCCGGGTTTTTGGGTAATTGTTTCATGAATACAGGCGTCTTTTGCTGCCCGAATCATATCCTCTTCCAAAATGCTTTGGTTCCATAGGGTCAAGTTTTCTCGAATGGTTCCAGAAAACAGCATAATATCTTGACTTACAGTAGAAATGCTAGAGAAAACTATCTCCTTTGGCAAATGGTTAAAGGGAATGCCATCAAACCGTATTTCCCCTTCCCATGGTAAATACAGCCCACTGACTAATTTAGATATGGTAGATTTGCCACATCCTGAACTTCCTACAAAAGCGATAGAACTTCCACAGGCAAGGCGAAAAGAAAAATTTTCAATCAATGGTGGTTGTAGTTTGCTATATCCAAAAGAAACATTTGCAACTTCTACCTGTCCAGACAGCTTTTCCGACATTGCTATTTTTTCCTCTGTTTGGCGGTATATATCATCTTGCTCATATTGCAAAATATCTTGCAGCTGTCCCATAGAGGATTTCATTTGCTGAATTTTATGGACAAATATTACTAACTGTTCCACTGGTGCAGTAAAGCTCGTCAAAAGACCTGTAAAGGCAACCAACATACCCACTGTCATTTTTCCTTGCATAATTTGGATACTGCCCATCATTAACACAAGCACCGATGCCAGTTGTGAAGTGATAGAAGGGATAGAATGAAGAATCCCTTGCAGCTTGCCTAATCTTTGTTCCAATCGGATGGTTTTTGCATAATGTCCTTGAATACGATTCACGTACTCATTTTCAGCCCCAGAGGCTTTCAGGGTGCTTGTTATACTTAACCCTGCATAAATTGCACCAATCAGCTTACCTTCATCTTGCTGCATTTTAATGGTGTTGTTTGCCACTGAAGAAGCACTCAGTTTCACTACTGTTAAATTGAGCACCACAGTCATCAAACCGATTAGGGTTAACAATGGGCTATAAAATATCAATAAACCCAAATAGAAACAAGCAATACATAAATTTAGAGCTGTTTCGGCAAGCTCTCCAGCCAAAAAACTTGCTACCTTGTCATTGTGCCCCACTCGTTCTGACAAATCTCCAGCATATCGCTGGTCAAAAAATTGGATAGGCAATCGAAACAAATGGTTCAGCAATCTATGGCAGCTTACCATAGACAATTTATTTTGTAGTTTGTCCAACAACCACCCACGGTAAAAATATAGTAGAGCCTGAAAAACAATGGTTCCAGAAACCAAAACCAAAAATCCTTGTGTCCAGTGCTGATTTCGTGTTAAAAGAATGTCATCAATAAAAAATTGTGACAACAAAGGCAGCAGTAACCCAGGGAAAACCAAGAAAAAGCCAATGGCAGCAATAGCCATAAACTGACCATATTGTCCCTTTAGCCTTTGCAAAACAAACCGAACAAAGGTTCGTTGGTTTTTTTGCCGCTTTATATTCTCTCCTGCTTGAAAAGTCAAAACAATACCAGTAAATCCTTCATCCAGCTCTTGTATTGTCAGTTTTCTTCTTCCCACAGCAGGGTCATTTAGGTAGACACTATTCCCTTTTTTTCCTTCATATACAACAAAGTGGTTAAAATTCCAATGTATAATACAAGGTGGTGTACATTCCAAAAGCCCCTTTAGACTTTTTTTATAGCCTTTTGCCTGCAACCCTATCTGTTTAGCAGCCCGCAATAAATTTGCTGCATTAGAGCCATCCCGAGAAACTCCTGTTTCCATTCGAACCTGTTCCAAAGGCTTATAGATACCAAAGTAGGCCAGTATCATTGCCAAAGAAGCTGCACCACACTCCCTTGCTTCCATTTGGAAGATTGTGGGAACTTTTGCATATTGTTTCTTCAAAACTTTTCCCCCTCAGTATTATCCAATCTGTGAATACCCACTGTCAGGGGAAGCAAAAAGGAAATAGGTGTTTTTTCCTCCAATACAATACTACACTCTATCAATGTACCATCCAAAAAAGGCATATCCTGTTGCCTATCAACTTTACATTGTATGGTTACTACTGGGCCATCTTTCAGAAAATATTCTACTAGGCTTTCATTGCCCAGTTGTTGCTGCAACTCTTGCTTTGTGCTTACATAGGATTCCACATTCACAACAGAGCCAATCAATTCTTTTTGTTGTTTATTGCTATTTCCAGAAGGGGTTATAACCACTTTCATACCTTGTTGTACTTGTTTTCCTTCTTCTAGGGGGAGGTAACAAAATATTGTTTGTTCTGTTTGATGCCCTTCTTGATGCACAATTCCTATGCCATCTATGCACAGAGGTAATCTACCAAAGATTCCCCATACCAAACCTGCAACAACTATTATAGCAGCAGCAAAAAACACAATCCAAAAGGATGGTTTTATAATGGTAATCATTCGGTCCAATTGCTCTGTAGAAACAAGCTTTTCCAAAGATTTTTTTCTAAATATGTCTGCCATGGTCGTCAAGTCCCTCTACACTATGCGCAGCAACATTCTATCTTTCATGTCTATTTTTGTCTAAAAATAGCTCATTTTGTCTTATGTCATTGTTTTAAGTATACTTTAAAACTCTTTACATTATCTATACTTTATATACAATTTGGTTAAAACATCCGAAGTTTGTCAATTCCATTTCACTAAACTACATAGATGTGTACAAATTGAAACACTATTCATTGTACAAATTGTTTGTTTTTGTATTTTTTTAACATTGTATTTTGAAAAATAAAATATTTATTATTTCAAAAAAATGCCCCCAACCTATGACCGCATTAACTCTTGACAAACATTTTTTACACTCATATAATAAGCATTCTTATTAAAAGAATACTTATTATATAAGTAAGGAGGTAGTTATGAATTCCCTTCATTACCTTTGTATGAAAACATATTTGCAGATGAAACGCCTAGTCACAGCACAGGTTACACCACTAGGCTTATCCCCAGGTCAGCCAAAAATTTTGGAATTTCTTGCAGAACACGGAGAACACGAACAAAAAGACATTGCAGAATATTGTGAAATTGAGCCTGCTACTGTAGGCAGTATTTTGTTACGTATGGAAACTGCAGGTTTGATTATGCGCTGCAACCGCCCTAATAACCGGCGTTCTTTGTATGTGTCTTTGACCCCAAAAGGGGAGGAAATGGCGCAAATT
>ERZ1643251.5151-NODE-5151-length-10849-cov-7.271540_pt1 | contig 10849 bp, 8 predicted proteins | sample MGYA00579261_ERZ1643251 | MGnify/ENA primary metagenome ERZ1643251 (study PRJEB29033, sample SAMEA4952267) | chicken gut metagenome | biome: Broiler Chicken; feature: Gastrointestinal Tract; material: Caecum | place: Ireland | collected 2018 | study: Broiler...
CTGGGGGAGGTGCCTTTTTCCGAGTTGCGTCAGCAACTCGTAGGCACACTCCCCCTGAAAAACGAACAGGTCGATTGCGCGTCGGCATTGTCAGGTCTGTACCCGTCCGCGCAGCGGGCGGCCGGCGGCGAGGGCTCGGTCGACCTCGGCGCGCGGCATACCGGCAATCAGAATTCCGCGGTCGACAGTGTGCTTGTAGATTTTCTCCATGTCGTTGAGGTGCGGCTGAGACATATTGATGCAGCTAAGATTTTTGATTCCGGCCGCGATGTCGATGTAGTGGTCGCCGCGACCGCAGAAGTGCATACCGCCGCCGAGATAGAAAAATATCGACGAGTCGTACTTCTCCACAAATTCGCGATACATATCCGGAGATATGTTCATCACCGCGTCGTTGCGCAGCATGGTCAGCCCGCGGTGCAATAGTCCCCACTCAACGCTCATGTCGCTGCTGTAGGGCGGGCAGAGCTTCTGCCATTTTTTCGTCAGCTCGAGATACAGCGACGTCATGCGCGCCAGCAGCACGTTTATGCCGTCCGGATCGTCGTACATATCGGTATATATCCGGCTGCCGAGCAGCATATCGACGAGCGGAAAGGGTCCCTGAAAGTCGGGATTGTATATGTGGACAAAGCGCTTCAGTTTGCTGTAGGGTCGTATCAGCTCGCGGAACCGCTCGCCGAACTCGAATACCTTTGTTATCAGTCCGGCGCTAAAGTCAATGTCAGTTTCGATCAGCCGGTCGATAAGGTGCCGGTCGTCCGGCAGCGGCATCGCGCCCGGCAGCATATTCGCGCTGTCCGGCAGCGACAGAATCTCTGCGCCGAACATAGACGGGATTATTCCGGTGCCGTAGTTCGCGCGCACCGACAAAAGCAGTCCGCTTCCCGACGCGAGCGTGTCAGACACGCTCTTCAGCTGCGAGTATATCATCAGCTCAGGGTCGCGGAACGCGTCATTTACACATACCGGCTGCCATTTGATCCGCGGCGGGTTCGGCTCGCGGCTCGGACGGAACACCTCGTCGGTACAATATCCGTTTACGAAATTTTCCCAGTCGCGCGCGAGCTTTTCCTCAACGTCGGGCGAGATCCGCGCTTCAAGGTCATTGAGATAGGGTGTAAAGTCCATTGTCAGTTACCTGTCCTTTCAAATCCAACGCGGTCAGCGCAGATATACTGCCTGTCCGAGACGTGACGACATACGCGCCGCGTCAAGCACACGCGACAGCTCGAGCGCGTCGTCGGGGGAGGCGAAGTATTGCTCCTCGCCATGTATCACGCGCGCGATGTGACGGTATATCTCATATTCGTCGCCGTATATATTGCCGCCGACCGTCATTTCCTCGACCTCGGTCTTGAATCCGGAGCGGTACTCGCCGCCGTCGACCGCGTCGGAGTAGACTACGCGGTTTATCTCAATCTTATTTCCGCGGACGAATATCGTGCCGCCGTCGCCCTGTATCACCCAGTTGGGCAGTTTATCGACAGCCGTCGAATATTCGGATATCGTAGTTATGCCCGCTTCGGTCTTGCACATCACGAACACGTTGTCCTCCGCGTCGCCCGGATTGACTATCTGCCGCAGCTCGCCGTATACCGACACTACCGGTGAGCCGGCAAGCCGCAGCGGCTGGTCGACGAGGTGCGGTCCCCAGTTGAGTAAATACCCGCCGCCGAATTCGCGCTGTGTCTGCCAGTCGCAGCGCTTGCCGGGCGAGTAGACCGCGCGGTGTATGCGCCAGATTTTGCCGATATCGCCCCGCGCGACGATTTCACGCAGAGCGGCAAGGTCGCTGCCCCATCTCGCCGGCAGCCACGGCAAAAGCAGCTTGCCGCTCACCTTTTGCGCAGATATCATCAACCGCGCTTCGTCGACCGTGGTCGCCCACGGTTTTGTCACCATGGTATTCACTCCGGCGAGCAGACAGTCGGCAGCCATCTCGGCGTGCTGGCTCGAGCGCGTGACTACGACGACAAAATCGAGCTGCTCACGCTTCAGCATTTCATGATAATCGGTATAAACAGCACAGCCAAATCGAGCTTTGGCTTTTTCAAGTGCCCGCGGGTCGATGTCACAGACCGCGCACAGCTCAAAGTCGGGATTCTTTTCGATAGGTCCGGCGTGCATTGTGCTGCCGTTGCGACCATAACCGATGATAGCACTTCTAACAGGCATTGATAAAACCGTCCTTTCAGATAGGCGTTTTATGGGAAAGAGTGGTCTCGAAACCGCCGCAGGCGGTTTCGAGAGAGTGGAGAGTGGTCTCCGCCTGCGGCGGAGAGAGTGGCGGTAGAAATTCGCCAAAGGCGAATTTCGGAATTGATTATGTTTGTGCTTGCGGTGAAATGGCGCGGATTGTACCGCGGATGGGACATGATATGTTCGCCCGCGGTATTACGGCTACAGCGTGAGCTCGGCTTCAAGCCGCTTGAGGGTCGCGAGCTCGTGTGCGAGGTGGTCGGGGTAGTCCCAGTTTATCCACTCGCCGCTGATGTAGCCGGTATAGCCGCTTTTTAAAAGGCATTCGAGCGCGGCTTTGTGGTCGACCTTACCGCTGCCGATCGGGAGCATTTCGAGCTTGCCGGAGTCGCGCGAGCCGTCATGGACATGGACGTGCGCTACCCACTTGCCTATAGCGGCGAACGATTCGGTTATCGACTTGTGTGCGGTCAGCACAGGGTGCATGATATCCCAGTTCACGCCGACGTTGTCGCAGCCGCACAGCTCCATGACCGCCGCCACATTCGCGGGATCGCACCAGCTGTCGTGCGTCTCCAGACATATCTTCACATCTCCGGCTACGCCTGACAGCTCGCGCAGCGCGGACGCCACACGGAAGATCGCGTCCGGACGGTTGTCCGGGTCGGACAGCTGACCGCCAAACACGCGTATGCAGCCCGCGCCAAGCTCATTCGCGAGCCAGAGCACCTGCTTCGCGTATTCGATATTCGACAGCAGCACCGTGTCGTCAGCAAAACGACAGCTCGTCGCGACGCAGGAGAACGCGATGCCCTTGTCGGCGGCTATTTTCTTATACTCTGCGCACTTATCGTGTGATATGCCGACCTCGACTCCATGCTTGTGACCCGCGTCAATGCGCGGCTCAATTCCGTCGTAGCCGAGACGCGCGGCAAGTCCGACCAGCTCGGCAAGGGAAGCGTCGGGCGCGGAAAAGCTCATAAACGAATATTTCATTGCTAAAACCATCCTTTCGATATTGCAAAATTATTATAATAAGCCGAACCGGAAAATCGCCGTTCGATTTCCCGAACAAGAACCGAGTTTATATATAATATTTCCAGACAGAGTATCTTTAAGATATCGCGAGGAAGCCGCAAGTTTATTTTGTTATAACTGTTGTGTATACATATTTTATATCAAATATTATTCTTTGTCAATACAATTTATGAATTTGACCGAATTTATAAAGGAATCGACTAAAATCGCCGTGCTACGCAGAATTCAGCGGGTGTTTACAAAATATAGGTATATTTTTCGCGGCGGATGCTTTATAATTTTTATTAACATGAGTGCGCGGAAGGTCGCCGCCGCACGGGATTTGTATGCGCTGTTTGGAGGATTTGATGAACTTACGTAGATTTTTGCGCGCCTTGGGCGGCGCACTGCTCTATTTCGCTATATATTACGGCTGGCAGCTTATCGTCGGCAACTGGGCGTCGTTCGCCGCTTCGTGGTACGCGATGATGACTGCGGGCGAGATCCCGCCCGCCGGCTCGACCGAATACATCGAATGGATGACGTCGATGCAGAATTACGTCTATGAGCTGGTCATGAAATACTCGATGATACTTACGCTGATTTCGGGTATCCTCGCGCTGGTCACGTTCTTTGTGATAATGAAAGCCAGAAAAAAGCGCCCGCTCGCCGATATCGGGCTGACGCGGATAAACCCATGGCTCGCGCTCGAACTATTCGCACTCGGCGCGGCGCTCAATGTGTTCGTCACGTTTGCGATGTCCATAATCCCGTTCCCGACCGAATGGGTGAACTCATATATCGAAAGCTCGTCTATGCTCGCCGACGCCAATGTCGTTATCTCGATAATTGTCACGGTGATATCCGCGCCGATTGTCGAGGAGATCACGTTCCGCGGCTTTATGTACGGTCAGCTCAAGGGCGGTATGCCGATGTTCGCGGCTATGCTCATATCATCGTGGGTGTTCGGCATGGTTCACGGCGACCTCATTTGGTTTATGTACGCATTCCTGCTCGGTATAGTGCTCACCTATATCGGCGAAAAATGCGGCGCGCTCACCGCGCCTATCATTGTACACATGGCGTTCAATTTGTTCGGCAGCCTGACCGGTCTGCTCGGTGATATGAGCGAGACCACATTCTTTATCCTGCTCATATCAAGCGGTCTCGTCTCGCTCGCGCTGCTCATTCACATAGGCAGAAGCTCCGAGCGGAAGATTGAGTTTTTCAAATGACAAACACAGCGATGACATACTTTTGATTGGTACTGCAATATTGTTTGTTTTCACTGGGAAAGCTCCTTTTAAAGGCGTATCCCCAGATAATAATTATGTATAATCAAATAAACCAATACGAGGTGATAAATTGTGAATAAGCATATACTCTATCTTGACGAACCCGCGAGTGAGTGGGAGCTTGCGAGTCCGGTCGGCTGCGGGAGCATGGGAGCGATGGTGTTCGGCGGAGTGACGCGCGAGCGGCTACAGCTGTCGGAGGAGTCCATATGGGCGGGCGGCAAAATCGACGCTGTGCGCGAGGACTTTCGGGACAAGATCGAGAAGATACGCGAGCTGCTTTTAGCGGGTCACGCGCCCGAGGCCGACGAATACGCGACCGAAGCGCTCAAGGATTCCTTCTTCCGCATAAAATCGCAGGAGACTGCGGGCGATTTGTTTATTGATTTCGGGTGTGACGACAGCTGCGAAAACTATCGGCGCGAGCTTGACCTTCTGAACGGCGTATCGACGGTGAGCTTCGAGCGCGGCGGAGAAAAGTATTGCCGCGAGACCTTCGCGTCCTATCCGAAGCGTATCATCGCGGCGCGCCACACCGGATCTCATTCGGCAAAAATCAGCTACGTCCGTTCGGCGAACGCCGTCAAGCTGCCCGTCCCCGAGAATGACGACCCGCGCGTCGGAGTCAAGAGCGTCAGAGCTGAGGATGGCGAGCTGCTCATAAACGCCGCTCCGGCGGTCGGCGGAACCGAATTCTTTGTGCGCGTCAAGGCGAAAACCGACGGCGAGCTCACCTCGGACGGCGAGCGCTTAGTCGTTACCGGCGCGACTAATACCGAATACTACATAACCGTCGGCGTCGGGTATATCCCCGAGCTGCCCGACTGCGGCTATGACAGCCTGAAAAAAGAGGCGACCGACGATTTCGCGTCGCTGATGGGCAGAAGCGACATCACGCTTTGCGGCGATGGTTCGGACGAGCTTGACGCGCTGCCGGTGAACCGCCGCATCGAGCGTCTGATTGCCGACGAGAGCCTGTGCGACGCCGGACTCGCCGCGCTCTACTTCGAGTTCGGAAAGTACCTGCTGGTCTCATCGAGCCGCCGCGGCACGCTTCCGGCAAACCTGCAGGGCGTGTGGAACGGCTACATCAACGCCCCGTGGAACAACGACTACCATACGAACATCAACCTGCAAATGAACTACTGGCACGCCGAGGTCGCGAACCTCGCCGAGTGCGCTGAGCCGCTGTTCGACTACATGAACAAGTACCTGCTCGAGAGCGGACGCGAGACCGCGCGGGTCAACTACCGCTGCCGCGGCACTGTGCTGCACCACCTGTCGGATATATACGGCTTCACCGCTCCGGCTGACGGACTGTGGGGACTCTGGCCGCTCGGCGGAGCGTGGCTCTGCCTGAATATGTGGGAGCACTATCTGTACAGCGGCGACAACGACTATTTACGCAATGTCGCCTACGAGTACATCCGCGATTCGGCGCGATTCTTCCTCGACTATATGTTCGAGGACAAGGACGGGCGGCTCTTATCCGGGCCGTCGACGTCTCCCGAGAACCGCTACTTCTGCGAGGGCAAGCCGTCGTTCCTCTGCTTATCGCCGACCATGGACGTTGAGATAATCGGCTGTCTATTACGTATGTACATCGAAACCGAGAATATCCTCGGCATCAATCCCGAATGGGCGGACGAAGCCCGCGCCGCGCTTGAAAAAATGCCGCCGCTCAAGATTGGAAAGCACGGTCAGCTCATGGAGTGGATGGAGGACTGGGACGAGCCCGAGCCGGGTCACCGTCACATCTCGCATATGTTCGCGCTCTATCCCGACTGCGCGATTTCGGACAAAACTCCCGAGCTCTACGCCGCGGCGAAAAAGACGCTCGAACGCAGACTCGCGAACGGCGGCGGTCACACCGGCTGGTCGTGCGCATGGCTTATCTGTCTATTCGCCCGTCTACACGACGCCGACGGCGCGGCGGCGATGGTACACAAGCTCTTCGCGCATTCGACCCGCACGAATATGTTCGACTCGCACCCGCCGTTCCAGATTGACGGCAACTTCGGCGCGTCAGCCGGAATCGCCGAGCTGCTTATGCAGTCGCACAACGGCTGCATCAGTCTGCTGCCCGCCTGCCCGAGCGAATTTGAGTCGGGCAGCTTCACGCGCCTTATGGCGCGCGGCGGAGTCGAGGTGTCGGCTGAATTCAAAGACGGCAAAGTTATTTCCGGAAAGCTGTACGCGAGCCGCGCCTACACCGGCAGGCTCGTATACAATGGCACCGAGCGCGAGCTGAAGCTCGCCGCGGGTGAGACATACGAATTCTGATTTATTGGTAAACTGTATTCGTTTTATCTACCAACTGTTATAAGCTAAAAAAATGACCGCACAATCTTTGGATTGTGCGGTCGCTGTGTATCTGCGAATCTCGCGTATCTGCGAATATATGGAATATACGCGGAGATATCACCGTGGTCGGTTATCTGTATATCTCCAGAACCTCGTCGAGCTTCTGCTCGTAGGTCGCGGAGTTCGTATCATATCTTGACGCGAAGTTGCGGTCGTTCGAGCGTATCAGCTCGACGAACAGGTGTCCGACGCCTCCGAGCGCGTTCGAGTGCAGGTAGCCCCAGTCGAAGATAAGCCCGTCGCGGATGATATCGATCATCGCCGCCGAGTCTTCGTCGCGCGCCGCTTTCGTCTTTAGCGCGATGTCGTAGAACGCCGGAATCACCTGCTTGTAGCTCTCGGCGCACATGGCTTCGGTGATTATCGCGGTCATCTTGGGGTCGGGCGCGTCGATCGGAACCTCGAAAAGCGAGAGGTTGTCGTGCGCGGTCGAATGGTAGCTTTTCTGATTCGAGTCGTATTTCGGGTAGGGCAGGATGCCGAAGTCATCGTTCATCGCGCGCAGGGTCTCGGCGTCGCCGAGGTTTGCGGTCAGGATCACGCCGCCGCCCTCCGAGAATCTGACGAGCTGAGCGTCCTCGCCCGCTTCGGATAAGTCGGTCGGCATATATACAAAGCCGCTGTCAAATATATAGCTTATGAGTCGGTCTATAACCTCGATTGTACGCTCGTTATTAAGCACGATTTCGGGGAAGCCGTCCGAGCCCTTTTCGGTGACCTTGACCTCGAACGCCTCCTTCATGCTGTCGATAGCGGTCGTACCGAAGGTCAGAAAGCCGTAAATATCGTTCTCGTCGTGTATGCCGTCGCCGTTGACGTCCTCGTAAATATTGGTCGTCAGCTCCTCGAGCTTATCGAGCGTCCAGTCGCCGCTCTCGACTATCGAATACAGGTCGCCGAGCTGGTAGTCGGTCGCGAGCTGCTTATTGAAGTATATACACTTCATGCCTTTCCACAGCGCGAGCGAGAGGTCGCCGGTCATCATATACGTTTTTCCGTTTATTGTCAGCTCATTCGCGATCTCCTCCGACCACCAGGGCTGCGAGAAGTCGACGTAGTCAAGCTCGTTCCAGTTCATGAATATGCCGTCGGCGACGATGCTCGGTATCGTCGCGGCGTAGCCGGCGACAAGGTCGAACGCGCCGTCGCCCGCCATTATCGACGAGCGCAGCATATTATTGAACGCGGTCGCCTCGTCGCCCCAGTTGCAGTCGACGGTGTAGGTCTCGAGCTTGATGTTGAAGCGATCCTCGACGGTGATATTGCGGTTATAGATAGCGTCATCGAGCACGTCGCCGGTCTCCTCGGCGGTGAACTCGTACTCGAATCCGGTGCGGTTCAATACGGTGAAGGTCGCGCCGTTATAATCCATATCGGGCAAATTGTCGCTGACCGCGTCGCGGCCGGTGACTTCGGCGGTCGTATTATCGTTCGCGCCGTCTTGTGTTGTGGTGTCAGAGTCGTCAGCCGCGCCGCCGCAAGCTACGGTCGACACAACTATCGCGCACAGCAGCAAAACTGACATTGTTCGTTTCAGCATTAAAATTCCTCCTAAAATTTATACCTTAAAATTTATATTTAGCATATTTAAAAGTGCTATACTGTTTGCTTTTACTGGGGGAGGTGCCTTTTGAAAAAGGCACCTCCCCCAGACCCCCTCCGCGAAAACTTTTGCAGATTTGGGTCATGGTGTAATTGTTTATAACTGCGCAGAGATTTTATTACTGCTTGTTGTTTGGAGCCACAGGGGCGCGCCGCCTAATGGGACCCTGCTTCCCAACCGGCGGCTTGGTTGGTGCGTGGCTGTTTGAATTTTTGTTGTTTGTTTTACGTGTTAGTATTAATACAGCTATATTGTTTGTTGATTTAATTGCTTAATTATATTTGTTATATTTAATCATCGAACTTACGTTAATTACACTGCTTCATTATTGCGTTATCCGGTTCGGACAATATATTACCTTGCGGTGTATCGAATTGTATTCTGTCCGTATAGCCAAACAGAGATACCGGCGGACAGATATACCGGTATCTCTATTATAACACATTATTTGCAGATAGTCAATAATTATTTTATAAGACAGAAATCGCTCTGAAATTTCTTCAGGCTCATTCAAGCTCGTTGTACGCCTCAATCAGGCTTGCGAGCTTGGTGGTCGCGGACGCCTCCTTCGCCGCGTACGCGGTCGCGAGGTTGGCCTGTCCGCTGTTCATCAGGTCGCGTATCAGGAGCGCGACGTTGTCAATCGCGTAGTTGTAGACATATCCGGTGTCGGTGAACGCGCTGTCGCGGATCATGTCAAGAATCTGCATTGCCTTGTCCGAGCTGTCGCGCGCGTATTTCTGCTTCAGTACGACGTTGTAGTACTCGGGCGTGACGATAGAATAGCCCTGGAATGCCATCTCCTCGATGACCGCCGCGACCTTGTCGATGTCCTCGTCGGGCGTCGTCACCGGTATGCAGACGAGCGGTGCTCCGTCGTGTACGAGCGACTTGTACTCCTCCTGCGTCTCGTCATACTTCGGGTGCGGGATTATGCCGTAGTCGCTCTTCATCTCGCGCAGGAAGTCGGAGAAGTAGAACAGACCGAACATGAACATGAAGTCGTCAGCGGCGAATTTCGTTGGTATCGTTACCTCCTGGTTGACAAGGTCGTTGTTCTTATACAGAATGCCGTTGCCGTTGTAGTAGATTTCGTAGATCTTTTCGGTTATTGTCACGTTGCGCTCGTTGACGACGTCGAGCGTCGGCTCGCCGTTCTCGTAGATTATTGTGTGCGCGCCGGCCGGATAATAGAGGTGGTCGGGAATGGTAGGCGGAATCAGACCGTAGCCATACGCGTCCTCCTCGTCGGGCGTGTTGTTTTTATTGAGGTCGACGTAGGTGCCCTTTGTGACCTCGAGCAGCTTGTCGAGCGTCCATTTGCCCTCGAGGACAATGTCGTACAGCTCGTCGCGGCTGCCGTGGTAGTTTTCGTATACCGTCTTGTTGAAGTAGATGCAGTCTATGTCGCGGATGAATTCGACCGAGATGTCGCCGGCGATGAAGAAGCGCTTATCCTCGCCGAAATTTGCCCACTGTATGTATTCAGCCGCCCACCAGGGCTTATCGATGTCGACATACGGCAAATCCATGATATCGCGGTAAATTCCGTCCGGCACGACCTTTACAAGCTCGTGCTGTGTACCGACGATAAAGTCGAAGACCCGGTCGCCTGCCAGCACAAGCTGACGCAGATACACGTCCTTTGTGCCCGTATCGTAATCATAATCGAGAATCTGCAAATCGACATTGAGCTTATCCATGACCGCGATGTTGCGCTTATACGCGGCGTCGTTCATCGTGTCTCCGGTCTCCTCGGGCGCGTTCATCAGTGTCAGGAAATTCTCATACTGCGGCGCGTTCAAAACGGTGACGGTCGCGCCGTCGAGGTCGACGTCGTCCGGCACGCCCGAGGTCAGCTCGATTTCCTCCGGCGCGGTGACGTCGTCGGTATTTGAGCCGGTAGTGATATCGCCGGTATTGTCAACGTTATCTTGACAGGCGGCGAGACTTGATAGCAGTGAGACAAGCAGCATCAGGCTGACGATTTTTGATAATTTCAGCGACATATCACAATCTCCTTTGATGAAAAGCTTTAAAATAAATTTTACATTTTTGTACTAAAATAAATTGTATTCATCTCTGGTTATAATACTATTATATCATCAGCATACATTCTTGTCAACCACATATTCACGAAATATGCAATAAAAATCAATCGACGCGAGCTATACATACATAGAAGCGGCGGTCTGACCGTAAATTAACGTGAGTTCGATAAGAATTATAACAATGTAATTACGTAATCAACTGAACAAACAATATAAGCTTCAAGCGACCACGTAGAAACCAGCCGCCGGTTGGGAAGCAGTGGTCCCAGCAGTTTCGTCCTGCGGACGAACCTGCCAAAGGCGGCGCATCTCTGTGG
>ERZ1643251.5154-NODE-5154-length-10847-cov-6.578855_pt1 | contig 10847 bp, 4 predicted proteins | sample MGYA00579261_ERZ1643251 | MGnify/ENA primary metagenome ERZ1643251 (study PRJEB29033, sample SAMEA4952267) | chicken gut metagenome | biome: Broiler Chicken; feature: Gastrointestinal Tract; material: Caecum | place: Ireland | collected 2018 | study: Broiler...
TAACCTTTGGGACTGTTTTTTGTTTTATACTCATTATTTAAGGCATATATAGGCACCAATTTTTCTTTTCCCCGTTGACTTACGCAAAATTACTTGTAGCGAGCTTTATATTTACCGTCCCGTGCTTCCTTAAGCCTCTTGCCCGCAAAAGGCAAATATTTCTCACGGAGGTAATCTCAAATGAAAATGCTCGTTACTAAACTCTCTCATGGCAAATACGCAAACGAAGGTCAACTCTTCGCCGAACCTATCTCTGATTCCAATGTCAAACTCATGGGCGAAATGATTGCGTTGCAAGCTCTTCGCAATGTTATGCTGTATGACTTTGAAGTAGTTTCAAAGTTATACAACGGCTTAGTAAAAGACCTGAACCGTATCTCTCAAATCGATTACACAATAACGGACGGATATGATTACGCTCTGCTTGCAATCTGCTTTTTATATCAGTTCAAAGGCAAACATGTGGACGACATATACGGCAAAGACAGATATAGCAAGTACATAACCATTAAGACTGCTTGCTTCCGCAAAGTGGACAGCGAACTTATGAACTTCCGAAAGAACATTGCTCGCAACAGGCAATTGGAATTCAATCACAGCAAACACGACATTCCAGACCCTCGCAACTGCTTTGAAGATACAAGCGAGGACTACGATAAGGCAGACAAGCTACTCGACGATTTGCATTTAACAAATCTTGAACTCGAAACACTCAACTGCTGTATGAACAAAATGAAGCGCTCCGAAATCGCCGCCGAACTCGGCATTACTATACACGGAGTGAGATACAGAAAACTGCGCATAAAACAAAAGTATGCCATGTACATAGTGGTATAAATACTATACGCCTACTCCTTATCGTGCATAGCTCAAAAAAATATTTAAATTTCTCAAGGCTATTTTAAGTCAAAAACAGCTCAGAATTGCCCATTTTCACATTCTACTGGGGTTGGTTACCCGTCCGCTTGTTGGACTTGAAGCCACTGAAAAGTTTTAAAAATGTATGATTTTAGCCTATTTTTGTCCGATTTTGCTTCATTTTCAGCGAAAAATCAAATCATGTACCAAACGTGTGCCAAACCACACAACAAGCGATTCCGACCTCAAAAATAACATAATATACAGCCGCGAGAGGATTCACAAATCCTCCCGCGGCTGTAAATTTTAAATACCCAAACCCACTAAACAACTTTTAAATACCCAAGCTCGCACACAAAGCTCAATCGACCGATTGCCCCGCCCTGAACTTTTGGAATTTTGCAAGTTCTTCGGCGGTTATCATGTTGTGCGAGGAGAGCAACACACGGTTGCAATCGTCGCGCGAAATGCTCTGCGGTGCGCCCGCTTTGAGCGCGCGCATGTATGTATTCAGTTTTATTTTGCCGCAGATTGCAGTTATGTCGCCGCCGCCATACCCATCGAGCGCCGAGGCGAGCTTTTTAAGGCTTACATCCTCCTCTATCGGCAGACCGCCGAGAACCTTGTTCACAAGGAATTCGCGCGCCGCCTGGTCGGGCACACCTACATATATGTGCGTATCAAACCTTCCTCCGCGCAACATTGCCCGGTCGAGCGCCCACGGGCGGTTGGTCGCCGCAATAAGGAGCAACATTTTATTTGTTTTGCTCTTTTTGAAGCCGTCTACCTTAGTAAGAAATGTGGCGACGAATCTTGCCATTTCGGCGTCGACTCCATCCGCTCCGTCGCCGCGCTTACTCGCAACAGAATCGAACTCGTCGAAGAATATTATGGCGCGTTCGTTCTTCTGCGCCATCTTGAACAACTCGTCCAGCTTCTTGCTGCTGTCGCCCATGTATTTGGAGATTAGGTCCTGGCAGTTGACGGCATAAAACTGCGCATCAACCTCCCCCGCTATGGCGCGGGCGATGAACGTTTTGCCCGTGCCCGGAGGGCCGTACAGCAGAATTTTGGCGCCGGGCTCTATTTTATACATTGCCGCAAGCTCGGGATTTTTTAACGGCTCGATTACTTTATATCGTATCTGGTCCTTTACGTCCTCCAGCCCCGCGACGTCGGCAAAGGTAATGTCTCCGCCTGCGGAGGGTTTGATTTCAGCAGGCTTTTCCTCGTCCTTTTGCGGCGCGGCGGGGACGCGCTCGGGCGCGGGCCTGCAACCGTTTTTGGCAAACTCGAGCAGTTTTACCGCGGCGTTGTGATATTCCATGCGCACCTCGTAGGAAGTCGAGCCGACGGAAATTTTATTGGCGAGCTCGGCGGCCTTCAAAAAGGCCTCGCGCGCCTCCGCATAGTTGCCCGCGGCGAGCTTTTCCCTGCCCTGCGCGCTGAAACTTTTATAAGCTTCCACCAAAGGTTGATTGTTCATTATTGCACCTCATATCCCCATACCACGGGGCAGTCGTCAGGATTCCAATTACTATCCCACACGTCGGGCTGACTTTTCGCTTCACAATAAATTGTAATATTACTGCAACCGCGGAAAGCATAATCGCCAACACTTGTAACACTTTCGGGAATTACAATGCTTGTAAGCCCGGTGCAACCACTGAAAGCAGCCGTGCCCACGCTCGTCACACTTTCAGGTATTATAATACTTTCAAGACTACTGTAATTACCAAATGCTTCGCTTCCTATACTTGTTACCCCTTCAGGTATGACAAGTTCTGTTACCAAATCGCCGTTAAAATATAAATTCTCTGCGTAAAATAATGGATTTGAAAACGAACCATTAAAATCAATAGCACACCATGCAGCTATATCACTTATATATACAGCTTCGAGTTTAATGCAATCAATGAATGCCTCATACCCCATTCTTGTTAAACTTGTAGGAATTGTTATACTCATTAGACTGTCGCAATAGCTAAATGCTAATCGACCTATCTCTGTCACCCCTTCAGGTATTACCACCATTGTAATGCTTTCACAATTAAAAAATGTGTAATCACCTATACTTGTTACCCCTTCAGGTATAACAAGTTCAGTCAGCAAATCTCCATTCAAATATAACCTCTCCGCATAATATAATGGATTTGACAACGAATTAGAAAAATTAATTGTGCACCATGCAGTTATATCATTTATATATACCGCATTAAGATTATTACAACCACGGAATACATCTTCTTCTATATTCTTCAAACTTGCAGGTATTGTTATACTGTTGAGACTACTGCAACCATAGAACGTATAATCGCCTACACTTACCACGCCTTCGGGTATGACAAGTTCAGTTACCAAGTTGCCATTCAGATAAAGATTCCCCGCATAATATAACGGATTTGAGAATTCATTGCCGAAATCTATGGCAAGCCATGCAGATATATCACTTATATATACTGCTTCAAGATTATCGCAACCATTGAATACATACCACCCTATACTTGTCACACTCTCTGGAATAGTAATGCTCTGTAGATTGCTACAGCCGCTAAACGCATAATCTCCTATACCAACCACACCTTCAGAGATTATTATATTCGTGATGCTATTGCAACCGTAGAATGCGTAGTCAACTATACTCGTCACCCCTGAGGGGATGACTAGTTCTGTCAGCAAATTGCCATTTAGATATAAATTTCCCGCATAATACAACGGATTTGATTGTGGCTCGGGCGAATATGAAGCAAATCGAATGGAACACCATGCCGCTATATCTGTTATATATATCGCTTCAAGATTATTACAACCATTAAATGCGTCGTAGGCTATCTCTGTTATGCTTGCAGGAATTGTAATACTTACAAGATTATTACAACCGTAGAATGCAGAATCACTTATAGATGTTAAACCTTCATTTATGACTACACTTGTAATATCATTACGATTATAAAACGCATTTGCGGCTATCGTTACAGCATACACATCTCCATTGTATAAAATTTTCGAAGGGATAACAATATCCCCCCTCACCGACGTGGGCTGACTGATTATGTTCGCCTCTCCGTCAATAATCCGATAACGCATCCCGTCTATAACAGCATACATATAGCCATCGTTAGCAATACTATTATTTAAGCAATCCCAAACAATGGGACAGCTACTAACATTAAACCAAGTGTGCCAACCATTAGGACGACTTTTAGCCTCGCAATAAATCGTGAGGTTGCTGCAACGATAAAACGCATAGCTTTCTACACTCGTCACGCCCACAGGAATAGTTATGCTTGTAAGATTATAACAATAAGAGAATGTATAATACCCTATACTTGTTAAACTTGCAGGCAATATTGCACTTGTAAGATTATTGCAGTTGTCAAATGCAGCTTCTCCAATTTCTGTAACGCCTTCAGGTATGGTTATGTCTGTAAGGCTATTACAATCGGTGAATGCATAATCACCTATGCCCGTCACATTATATGATTGCCCCATATAAGTAACATTTGAAGGAATTACCACTTCACCGCTTATATCTTGAGATTGTCCTATAACGGTGGCTTCTCCGTCCCTTAATCTATAACGAAGGCCATTGAATATAGTATACATATAGCCGTCCGAATCTATTGAATTATTATTACAATCCCATACGACAGGGCAGGTACCGTTCCACCAACTGTCCCAACCGCTCGGCTGATTTGCAACTTCACAGTAAATTATAAGCTTTGTACAGCCTTCAAACGCGCCATAGCCTATACTAGTTACGCCTTCAGGTATTGCTATACTCCTGAGGTTACCACAATACGCAAAAGCAGAATCTCCTATGCTCGTCAGATTTTCGGGCAATGTTATACTCGTGAGATTATTACAAGAATAGAACGCGCCGAAGCCGATATTTGTTGTGTCGGTAACTCTTACGTTCACCAATGATTCGGGCAGATAAAAATCGACAAACTCTCCTGAAGAGCAATACTGCGAAACACTTATCGAGTTTTCGTATTCGGTTTGGCCGAACAGATACCCAAGCAATGCCTGCTCTCCCTCAGCCTCGCGCGAAGCGCCTATGAACGGCAGAGTAAGCTCTTCCAAGCTGCCGCAATCGTATAGCGCACCGCCAGCAATCTCCGTCACCGTTGAAGGCACCGTCAACGAGCGCATATTTATACAATTCTGCAAAGCCGTCTCGGCAATTCGCGTCACGGGTCTGCCATTATAGTATGAAGGAATGAACACCTCATCAACGCTTTTATCGCTCAAACCCGTCAATGTATAGCCGTCGTCATCATTCAACTCATACATCAGGCCTTCGGTATATTCATACCACAGAGCGTAGGCAACAATGTCGCTTTCGCCGCTCCATACGCCCAAGCCGTTGCCCTGCTCATCTGCAATGAGAGTTCCGTTTCCGTCAGCTTCGGAATACCAGCCGCCAAACTCACAGTTTTCGCGCGAAGGCACGGGCAGGGAGTATTCATTGCCCGTCCACACATAAATAAATTCTGTATCTGCGTTTCCGTCTGCGCACTCATAATTTAAAGTTATGGTAAAACGAACGCGCTGCCAATGCGCATACAGCGTTTTGTTTTCAGTAAATAACCATGCGGCGAGGCTGTCGCCGCCGTCGTCGGTATATGCGGTTGCAGTTTCCTCCGTCCCGTCATACCAGCCAAGGAATTTATATCCATCCAAAACGGGTACGGGAAGAGTATATTGACTGCCGAATGAGACCTGTACATTATCGGCTTCAGTTGTGCCGCCGTTTGCATTCAACTCTATATTATACCTATTCACACGCCATACGGCGTACAGCCTGTATGAGCTCGACGGGCCCATGGTGTATTGCGATTGGTCGGCATATATGGCCGAACCATTGGGAGTTGTTGACCAGCCGACAAAGGTGTAACCTGTCCTTGTAAAGACGTTTTGCGGCAGGGTTAACTCATCGTCGGTGGCTATCGAAAGAGAGTCCATTTCGCCCTCTCCGCCGTTTGAAACGAACGTAAGAGTATTTATATTGGCGCTCCATTTTGCCGTGAGAATGCCGCCGCTCTGCGACTGCCATGCGGAAATACTCTTGCCGGAGCCGTCGGTGAGGCGCATATCGCCGCTATACCAGCCGTCGAACGAATAGCCGCTGCGCACGGGCACGGAAAGTTCGAACTCCCTGCCGTAGGAGACATATTCCTCACCCGCAGACGGGCCCGACGTGGCGCCGTTGTAGTCGAGAACAATCCTCAGACGGAAATCGACGGAGGCGTCACACCCTTCGTTCCAATTTTCCGCCCAGTCCGAAGGTACCTCGTCGCGGTCGCCCACTACAATTTCAGTCAGCGCCGCGCAATCATAAAACACCTCGCCGCCCATATATGTGACCGTACTCGGAAGCGAAACGCGCGACAATGCGGTGCCTGCAAACGCCTTCGCGCCCACATACTCCAGCCCGTATTCAAACGAAAAGTCGGCAAGCGCCGTGCAGTTTTCAAAGGCGCCGTCGCCGATGTATTCAAGAGTGCCGCCCTCGGCATAAAACTGCTGGGCGGTACGGGCTTCGCCCGCAGATATGGTGACGCCCGTAAGGGATGTACAGTTGGCAAACGCGCCCTCCTCAATGCGCGTAACACTTTCGGGCAGCACGAGTTCCTCTATTTCGGTATGCTCCGCAAACCCGTCTCCGGCTATGGCGACTACGGGCACTCCGTTGTATTCGTCGGGTATCACAAGCCGCTCGTCAGCCTTATAAAATCTACCGGCGGAAATTGCATACCCCCCGTTAGTTTCGGCATATATAAAGCCCGATTGGCTGTTATAGTATGCAAACCATCCACCGAGCCCACCCCCTATAACCACCGCCGCAGACAGCACGACTGACCCAATTTTTATAATACGCTTGCGCTTTTTAGCAGATTTTATATTTTTAATCTGCTTATCACGCACGTCGATATAATGGTTCAAAACCGCCTTATCATCGGCAGCGCAGACCTGAGCGTTTTCAAATTCATTAAACGTACTTATCGGTTGAGTTTGCCTGACAAGTTCGTCATCATTGCGGCATTTGAGCTTTGCCTGCAACAATCCCCAATAGGCAGAGCTGTCTTCGGCATTCTCGCTGATGAACATCTCATAGTACTTCTGCGCCTGCGCGAACAGTCCTTCTTGCAGACAAAGATCCGCCGCTTGCCGCAATAAGCTAAGTAACACGTCGTCCGATGTATTAGGGATGTATGAGAGCAATTTTTCAAAAACGCCGAAGATCGCCGCATTCGCCGCAGTACCTGCCTTACGGATATGCTCAATGCAAGCGGAGGCGATTTTTTCGATCCATTTCAGGTCGTCCGCATCGTCTGTCTGCACTATGAGGACTTCTTCAAAACACGACCAATCAGTCAAATTGACGAGCGCAAAGGGCAATTCTTTTTCGTTTGCGCAACGTATATCCGCAAAAAATTTACCTTGTGCCGCGACAACGCAATCCGGCTTTACGGATAAAATTTTTCCGTAATACAATTTTGCAGCGTCGAATTCCTTTGCCTTGAGCGCAGTATCGGCAAAAGTTTTCGCTTTGCCCGCATATACGGAAGCGTCGCCGTCCGCCACATAAGTCAAAATTGCGTCGAAACACTCCGATGAGCGCATAGAGGCGCTATTTATGCAGATGGAAAGCAATGACCCCAACAACTCTTTTCTGCCGGCAAACTGATATTTCGCACAGATTTCTATCCAGCGCAACGCACCCGCATAAACGCCCTTTTGCAAAAGTTCGGCTATTTCTGAAAAACATGCCCGCAACCACCTTGCCGCAGACTTTGGCTCCAATTCGGAAAGGACGTCTTCAAATTGCTGATACGCTTTCTCTCTGTCGATACAACGGAATACTTCCGCTTCATCCTTTGTTTTATATTCGATTTTAAGAAGGGAAAGCTGCGTTTCGTAATTGTTCGCATCTTCCTCTTTCAGCTTGTCCGCATAGTATCCCGCAAAGGTAAATGCAGAATGCTCTATACCGCTGTTTACGATTGTGTGTAACTTCTTTATGTACTCCTCTTCATCTTCTTCAAATGAAAGGTGGATATCCAAAAAATATTTTGCCGATTCTTCATCCGTGGCGACCAAATTGAGCCCGCGCTCGTATAAATCACCACGCAACTTATCCACCGCGCTTCCTGCATATTCTCTGACAACGGAAACTATCAGCTTTGCCTGTGCAATATCGCCCCGATCAAAACTGCGGGAAGCCTCCGCACATAATACACGCAGAACGCTTTCGGCGCTTGACTTCTCCGCATTGGAAAGTACGCTTTCTATCAAAGGGACATCGGGAAAAACGCGGAATCCGTTTTTCTCGAGACCAGGCAAATCCTGTACATTGGACTGCGCCAACAATTTACCTATCAGGGCTCGGCCGTTGCGGGGGGAACTCAGTAAAATTTCGTCAAAGCGCTCTTCTGCTTCCGTAAACTGCCCGCGTGCTAAATAGCTTTCCGCTACCGAAAGGCTCTTTTCGGCATTGACGGATAGTTTAACGCTTTTACCGCCGATAGTTCTGGTTGCTATTCTCGCCCTTTCGCTTTTCGGCTCTTCCGATACGACCTTTCCAACCTTGACCGTGTTCAAGCGGCGAATATGCTCTGCTGCTCGCCTTTCTCTCCCCTTTACGCTGACACGCGCAATCTTTTGACTCATACGTGCGGCACTGAGAATATTTGCCACGCGCGTTTCAAGGTCGCCAAACCCTACCGTGATCCTGCCGAGATCGATACCTTGTATATCGCACAGAGGCTTGGGCAATTTTGACGGATTCAAGCCTTTATACGCAAGAATGAGCGAATTTTTCTGTTTTTCGCCGCGCTCAATGCGCTTATAATAGCGCATCCACTCGTTCTTTACCCAGGTCGATTCGATATATTCGGGCTTTGTGCCGTAAACTATCATCACCTGCGCGGTGTTGAGCGCATTGAATATGTACGGCTCGAACTTCTCACCCTCTTTTCCCGCAAGCGATTCGCGGCTGTAAAATACGCGATAACCCTTTTCTTTCAGTTTGCTGTACAGCTCATACGCATCGCGGCTGTCATCTGTACGCTCAATATTGTTTTCCTTATCAGAATCTTTATAAGATAGGAAAATGTCATAAGGCTCTTCCCGTTCGGCCTTTTCCACCCATTCGCGGCGAATGACGTCTATACGCTTTGCCTGCGCCTCATAATATGCTCGGTTATCTTTGTCGGCATACTGCAGGGCCTTTTTATAATTTTCATCGCCGAATATGCTTTCATAACTTGCGGCATAGCACGAAGGCACCATCTTGCCGTCGTAGTCTTTTTCGTACTTTATGCCGTATTTTGCAAGCACAAGCCCCCAATATCCGCGACTGTTTTTGGGATATTGCGAAACGATGTCGCGGTAGAGTTCCTCGGCGTCGTCGAACGCGCTCAAACGTAGTTTTTGGGCAGCATTATAAAGGAGCGTTTCTTCCTCGCCCGAAACCTCCTCTGGCCTATACGCCCCGCACGCGGGACAGCGCCATTTGCCGTCCCTGTATTCATAATTCGCCCCGCAGATATTACAGATGTTTTGAGTAGTCATGATAACTAAACCCTATTAATTATGAACACTAAATTGGTCTTTTTGATTATACTATTGTTACTCAAGTTCCTTAAAAAAGCCACTTTCATATATAAATTGTAAATCATACTCGCATGTTGAATTTTGCACATTTAATATCGATTTAAATTTTTTTACAAGTCTCCATACATCTATATGATTAGTTATCAAGCCAAGATAACATCCGTTTTCCCCATAGACATCGGAATAGTTTTTATATATTTTATCTTTTCTTGTCATTATATAATCATATAACTTTCGTGGAGTTATAGCTTGTCCTTGCCTTGCTTCTACCTCATACTCTCTAAAGCCAAGCTCAATAAGACATAGGTGTGATGTTGCTTCTGCAAGTAGTTCATTAATAAAATTTGATGAACCTTGAAAAACACACCTATGAATATAGGCATGTGTATATTCATGCGATAATTGATATGCAATCATTGGATAAATATATCTCTCGTCTGTTTCTACCGGAATTGCCAATTGAATCAAAGGTACTTGATTCTTTTTATCTCCACTACAATATCCAAACTCTGCGCCAACAGGTCGGTAAATCGGCGTTTTTTCATCGGAAAAATCAATTTCTATGTCTGGCAAATCAATTTCATGATTTTTAAAGATTTCTATAATTTTTCTCTTCAGCTGCTCAAATCTTTTTTCATCAATATCTTTACGATGTAAATTTGTATTCTTATTCATAATATCCTTTGTTCAAGATTTTATATTAAAATATTTGCATACGTCTAATATTTAGATATATTTTTAATAATCATTCAAGCCCATCAATTAGCAATGCTTTAATACACATTACATTATAAATCGTTCTTCTTTAATTGCACTCACGGCAATTTATTTCATCTCCTATATGTTTTTAATTTACTTTTTACAAAATTATAACTTATCTGCGGCTTTTTGATACAGTTCTTTAGCTCTTGCAATATTTTTAGTCACACCCAACCCATGTTCGTAACAAAAGGCTAAATTATACTGCGCCTTTGCGTTCCCCTGCCCGGCAGACTTACCAAACCAATAAGTTGCTTTGATATAATCCTGCTCTACTCCTTGTCCTTTATAATATAAAGTACCCAAAACAAATTGCGCATTTGTATCCCCTTGCTCTGCCGCCTTTTCATACCAATAGGCTGCTTTGGCATAATCCTGCTCTATACTCATACCATAATCATAAAAGGAGCCTAAACTAAATTGCGCAGCTGCATTCCCCTGCTCTGCCGCCTTTTTATACCAATAGGCCGCTTTACCATAATCCTGCTCTCCCCCTTGTCCTTTATCGTAAAGAACGCCCAGATTAAATTGCGCACTTACATTTCCCTGTTTAGCGGCCTTCTCAAACCAATAGACTGCTTTCGTAAAATCTTGCTCTACTCCCTGTC
>ERZ1643251.5155-NODE-5155-length-10846-cov-31.976369_pt1 | contig 10846 bp, 10 predicted proteins | sample MGYA00579261_ERZ1643251 | MGnify/ENA primary metagenome ERZ1643251 (study PRJEB29033, sample SAMEA4952267) | chicken gut metagenome | biome: Broiler Chicken; feature: Gastrointestinal Tract; material: Caecum | place: Ireland | collected 2018 | study: Broiler...
TCAGGGCGAGGAAGCGGAAGATCCCCGAGAGCATTTGTTTGTTCAAAAGCTCGTTTAGGTTGATCTCTTTGAGGAGCAGCGTGGCCGTCCAACAAAACTCCCTGTCGGGACACATCGGCGGCTGCGATGTCGGTTCCTCGGGGAAAGCGGGCGGTTCCCACTCTTCTTCGGACTCCTCATCCTCGCCGAAAAGTTCCTTGTAGAGGATCGGGAGACCGCGATCTACGACGTCATTGATCACCTTGTTAAAGCTCTTGTATTGAGGAAGAGCTTGGATGCGATCGAGCTTTTCTGCCGCATCGGCATCCCATATACGTACCTTTTTCTGAATATCTTTACTCATTTTATCACCATTCGTTTTTATGATTTCCTATACGGAAAGCGGGTTTCCCGCTTGTCCTGCCGAGCACTTTGTGCGAGGCCTCGAAGTGGGTTTGGTCCCACTTCCTTATCCTGCCCCCCAAAATCGGCAAAGTGCCGCATTTTTGGGACCTTTTCAGACGACATCTTTTCTAAAATGCAATTCATCATTCTGTATCAGATTTTTTCTGTCTTTCATTTTTTTAACCATGTACGTCTGTCGCAAAAATCGCGTATCATTTTTTGTAGTTTGGATCTTCGATCAAACTGTTCCCGAATGTCTTATACGCCGTCTCGAAATACTCGACGATGTTCGAGATCGCGTCTTTGATGGGCAGACGCATCGTATATGCGTAGTCGCGCACAAATTTGTAGGCGCTCTCTTTCATGATGAAGCTGGCATGCCTATACTCCTCTTGCTTGGCAGGCTTGATTTTTCTCCCGATTGGTTTTTGCGGCTCCTGCGGCGGCTCTTCCATAGGCGGAACCGCGACCGGCGACACCTCGCGGAACAGCGGATTATTTTGCAGTATCGTTCTTTTGCTCATGATTACGCCTCCATGCGTTTTAAGATCTCTTCGGTGAGCGCTGCGTATGCCGCAGCGCCCTTGCTATTGGGAGCATAGGCAAAGATGTCTTGCCCTGCTGCAGGCGCTTCGGCAAGCGCCACGTTCTCGGGGATCGTCGTCGCGAAGAGCTCGTCTGGAAATTTTTGCTTCACGCTCGCCATGACTTCCGAGGCCAAATTCTTGCGCCCGTCGTACATCGTCAAAATTACGCCCCCTATTTTGAGCTCTCGATTGATTCTGCGCCGCACAAGGTCTATTGTGTCCAAAAGCTGTGATAAGCCGTTAAGGGGCAAATACTGGGCTTGTACGGGGATGATGACGTCGCTCGCTGCGGCAAGCGCCATCAGAGGAATGATGGATAGGCTCGGCGGGCAATCGATTACGACGTAATCATAGCGATCGCGCAGCGGCGACAGCGCCTCCTGCAAAAGGAACTCGCGGCCGGGAACGCCCGCAAGCTCCATATCGGCTGCCGACAGTCTGATGTCCGTCGGCACAAGGTCATAGGCGTCATGGACGCGGCGCACGGCCGCGCCGATCGGCGCGGATCCCTTCAGTACCTCGTAGAGCGTTACGTCGGTCTCAGCAACCTGCAGCCCTGCCGACGTCGTGAGATTGCCCTGCGCGTCCGCGTCCACGAGCAGCACTTTCTTCCCGTGGCGGGCAATGGCTGCGCCGACGTTCAGGCTGGTCGTGGTCTTGCCCGTGCCGCCCTTTTGATTGATAATCGCTATGATTTTCATGTGATCCCCTTCTCTTTTCTTGATATACTCATGATACCATGATTTTTAAGATAAATCAATGGTTTCACGCAAATTTCTTGCAAAAATCGCCGTTTATGTCATATATATCTTGTATACTCAATATATGGATATTTTAGCCTTGAAAAGCGAAAAATAGCTCTTAAATCTAAGTTAAATGTAAATTTTACGCTATTTTTTATATATTCGTGTTACTGTTTCATGTTCCGCCACCACCGATAGACGGTAGGCTTGCTCAGCCCGGTGTCGCGGATACAGTCCGCCTTGCGTCCGTCTGGGTGCTCGGTCTGCCAATCGGCGACGCGCTGCTGCGCGGTCGGTCGGCCTTCTTTATTCTTCCATTCTCCAAGTTCTCTCAGAATAGCCAGTTGCCCACGAGCAAGACGCAAGTGTAGCTTCTGCGGGCGGCCGTTCCGCCTGTTCCGTTCGATACGCACATCAGCCAAGCGTTCGATGTCGCGGATCGTGAAGTTATAGTACTCCTTGTCGTATGCTTCGAGAGCGCTTTGCATATCTTCGGGACGCATGGGATCTGGCCGCCCATCAGGATGAACGTGCTCTATGTTCTGCAGCTCATCGAAAGCCACCTTCATGTCCTTGCGCAGCTTCGCCTTTGGAACGTCGCACTTGTAAGCATAGATGGCAAGGCACATCAGGAAAAAATACCGATGACCAGGCCCGATCTCCCCAACCTTATTCAGCCACCACTCATAAAGCGCAAACCCCTGTTTGCCGCAAATATCCCATTTCTTTGCGTTCCGTCGACCTTCGACGACGACACGCTGATACCAATCGGGATATTTCTCACGCGCTTCCTCGCGGGTCAGTTTAGACGGCTTAAATGGTCTTTGAAGATCTACGCGATTCCCCTCATTTGCATAGCTATTCAGATAATCAAGAGTCACCCGCCCGCCAACGCGGAACGCGCGAAGGACAGTCCCGTATTTGGAGTTCACGCTACCGACCATACGGAAGCCCTGATTGATAGACTGATATTGAGCTTCCTCAACCCGCGTCGTATACTTATAGTCCCAGATGCGAAACGTCAAGTTGTACTTTAGGGACTTCATCTGCACTTTGATGTTCGGATAGAGATCCAACGGCTGCTCGAAAACGTAGTAAAGGTGCAGGCCGCTGCCAGACACCACGAGAAACGTGGGGTGCGGTACGGAACGCAGAATTTCAGGACCAACCTCAATACGAAAGAGCAACGTCTTTAGCTCATATAAGCCAACGCCATCCAGATCGATGATCAGGGCGTGCATCCGTTGCGCATTCTGCAGACGGTTTGCTCTCCGACGATACGCCAAGCCGCTGCAGAGCGTCATGGGGTTCCGCTCAACGTAGGTACGATAATCTTCTTCCCATGTGTCCTGCAGCATGATACGACGACGCAGCGTTCTTCGGCCTGTGTCAAGCTCATCTTTGTAGAGGAAAATCGCATTGGGATGCGAGAAATCGGTATGCAGCTCACCCGACTTCTCATTATTCGGAAACAACTCGCGATAAAAATCGCACCCATCGACTTCCTCATAGTTCGATTCCAAATACGCGCAAACCTCGCTATATTCATTCTTCATCGCTTACCTCCTTTGAGCCTTCCTGCGGAAGCCTCAAACCAGCGCTGACACGCGCTGGACCGTGTCTCTCTTAGCGGGAGGGGGACGTTCCTTCCCCCATCCCGCACCCTCCCCCTCCCTGCACCCTATATACAGGGGGCTTAGATTATCAATAGGTTTTTTTACCTTTTTAGGGTAAGAGAAAGCCCGCTGCACGGACACTTATTTTCGCCCCTCCCTGCACCCTATATACAGGGGGCTTAGATTATCAATAGGTTTTTTTACCTTTTTAGGGTAAGAGAAAGTCCGCTGCACGGACGCTCTCACTTATAGATTTCGCTTCTATGCCCCACCGTTGACGCTCCCCACCGATAAATCGGGGGGATTCTCGCTTCGATGAGCTTGCCTCTTGCAAGGTCTTACGGCTCTCCGCGAGCGTTTAGGTTCGGGCGCGTCCCGCCCTACCATGTTTGTTTTATTCTAACGAGCGAAGTCCTTCTGCAAGGATATTCCTTGCGGCGTTGATGTCTCTGTCGTGAGTAGTGCCGCATTGCGGGCATACCCACTTTCGGACGGACAGGTCTTTCGTATCTGCGTTGCGATACCCGCATACCGAGCAAAGTTGGCTTGACGGATAGAAGCGGTCTGTCTTGACTATCACTTTCTTATGCCAAGCGGCTTTGTATTCGAGCATACGCATGAACTCTCCCCACGATACGTCATTGATTGACTTTGCGAGTTTATGATTTTTCGTCATATTCTTGACGGCTAAATCTTCAACCGCTATCAAGTCATTCTCTTTGATGAGCGTTGTTGAGAGTTTTTGCAGATAGTCTATCCGTTGGTTGGCGACTTTCTCGTGCGCCCGCGCTACGGCAATTCTCGCTTTCTCTCTGCGCTTGCTATCCTTTGATTTTCGGGATAGCCTACGCTGTAAGCGGGCAAGCCGTTTCGCAGATTTGCGGAGATACCTGTGGTTTTGGTATGTAGTGCCGTCGGAAGATATAGCAAACTCTTTCAGCCCCATATCCAAACCGACCATTGCGCCCGTGCTTTGGTGCATATCGACTTCCACATCGGTGCAACACACGGAAACAAAATACTTCCCCGACGGCGTTTGTGATACCGTTGCGTTCAGTATTCTGCCTTTGACTTCACGGCTAATGCGGCACTTGACTTTCCCGAGCTTCGGGAGCTTGATATATCGGTCAAACACTTCGATACATTGCTTTGTCGTGTAGCTCTTTCTTCTGTCGCGTTTGCTATGGAATTTCGGGAAACCGACTGCACCGCCTTTCTTGACTTCACGAAAGAAGTTCTGATAGGCATTATCGAGGTCTTTCAAAGACTGTTGTAGTGCGGTGCTGTCAACCTCTTTGAGCCATGAATGCTCTTCGGTTTTCTTTAATTCCGTCAACGCGGCGGCGCAAGCGTAATAGTTCAAAGTCTCTTTGCTTTCTTTATACGCTTGAATACGCTTATCAAGGAAGTAGTTATAGACAAAGCGCGTGCAACCGAAAGTCCGCTGTATTAAGTTTTCCTGCTCTCCCGTAGGATAGAGCCTAAACTTATAGGAGTATTCCATATGTCACTTTTTAGGTCTTTTATAGACTTCTTGTTGCTCGATATACCGCTTGACAGCGGATAGCGGCGCACCGCCAACCGTAGAAACGAAGTACGAGTTCGTCCATAGACAAGGCAAACGAGATTTCAAAGACGGAAATTCTTCTCTCAACAGAAAAGAAGTCCTCCCCTTGATATGTTTGATTGCCTTGTGTATTCCGAATTGCGGGTTTACCTCAATCAGGAGATGAACGTGGTCGGGCATTACTTCTCGCTCAATCACTTCGGCTTGTACTTCTTCTGCGGTCGACACAAGGAGTTGTCTTAACCTGTCCGCAATCTCGCCGACAAGAACTTTACGCCGATATTTCGGACACCAAACAACGTGGTATTTGCAAGAATAGACTACATTACAACTTGATTTGTATTCCATGATTGTATTATACCACAAAAACAAAACTAATGCAAGCATTTGCGCCTTATATCCCCATTGATAAATCAAGGGGTTTTACGGCGCGATACGATAAAGCGAGGATCACAAGCGCGCCGTCCTGAAGCTCACAAATAAGGCGGTAGTCTCCGATACGGTATCTCCATTGCCCAGAACGATTTGCCGTCAAACCTTTTCCTCGTACACGAGGATCTGCGCACCCTTCGAGGTTCTTTTCGATCCACGCCTTGATCATGCGCTGCGTATATCTGTCGAGCTTCTTGAATTCTTTTTCAAACCGGGAAGTCGTTTCAATGCGCCAACTCATAACTCGAGCTCCTTCCAAAGCTCGGAAATGGGTCTGCTCTTTTTCCCGCTCTTGACGTACTCTTCATAGGCTTCATTCGCCACTGCAATATCGTACTCATCCTCTATTTGCTCGAACAACGCTTTTTTGAATGCTTCCCCCAAAGACATGGAGTGTAATCTTGCATAGCTCTCGGCGAGATTCCTCTCTTCTGTGGTCATTCTAATCGAAAAGCTCATTTTTCCCTCCTTGATAGTACATTGTACTACATCCTTCGTTTTTATGATAACAGAACCAAAACAAAAAGTCAAGCCCTCCCATAGGAAATTTTTTTGCAAAATGTATTGCATTTTGCGTTGCAATGTGATATACTATAAGCGAGGAATACCTATGACGACAAATCAGCGCTTTGAATGGGACGAAGAAAAGGAAAAAATCAATATCCAAAAACACAAACTCGATTTCGCTACGGCTGCTCGAGTATTCCTTGACCCTTATCGAATTGAGAAATATGACGCCGCTCACTCGGAGATAGAAGACAGATACATAACTATCGGGCTGGTCGGTGAAATCGCAATCGTTATCATGGTCGTCTATACAGAACGTCGCTCCTGCACAAGAATCATCTCTGCTCGGGCGGCCACACAAAAAGAAAAGGAGGAGTATTTCAATGGCTATGATTTATAAAACAATCGATGATTTATCTCAACCGCTTACTCCGAAGCAAATCAAGATGCTTCAGGAAGCCGCAGCAATGGATATTCCCGAGGAGTTTACGGATGAGGAGCTGAAGGAATTTGAGCGCGTCTCTCAGGGAAGACGCGCTGCAAGGCAAAAACAAAATGTGACGCTGCGCCTGTCTCCCCGCGCTTTGGCAAAAGCACGTTCCCTCGGGAAAGGATACACCTCGGTATTGAGCCGCATCCTGGAAGAAGGGTTAGACGATCCAGAAGTAATCAAACGCAATCTTTAAGCAAAGAGGCAGCCTGACGGGCTGCCTCTTTATGTCTGACATAGTACTTAGTCCTTCCGTATATCGGGAGTCCAGAGGGGGGACCCCTTTGGCGTGTTAGCCATTTTGAAAAAATGGTATAACACGCTCCACCATTTTGTCCTTGACGAAATGTGTGGAAAATGCTATCATTATGTCGACCTTATTTTAGGAGGCTGTTGTGGCACACTTCGCTAAATTTACAAAGGGCGCAACGGGACACATGTTCGAGCATTACGATCGCTCGAAAAACAATCTCCCGGACAATATCAAGCCTGAATTAACGCACCTGAATTACAACCTTGCCGATGAGTTTCAGCCCCTTCCGCAAGATGAATTTCTTCGCAAACGTCTCGGCGAAGTGCGCTGCCAACGTCGCGCCGATGTCAATGTCATGTGCGATTGGGTCATAACGAAACCACAAGATGTACCTGAAAACGAAACCAAAAAATTCTTTCAACTGACTTTCGATTATCTATGCTATCGATACGGAGAAAAAAACGTCATCTCTGCTTACGTTCACATGGACGAGACAACACCACACCTCCATTTCTCCTTCATTCCCGTTGTTCCTGATAAAAAACGAGATGGCTATAAAGTCTCCGCAAAAGAATGTGTCACCCGCCATGACTTGCAGCTGTTTCATGCCGATTTGCAAGGATACCTTGAATCGAACCTTGACCATGAAGTCGGCATCCTGAACGGAAAGACGGTCGAGGGGATCCGCAGCGTCCAAGAGCTAAAACGGCTTGGAGCAATCGAAAGGTTAAAGAACGCCTCAGAATCTGCCTCTAAAATCGTCTCTAAGGCGAAAGACGCCGCTCGCGCAGTACAACTCGATACGGAGGCCGTACGAGCCGAATATGAGGCAAAGAAAGCGTACATCAACGCTTGCGATGAAGCTTCGAAGGTCTCTGTTATGTATCCTCCTGAAGTTCACGTCATAACGAAGGGCGTGCTCAATAAGCAGACGTTCGTTGAAGTACCTGATGAGATGTGGCGGCAAAGACACGTCTCGGCCAATGAGAAAGACGTTCTAAAGAAAACAACAGACGTATTTGATCAAATGGCACATGACCTAAGAAGCGAAGTAGACGTCCACGCGCTGAACCGCCAGATCGCAGAATTGAAAGAGGAAAATTCAAAGCTCGCTGAGCAAAACAGGAAGCTCTATTCAGCATGGGACAATTCCAAGAGCGACCTGCAAAAACACAAAGATCACCTGAACGAAGTCTTAGAGCGGCTGCCGCCGGAAACGGCAAAGCGATTTATAGACGAATGGAATCGGAAGGAGCGCAGATGGTGGTTCGAAAAATGAGAAAAGGCAGCCGAACTCGGCTGCCTTTTCTCATTTTTTGTAGTTTGGATCTTCGATCACGTTGTTCCCGAATGTCTTATACGCCGTCTCGAAATACTCGACGATGTTCGAGATCGCGTCTTTGATGGGCAGACGCATCGTATATGCGTAGTCGCGCACAAATTTGTAGGCGCTCTCTTTCATGATGAAGCTGGCATGCCTATACTCCTCTTGCTTGGCAGGCTTGATTTTTCTCCCGATTGGTTTTTGCGGCTCCTGCGGCGGCTCTTCCATAGGCGGAACCGCGACCGGCGACACCTCGCGGAACAGCGGATTATTTTGCAGTATCGTTCTTTTGCTCATGATTACGCCTCCATGCGTTTTAAGATCTCTTCGGTGAGCGCTGCGTATGCCGCAGCGCCCTTGCTATTGGGAGCATAGGCAAAGATGTCTTGCCCTGCTGCAGGCGCTTCGGCAAGCGCCACGTTCTCGGGGATCGTCGTCGCGAAGAGCTCGTCTGGAAATTTTTGCTTCACGCTCGCCATGACTTCCGAGGCCAAATTCTTGCGCCCGTCGTACATCGTCAAAATTACGCCCCCTATTTTGAGCTCTCGATTGATTCTGCGCCGCACAAGGTCTATTGTGTCCAAAAGCTGTGATAAGCCGTTAAGGGGCAAATACTGGGCTTGTACGGGGATGATGACGTCGCTCGCTGCGGCAAGCGCCATCAGAGGAATGATGGATAGGCTCGGCGGGCAATCGATTACGACGTAATCATAGCGATCGCGCAGCGGCGACAGCGCCTCCTGCAAAAGGAACTCGCGGCCGGGAACGCCCGCAAGCTCCATATCGGCTGCCGACAGTCTGATGTCCGTCGGCACAAGGTCATAGGCGTCATGGACGCGGCGCACGGCCGCGCCGATCGGCGCGGATCCCTTCAGTACCTCGTAGAGCGTTACGTCGGTCTCAGCAACCTGCAGCCCTGCCGACGTCGTGAGATTGCCCTGCGCGTCCGCGTCCACGAGCAGCACTTTCTTCCCGTGGCGGGCAATGGCTGCGCCGACGTTCAGGCTGGTCGTGGTCTTGCCCGTGCCGCCCTTTTGATTGATAATCGCTATGATTTTCATGTGATCCCCTTCTCTTTTCTTGATATACTCATGATACCATGATTTTTAAGATAAATCAATGGTTTCACGCAAATTTCTTGCAAAAATCGCCGTTTATGTCATATATATCTTGTATACTCAATATATGGATATTTTAGCCTTGAAAAGCGAAAAATAGCTCTTAAATCTAAGTTAAATGTAAATTTTACGCTATTTTTTATATATTCGTGTTACTGTTTCATGTTCCGCCACCACCGATAGACGGTAGGCTTGCTCAGCCCGGTGTCGCGGATACAGTCCGCCTTGCGTCCGTCTGGGTGCTCGGTCTGCCAATCGGCGACGCGCTGCTGCGCGGTCGGTCGGCCTTCTTTATTCTTCCATTCTCCAAGTTCTCTCAGAATAGCCAGTTGCCCACGAGCAAGACGCAAGTGTAGCTTCTGCGGGCGGCCGTTCCGCCTGTTCCGTTCGATACGCACATCAGCCAAGCGTTCGATGTCGCGGATCGTGAAGTTATAGTACTCCTTGTCGTATGCTTCGAGAGCGCTTTGCATATCTTCGGGACGCATGGGATCTGGCCGCCCATCAGGATGAACGTGCTCTATGTTCTGCAGCTCATCGAAAGCCACCTTCATGTCCTTGCGCAGCTTCGCCTTTGGAACGTCGCACTTGTAAGCATAGATGGCAAGGCACATCAGGAAAAAATACCGATGACCAGGCCCGATCTCCCCAACCTTATTCAGCCACCACTCATAAAGCGCAAACCCCTGTTTGCCGCAAATATCCCATTTCTTTGCGTTCCGTCGACCTTCGACGACGACACGCTGATACCAATCGGGATATTTCTCACGCGCTTCCTCGCGGGTCAGTTTAGACGGCTTAAATGGTCTTTGAAGATCTACGCGATTCCCCTCATTTGCATAGCTATTCAGATAATCAAGAGTCACCCGCCCGCCAACGCGGAACGCGCGAAGGACAGTCCCGTATTTGGAGTTCACGCTACCGACCATACGGAAGCCCTGATTGATAGACTGATATTGAGCTTCCTCAACCCGCGTCGTATACTTATAGTCCCAGATGCGAAACGTCAAGTTGTACTTTAGGGACTTCATCTGCACTTTGATGTTCGGATAGAGATCCAACGGCTGCTCGAAAACGTAGTAAAGGTGCAGGCCGCTGCCAGACACCACGAGAAACGTGGGGTGCGGTACGGAACGCAGAATTTCAGGACCAACCTCAATACGAAAGAGCAACGTCTTTAGCTCATATAAGCCAACGCCATCCAGATCGATGATCAGGGCGTGCATCCGTTGCGCATTCTGCAGACGGTTTGCTCTCCGACGATACGCCAAGCCGCTGCAGAGCGTCATGGGGTTCCGCTCAACGTAGGTACGATAATCTTCTTCCCATGTGTCCTGCAGCATGATACGACGACGCAGCGTTCTTCGGCCTGTGTCAAGCTCATCTTTGTAGAGGAAAATCGCATTGGGATGCGAGAAATCGGTATGCAGCTCACCCGACTTCTCATTATTCGGAAACAACTCGCGATAAAAATCGCACCCATCGACTTCCTCATAGTTCGATTCCAAATACGCGCAAACCTCGCTATATTCATTCTTCATCGCTTACCTCCTTTGAGCCTTCCTGCGGAAGCCTCAAACCAGCGCTGACACGCGCTGGACCGTGTCTCTCTTAGCGGGAGGGGGACGTTCCTTCCCCCATCCCGCACCCTCCCCCTCCCTGCACCCTATATACAGGGGGCTTAGATTATCAATAGGTTTTTTTACCTTTTTAGGGTAAGAGAAAGCCCGCTGCACGGACACTTATTTTCGCCCCTCCCTGCACCCTATATACAGGGGGCTTAGATTATCAATAGGTTTTTTTACCTTTTTAGGGTAAGAGAAAG
>ERZ1643251.5158-NODE-5158-length-10836-cov-4.601057_pt1 | contig 10836 bp, 7 predicted proteins | sample MGYA00579261_ERZ1643251 | MGnify/ENA primary metagenome ERZ1643251 (study PRJEB29033, sample SAMEA4952267) | chicken gut metagenome | biome: Broiler Chicken; feature: Gastrointestinal Tract; material: Caecum | place: Ireland | collected 2018 | study: Broiler...
TCGCGTTTTCGAACCCAAAGAGCAGAGAGGAGGAGGCTTCGATGCATGATCGAACCGGGGCGGCATTCCTCGCCGCCCTGCAAAATCTGAATGAATTATCCGAACGGCTTGCAGTAGGCTGTGACGATGACGACTACCTGCGCCGTCTAGCAAATGCCGCGCAAGATACCGCTATCGCCGCCCGCGAGGCCTATGCAGAGACCCGCGAAAAATATTTCCTGTGCAGCAGGAAATATTTTTCGCGGGCGGATGCGGGAACAGCTATGAGTACTAATCAACCAGAGCAGGATGGTGACGATTTGCCGGACGGCTACGAACTGGCCGTACAGAAAGACGGCTCGGTGGTGATCCGGTTGCCGCTGCGCCTGTCCAAACGAAGCAGCTGCACCGAGTTTGTGTGCGAGCCGCTGAATCGGCTGCTGGCGCGCCGGGCATCCGCCCTGCCGCGGTTCCGGGCGTGTACGGTCGTGTTTAACCATTGCTATGCGGCCTCGCATCAGCCCGCCGATGTGCGGGATCATGATAATCTGGAAACGCGCGCGGTGCTGAACGTTATTGAGCGGTATCTGCTGACCAGTGACAGCGGCATCTACTGCTCCAACATCCAGACGAGCTGCTGGGGCGCCAGGGATCAGACCGTGATCTGTATCCGGCCCGGCAAAATCCCGGTTTTCGATCTGGGAGCAGGGTACAATGCGGATATGTAGGAACAGCGCTACGTGGCTGCTGCTGCAAGTCAGTGTGGTCTGCGGACAGCTGCCATACCATGCGATCAAATTGCTGGGCAGCAACTATGCGCGCACACAGGATGCGTTTCAGAAGCTGTGCCGCGCAGGGTATATGGAAGTTGTCAAGGCGCCGGGTCACAAGAGCTTTTTCGTCACAGATGCCGGGTTTGAAGCCTATTGCCGGGTGCTGCACAAAGACCGGAGAAAATCGAAAGCGTTCATTGGCGATAAGCCGACGGGCACGCACAGCATCGAAAAGGCGGTGCGGCTCAGCCGCATCAACGAGGCGTGGCTGTTCTTTGTCCTGCTTTGCAGGCGCAAATACCAGACGTCCTTGCAGATCAAGCGCGAACAGGAGCGGCAGGCCGTCCGCAGCACGGACAGCCTGAAATATTCACGGTTTGTCGGCTGCATCTATGACGAGCAGCGATTTCTCCATCCGGTGTACCACTTCGGAAATGGCAACCAGAGGCTTAATCCCAACGGTGAGAAAAACGCCGCCGTGCGGCTAGCCGGGGCAATGATGTCGTTTGAGAAGGTAATCCTCGTCGAAACGCCCGAAGCGATCGCGGACATTCTGGAATACTCGCTCTGGGCGCTGAAAAAAGATCCCCGTGCGCTGCGGCACATGAGGCTGAACTTCCATATCACATGGGAGGACAACGCGATTTTACTGCCGCTGGATGGGTCAGCACAAGCCTTTGTGCAGCACTTTGACCGGAAGGACTGGCGCATCACCATTGCGCAGATGGAAGAACAGGAGAAGGCCAAGTCAGGCGTTACCATCTCCTTGCTTCAGGGGCAATGGATGGAACTACTGGAGTATCTGGCACGGCAGCCAGACCCGGAAGCGCCGGTGCGTATCATGGTATGGGATTTTCAGCAGCCGGTGCTGTGGGTGCTGCGAGAGCGGGGTATGCTGCCGAAAAAAGCACAGGTTGGGGTGTGTCGATAAATTGTAATCTCGCCATGCTCCCTTCAAACATTTGATTCACTTACATCTTCACGGATTACCTTATTTTCCTGCATTAGCTCATACATGTTCACAGTAAATGTGCTATACTAAGGATAACAGCGGAATCCATGTGCCATGGAAAGGAGGCCATCATGGCACAACGTAAAAAACGTGAATCCGGTAGCGGAACCATCACTAAGCGAAAAGACGGACGCTGGGAAGCACGCTATACTTCCGGCATAAATCCCGCGACCGGCAAACCAATCCGGCACTGTATTTATGGCAAAACACAAAAGGCAGTTGCTGCAAAATTACGTGAGGTGACGCGGGATATCGACACCGGCTCTTATATTGAACCGACACAATATACGGTCGCTGAATGGATGCAAACCTATCTTGCGGAGTATACCATGAATTTGAAGCCCTACGCACTGCACTCCTACGAAGCTGTAATACGAAATCATATAACACCGGCACTAGGCAAGATCAAATTGCAGGCATTGAACACGGTACAAATTCAGGCCTTTGTGAATTCGCTTTGCCGACCTGTATGCAATGGAGGCAAAGCACTCTCACCTAAAACTGCAAAGAATGTTTATGGTGTTCTGCATCGAGGGCTGGATCTGGCGGTTCGTATCGGTCTGTTGCGTTGCAACCCAGCAAGTTCATGTATTCTGCCCAAAGTACCGAAGCCGGAGATCAAGACAATCACAGATGAGCAATTAGATCGTTTTCTTGCGGCCTGCCGTCCTGACCCATTTTACCGACTCTATCTGGTCGATTTGTTCACAGGTATGCGGCAGGGCGAAATTCTTGGTCTATCTTGGCCGGATATCGACTGGGAACACGGCTCTTTGTATCTGCATCAACAACTACAGCAATACTTGACGCGGGGCGACTGCAATTGCTACATGAACACCTTGAAAAACGGCAAGTCACGCACCATTACAGTAGCACCTACCGTGTTACATATTCTACAGGAGCAGCGACTGCTGCAAAATAGACAGCGCATGGCGGCAGGTGCATTATGGGAAAACGAATTCAATCTGGTTTTCACGAATGACCTCGGGCGACCTCTGAACCGCAGGACCGTATATAAGCATCTCAAAAAGATACTTGCCAGCATTGGCATGAATGATTGTTATTTCCATACGCTCCGACATACGTTCGCCACCCTCTCCCTGCAAAACGGTGACGATGTTCTGACCGTAAAGGAGAACCTTGGGCATCATTCTGCGGCATTTACACTGAATACCTACGGTCATCTGACACAGGCTATGCGCCGCGACAGCGCAGAGCGCATGGAGAAGTTGATTCAAACCACTGTGATTTCCAAAAATGCGTGATTGTCGTCAGGATCGTCGTCAAAGAAAGCAATAACCTCAACATAATTTCGTTTTCTTTGCGATAATAGCAAAAACCGCACTTTATCTTTCGATAAAGTGCGGTAATCTGGCGGAGAGTCAGGGATTTGAAAATCAAAAATGTGATTTTTTGAACCTTTGATGCTGTCATTCCGTCCATTATGTACATCAATTATAATTTCTCATCACTGTTGGTACATACAATTTAGGTTCTTATCAACGTGTTTGCACTCGCCGTTGCACTCATATATTATGCTATACAACTTTTTAATTCACAGACCTGTTCATTATCAATTATTTTGATTTGATTTGATATTTCACATAAACCGCAAATCACAGCATCCCACCCATCTTCAGCTTTAATCGCAACAGCGATATTGTTAATCCTAGACCCTATCGCAAGAAGATAATTTATGCCTGTTTTCGCCATCAAATTGCGATCTTTGCATAGAATAGTAGAAATACAACCTTCGCCTTCTAACATAACTGGAGCGACGTGAACTGAATCTACAAATCGTCTTGCGCTGCTACCTAAAGAAGCTGTAACTAATTTTAAATAGGAAACCGCAATCTGGCGCAAAGATACTCCATAAGTTGGAATTCCGCAATTATCTTGTCCCAACAACGCTTTTGTTCCCACATATTCCTGTATGTATTGGAGAATTTCCCGTTGCGCCAAACTATCCAATTGCTCGTAACCATCTGTACTCCCTGTAAGTTCTCGCTGCAGTAACATAATAGCGGCATGATTCCCTGAACATGGATGATACCGTTTTTGCATCTTACCCGAATTTTTTAGCCAATTATTATACGATTTTATTCCCTGGGGAGCTGAGGGAGGAAGGATTAACATTTGCTCTTTCAACTCAGCTTTCCTAAAAACCGATAATAATGTATCAACATGCTGCGGTTGTGCTAAGTGAGATGAAGCCAGCAAAACGACTTCCTCCGGTGTCAGAGAGTACTTTCGATCCAAACCCCTATCCAAAAAAGGAAGAAGCTGAATCGGTTTTGCGGTTGAGTGCATCCAAACCGGGCACTCAACATCGCCGCTACTTATGAGTGGTACGCCTTGAGAATCTACAACTACATAACTTATTTTCAATTTGAATACTCAACTTTCTCAGCTAAAGATGCCTTTGGTGTATGATGTAACGTCTGATATCCAAGTGCGACACATGCAATTAAAGGATTTTTCAATTTTAAATAATCCATATAGTTCTGGTACGCGTAAAGCACATCACATATCCACAAACTATCAATTGCAAGTGCATTTGCGGTCAAAATCAAATTCTCAATAGCTGCACCAATGGACTGTAAATCAGCAACCTCAAAAGGCTGAGCGCTTAGGTTCCATTTGTGAGGATCGCCATGCTCGTTTTCCTCATCTCGAATAGAAGTAACAAAGACCAAAGCAGATGCATCTTGCAGGACGCGTACACTTCCTCTCGCCAAATCCAAATCATCGGTACTTTGCCCGGATTGCACTCTGCTTATACGTAACTCGCTTAACTTTTGTTCTAAGATTTCAGAAAGTTCTTTCTGTTCATCTTTTTTTGTTACAACCTTAAAAAACCAAGGTTGCCTATTTTTGGGGGACGGAGCCTGTAAAGCTGCTTGCAAAAGGCAATCCAAGTCATCTCTCTGAATTGCACGTGTGTTATCAAAGGATCGGGTACTTTTGCGACTTTGAATCACCTGACTGACAGATAAGTAATCCCTATTTTCTTCCATATACGATCCTCTCTCATTCATCATATCATTTTTTTCTTTAGTATAGCCAATGCAATTATTCTCGACCGTAAAGGCATCGTAATCTGTCCCGTCAAACAAAGCGCCAGTCAAATCACAATTTTTGAAAATCGCACCCAACAAATCTGCATCATTAAAACATGCTTCAGTAAAATCACAATCAGCGAACAAACACCCTCGTAATTGTGCATTTGTAAAATTAGCCCTTCGGAAAGAAGAACGAGTCTGCTCGTTTCCTCTAACTACTGCCTTCACCATCAAACAATCTCTTAGATTGACGTTGGAGAAATCGCAATCAATAATATTTGCATAGGAAAAATCAGCAGTGTCAAACATTGCGTACTGAAAACGGCAAAATTGAATCGTGGCCTCTTGAAATGTTGCTCGTTGCCCATAGCAACGATCAAAAATGCAGTTTTTAATGCCAGCGTCCGAAAAATTAGCATCGGCCATTCTGCTACCAATAAAATTGTACGCAGATATAAGCGCTTGAGATATTGTGCTCTGTTCTAAATTAACAAAAAAAGCCGCTCCCAACCGTTTCCCATGCCATGAATCAATATAGCCAAAAGACGGGTCTTCACCTTCTTCCATTCGGTTATTCTTCCAATACTTCTCACGTGGAAAACTATCCACTTTTTCTGCTCGAAACTGCAATTTTGCCTTTGTTAAAATGGCCTGACTTAAATTAGCATAGGACAAGCAAACAGAATCTAAATCGACGCTTGTCATCAAAGCGCGGTTGAAATTTGCATATCTAAAATCACATGTATTAAAAACACACTCTATCAAATTTGCCTGAACAAACGAAGCACTTTCAAAGCAAAAAACATCGCTGCTGTTCGTCTCAAATTTCTGTCGACTAAAATCCGTATTTCGAAAGACAGCATTTCGAAATATGCTCCCAGTATCAACTTTTATTTCCCGAAAGACCGCTTCAGAAAATATCCCCTCAGTACAATCTGCGTTCTTAAAATTCACCTCGTTCAGTCTTGTTTGGGAAAAATCCGCACCATACAACTGAGCATTTTCAAAATTGACATTCTCAAACGCCGATTCAGAGAACACCGTTGCCTTTAGCGAAAGCTGCTTATCACTTTTTTGCAAAAATGGCGCAATAAAGTTTAAATTTTTTAGCCGCTCGCCTGCTAGATATTTCTGTTTTAATCCATCTTCCAGCTTCTTAATAGCCTCTTGTACTAGAGTATCTTCCTCAGGTGTGACCCTAATTTTTTTATTCACATCTTGCTGCTCAACCCGCAAAAAATCCCGATAAGCAATCAACTTATTATAAGTTTCAACAAACTTATCTGGCTTATCTGACTCATCTGACTTATCTGACTCATCTGACCAATCAGTTTTATCTTTTATAATCGCCCGAATAGTATCAGAAGCATCCACACCATGAAAGTTATCTTTGTGGTTAGCGACCAAAGTCATAACCAGCATTTCCAAGTCACCAATAAGTTTAAAAACATACGATATATCTTGATCATTTTCCCCTCTATGTTTAGATGAGAATAGTTTTCGGCGTGCCCTACGCGCAAAGGTTCTAAGTCCTTGCTCGTAAGTTATAATGGCACAGATATAAATCATCAGAAGAACACATACAATTGATGACCCTGTAATCGTCAAAAAGTGTAGAAAAGTTAAAAATTCAAAGCTAGAATCTGCATTATCAATCAGAAAGCAAAATTCCAAAGAAAGAATTCCTAAAATCGCCAAGAATAGCAGATGTTTCGTTCTCACCGCCAGCATTTGTTCAACAGTTTTCTGCTCATAGCTCTCACGGCGTTCCTTCAAGGCAGTGGCAAGGAAAATATAGGCGGTGACAGCCAATGCTAAAAGGGCCAGCAAAATAGTAATTAGCGTAGCATAAATACTGGTAGTAACTGTTATTCTGCAGCCAATTTCACCTGAAAAAACACCCAGTACGTTTACAAGAATAACAATCACTATTGCAGCGACCAGTATAACATAGACCCATTTTCTTTTTTCCATCTATCTGTACTCTTTCTTTTCTCTATGCAATGAAACTAAAAAATTATGCTGACAATCGCAAGATGTTTGAGCATAAAGCCGTTTTAACAGTTTCCTTCGTTGCTTTGGGTCAAAGTTCTCCATAAATGCCTGATAAAAGGACATCAAGATCGGTTGGCAACGAAGGCAGCTTGAAGGGGGGAGAACTTGAATATTCCGCCCCGCTTCTTGTCGGTCACCATACCAAGATATTTCAACTTTTTCTAATAGAACATCGTCCAACCTAGATAGCAATTCAATAAGCTCCCAATGGGATATCCTTTTGTACTCGCCTTCTTGGTATAATTTCCACAAAAGCGTATTGGGCTTAATATTGGCTGGAAAAACGACCACCCGACTGGCCCCGTGCGCCACTGCCCAAGTGATAGACTTTTCTGCATCTAGAATCTGTTCCTCAGCCGTTAAAAAGGGTGCGCCCAAAAACACATTTAAAACGGGAGACATGCCAAAATTTTTAATTTGGCGAATCGTATCTGCCAACGCATTTAAATCCATATATTTGCATAGAGAGTACTTCAGGACATTAGGATCCGACGACTCAAATCCCAGTTCGATTATAATCTCCCGTCCCGGTAGGGCTTGTTGAATTTTTTCCAGAATCGCTTGCGTAACGGTAGTATAATGCGTTTCCAGAATAATGGAAGGAATTCCATGATTAAAGACTGCTTCCAATAGCGCAGTCAGCACTTGTGGTGCCATTTCGTATTCATCCAAGATACTACCGCAGGTTCCTAATAACACTTCGCGAACCACATGTGGAGTATTTTCTATCGCTTTCTCAAATCCAGATACCGCCTCTTCTGCAGTAATATTTCGCCCCCCACCATAATCACACATGGTGCAATAACCCGCTTTACGATATTGACAACCCACACTAGAAAAACAGATATGAAGGAAATCTCCATGTCCCCATACCTCGCATATGGGCAGCCTGTGAGGACTTGTGTCCCGAGCAAGTATATTTTGGGCTATTAACGAATGTTGCATATTCATCGGCTCTCTTTAATTCGTTTTATACATCGTATGCTGATTTTCGGAATTCCAAGGCTTCACCAGACTGAACAAAGGTTAGGGTATTATTACGGCAAGCTGGGCAGTTAGGGCCAAGTGACAACCCATATCGTTGGCAAATTTTCTCCGCTTGTTTCGTAAGTTCCATGAGCCATTCATTTGAAGGAGGAATCGTTTCCGCCATATCAGTAAAGGGAATCGGACGAAATGCAGATAATATTGGAGCAGCCCCACGACGACACACTGCCTCGATTCCTTGCAAAAGGGAATCCATTGGCTCAAGTCCAGCAATAAACGAACAGCGAACAGCACCCGTACATCCTAACAAGTCCGTTGCCCAACTCAATGCCTGAAAATATTGTTCTCTCGTGAATCTCCCTTTGCCTGGCATATACTGCAACGCAAGCGACCTATCGTAAACTTCCATATTAAATGCAAATTCTGTAACTCCCGCTCTCACATAGTCTTCAACGTCTTCTTTTCGCTGCGGCGGGAGACACATTAGATAAATGGGCATATCTGAGTAGGACCGAATTCTTTTACACATCGATATAATAGTAGGGCGTTCTTTCCCTGGCTCATTTGATGCTCCTCCTATCAAAATGTGTCGAAAAGGGCGAGGATGAAGTGAAAAACAAAAATCAACTGCTTCTAAAATATCTTCTTCTGAAAAATCCTTTGAAGCGCCTGTCACTTCACAAAAACGACACCCCACGCCGTGTTTTGGGAAAGTGCAATATGAATTATTTTGCAACCGTAATCGATCTGTTGCTAAAAAGCATATTTGATCCAGCTTTGCCTTTTCCGACAATTTGTCAATGGGAAAAACGTACAATTTATCATACTCAACATCTATTAGTTCTTCATCATAATAGTGAAGACACAACCCACTGAAATCTCGACGCACAGAAATACTATATGGGGAATAAGAAACCATTTTGACATATAACGGACAATTCATATATGCGCCGTCTACAATCAAATCTAAAGAAAAATAAGTTCCCTGTCTCATTCCGCCATGTTCTTGAATATATGCTGCCGCTTTCGAATCAATAATAGCCCCTTGGTTAATAAGAGCCGTTTTCAGAGCAGTTAAATTGCACAAGCGAATCGCTTCATCCCAGGCTTGCAAAGGAGCCGGAAGATTTGGATGACATCTAACAGAAGTATTTCCCTCACACAGGCTAACAATATTAGTCTGAAAAACCATCGCATATTGACAAGCATGGTATTCGGATGGTTGCTCCATACGATAGCCATCCAAAAGCATTTCCACATAACAATCTTTATGACTAAAATGTTTTAATATATAGTTTCCATGCACTCCTCTGTCTTCATAAATCTGAACAAAAGAACTGTACGGAACGTCTATCATCCGTAGGCTGTCCTTCATTTCAGCAGAAATACTCATATGCTCGAAGGCGGCAATTGTACATTCCTGAACCGAAGGTAACCCAGCATTTACCAAAGCGCGATTCAACAAATGAGTAGAGCCTTGAAAACGATTATTTACTTCTAATATAAAAATCCCCTGTTTTGTCCACATTGCATCTATGCCAAGAACTCCCCGATAACCGTTTTTTTGGATTTCCTTGCACAGAGTCTGCGCAGTCGCAAAAAATGCTTCTTTCACATGCGCGGGTAAGCCTTTGAACGAGATAAAGTCTGCTCCACGATACAATAATCTATCTTCACTAGGTACAATCACTTGCACAGATCCTGGAAAAATGGCAATGTCCTGATCGTAAATCACAACATGGAGATTGAGCGGAATGTTTGATTTTATATAACCTGAAACTAAATATTCTTTTTCTGCACACAAGGCACTCATAACATGCTCTTCATTTTCTTCGGTGATATAAAATGTTCCTTGTCCTCCCGATGAAACAGATTCTTGAATAACATAAGTTTCCGAATCTGTCCACAGCCCCGAGGCTTTCAGGGCTGGGAATGAGCAATCCTTTCCACGCATTTCGTGTACTTCCAGCATAGGCACTATATGTTGTGCAAATTCCCGAAAGGTCTTTTTATTTTCCAAAGTTTGCATAAAATGCTTTGGATTCAAACAAATCGTCCGACTGAAAATGGCATCAGGTGCTCCATACGCGTAATTGGGATTATAATACATAAATTTATAATCCGGATACTTTTGAATAATTTCGTTCTGCTGGCCAAGAATAAAAGCCGATGAATCCGGATGATCAATATTATGATTAATTCTAACATTATAACGAGCACAATAAGAGGCATTTCCTTCAGAATCGCTACCATAATATGTGATTGATTTTGAATAAATTGATTTGAGCCCCCAAATATCTGACTCTCGCGGACCAATCCATGCAATTTTTTTCATGAAGATTTCGGTTCTCCTCTAGTTTCTTTTGCTAAATTATAATCTTATTTTATTGTACATTATAATACATAAACCAAGGAATTACAATATAATGAACGCATCAAAAGACACATGGCGAATCTAAAATCTATTCTCCCAAATTTAGCGTATATACTACAGTTAAAATAACCCCTTTTAACATGTTCAATTCATCTCTTTCGCTTATACACGAATATTGATCCTAATATCAGCACTCATTTTTTCTGTTCTTTAAATCTACCCACTGTAACTGCGGTCACCGACACGTCTAAATTATCGCGACCTTTCCTGCTTTGCCAGTCTGTAAAAGTCTGATGTTTTCCTTTATAACTCATTATTCTTATGCAAGGATATTCTCCGCATTGTCCTTCACCTTGCGTATTGCCTGAATCAGTTCATTCTGCTGCGCTGCATTAAACAGACGAATAAAGCGTACCGGTTTATCAAACGGCGGTTTGGTCAACTCCGAAACATTGTCCATATATCCATTTGCTTCAATATGATGAATGACCTTGTGAACAAAAGCAATTTGATTTTGGTTCAGCGACTGATCGTTAATAAACGACGAAAACGCCTGCATGGCGGCTTCATGATCGAGCTTAGCGATTTTGCGAA
>ERZ1643251.5160-NODE-5160-length-10832-cov-4.932449_pt1 | contig 10832 bp, 9 predicted proteins | sample MGYA00579261_ERZ1643251 | MGnify/ENA primary metagenome ERZ1643251 (study PRJEB29033, sample SAMEA4952267) | chicken gut metagenome | biome: Broiler Chicken; feature: Gastrointestinal Tract; material: Caecum | place: Ireland | collected 2018 | study: Broiler...
GCTTCTTCCTGCTTGTGGCAGTGCCCTGTTAAAATAGTACACAGGATTACCGTATCCTCTTTCTGCTCCTTGGATTGCAGAGAATAGCCGATAAACGGCGGATTACCCATAATGTAATTCAACTTATACTTGGGAATAACGCTCTCCCAGTCGAGCTGCAAGGCGTTCCCCTCAATGATATTTGCATAGGATTTCAGCGGGAGAAAATCCAGACTCGTATGAACAATATCTTCGGTTTCTTTCATCATCTGGCTTTCTGCGATCCACAAGGCGGTCTTGGCAACAGTTACGGCAAAATCGTTAATCTCAATGCCGTAAAACTGACCGATAGATACCTTGATAGGGTTGCCTTCTCCCTCGTCACCAAACATAATCTGACCAGCCACTTGACTTTTCGTACCAATATTTTTCCTTGTGTCGACCAAAAAGACCGGCGGAGCTACCCCAAAATACAGGGGCTCCGCCGGTCTTTTTCGCACGAAAACCCCCACAAAATTTACCGGCAGGGAGAAAGAACACGCAACACAAAGAGACCTAAAAAGCGTACTCCACGAAAGCGGTAGTACTTAGCTAGATTTTGGCAGCGGAAAAATAAGGGCCCTGTGTGGAAGTAAGGCTTTGAAAATTCTTTATAGTATTACCGCTTTTCTGTAATGGTATCAGCGATTCAGGACCAGAAACAGGAATCCGCCGGACAAAACGAGAGGACCCAGCCGTAACAGCTCATGGTCTCCCGTGAACAGGGGAATAAACCAATGCCACATGAGAAACTGCACGGGTTCCAAGCCATAGAGAAAATCGGGCCACAATCCCAGATACCAGGGCAGATATATCAGGAGGTAGTAACACAGTACCAGAAGGGCCAGCGCCAGCAGTACACGGCGTACGGGGGTGCTGCGGACCCGGATGTCCACCCAGAGGGAGGCCAGAGACGGGATCAAACAGCCCAGTCCCATAACCCCCAGAGGCGGCACGGTCAGGAAATAGGCCATGCCCGGATAGGGAATGAAGGTCCGGGCAGCTTGATGGGCCAGATAGGGTTTCAGGGTTACCTCCATAATCAGCCAGGCGATCACCACCGCAGCAGAGAGCGCCGCGCACAACAGATACCGCCGCTGGTAACGGGCGAAGGGGGCCTGCACCACACCGGGACCGTAGAGCAGTTCCTGAACATCTGCGCCCAGAGCCTCAGCCAGAGTGACCAGTGTCTCTGCGTCCAAGTGGTTCTTCTCGGTCTCCCAGGCGGACACCGCCTGCCGGGTCACATGGAGCCGCTCCGCCAACTCTTCCTGAGTCAGTCCTGCGCGCTGACGCAGCCGCCTGCAATTCCGTCCGATCATACTGCTTCAGCTCACGTATTTTCTGATTTCATCATATCAGGAGGGGGCGTATTTGTCACGCAATGTTCCGTTGCGGGCCGCCTTTTGCGGCGAAATCTCTCGGAAAAAGGAGAAAAGCCACAAGGATTTCCTGCTGTGATGAAGTGAGTCCCTGAGAAAGTCTGCAGGATGGCACCTACCGGATGAGGGGGAGCAGCAAATATATTTTTGGAAATCCTTTTGTCTCCGTTTTCCGGCGTTCTTCACCGGCATTTTTTATCACCTTGCACGATGGATCTCATTTTCTTCCCGTTTACGAGAAAAAGGCCACCTTTCGGTGACCTTTTTTAACAGTCTGAAGTACAGGCAATCGGCTGTACTTCTTTTTGGTGTTCCTATGCGAAGAGTTAGGTTTCGCCACCGCGGTTAAAGTTGCGCCGGTTGTTGGGGAACCAAATGGCAGGGGTGAACACCGCCAGCCCTACCGCTGTGGTATCCCCGGGGTTGGAAACGATGTGGGGCAGGTTGGACCGCACCACCGTGGTGTCTCCGGCGTTCAGGCGGATGGTCTCGGACTCCACCAGTACATCTAGCTGCCCCTGTTCCAGCAGCAGGATTTCCTCACTGGGATGGATCACCGGCAGGTCGCCGTCCTTGCAGTGGGGTTCCAGCTCAAAGCGTATGACCAACGACTGAGGTACAAAATCCCCGTTGGGCATAGGGGTGAGCAGATGATACCGTATATTGGAGTTGGGCTGGGAGAGGATCATCATATCCGCCTGACGGGTCGTCAGGCCGGTGCTGCTCTCGCCTCCCATAAACAGATAGGTGGGGATGTCCAGGGCGGCGCTGAGTTTGCGCAGGGTGGACAGGGACGGGTCGGTGAGGTTGCGCTCAATCTGGGAGATATACCCGATGGACAGGCCGGTCTTTTCGGCCAGTTCCTTGAGGGTGATGCCCCGCTTTTTCCGAATATTTCGTACCTGTTCGCCCAGCATAGGACCTCCTGCTTTTCTGTAAAGATTTCGTTTACAGTATATCACAAAACAGCCTGTGCGTAAATAAGTGGGAAAGTTTTTACTATTTATAAAATTTTTACTCCAAAAATTAAACACATTTCCACTACTTCCTCCAAAATCCATTCAAAAAAGTGAAAAAAACAGAAAACCCTTGACGATGATTTTTAGAAATAGTAAAATTGTATAAAATTTTACTGTGCAGGAGGTATCCCATGAAAATCACAGATGTAAAGGTGGAAACCATTCACATCCCTATGAAAAAGCCCTTCCGTATTGCCTTTGCGGTACAGGACCATTCGGTGAACGTGCTGGTGAAGATCACCACCGACGAAGGCCTGTGGGGCATCGGTGAGGCTGCTCCCTTTGAGCCGGTGACCGGCGAGAGCACCGCCACCGTGCTGGAAGCGCTGAAGCTGTTCCGCACCGGACTGATCGGCATGGACCCGTTGGATATTGAGGGCATCCATTGCATGATGGACCGCCTGCTGTCAGGCAACACCTCGGCAAAGGCCGCGGTGGATATTGCCCTGTACGACATCAAGGGCAAGCTGATGGGCCAGCCTCTGTATAAGGTGCTGGGCGGCAGCGTGAACCAGATCGTCACCGACATGACGGTAGGTATCGACACGCCGGAAGCTATGGCCGCCGAAGCCCGTGAACGGGTGGAGAAGGACGGTTTCACCATCCTGAAAATCAAAGCGGGCATCAACCCGGCCCAGGACATCCAGGCGTTGACCCTGATCCGCCAGGCCGTGGGCCCCAACATCCGCCTGCGTGTGGACGCCAACCAGGGCTACACGGTCAGCGATGCGGTGCGCACCCTGAAAGCCTTTGAACAGATGGGCGTGGAAGCGGTGGAACAGTGCCTGCCCAGCTGGGACCTGGACGGCATGCGGTTTGTGCGTTCCAAGGTGGACCTGAAGGTCATGCTGGACGAGTCAGTTCACTCTCCCATTGACGCAGCGAAAGCCTGCAAGATCGATGCCGCGGACATCATCAACATCAAGCTGATGAAGTGCGGCGGCCTGTACCCGGCGGAAAAGATCAACGCCATTGCCGAGGCGAACCATGTACAGTGCATGGTGGGCTGCATGCTGGAGACCAAGGTAGCCATTGCCGCCGGTGTGAGTCTGGTCGCTGCCAAGCAAAACATCACCGAGGCGGACTGCGACAGCTTTATGTACGCAGTGGACCCCGAGATGGGCATGCCCGGCGGTTTTGCCGTGAACGGCGGTGTCTACACACTGTCCGACAAGCCGGGCCTTGGCATCGACATTGATTTTTAAGCGGACCCCCGCAGAGAGAGGTACATTATGCCGAATACGATTTTCTCCTCCGAAGGCGCGCTCCTGTTCATCATGTTCGCCACAGTCGCTCTGGGGTTCTGGCTGCAGCGGTTCAAGGCGTTCAAAACGCTGGGCCCGGCCCTGACGGTTATCGTCATGGGCATCGTGATGTCCAACCTGCGGATCGTGCCCACCTCCAGCGCTACCTACGATGCCATCAGCAGCTACTGCGTGCCGCTGTCCGTTTCCATCTGCCTGCTGAGCCTGGACCTGAAACAGATGCGCAAGCTGTCCAAAGAGCCTGTGATTGCGCTGGTGTCGGCCATATTCAGCGTCTGTGTGGCGGCCCTGGTGTTCGGCGTCCTGTTCGCCGGCAAGATCGACGAAGGCTGGAAGGTAGCCGGCATGTTCGTGGGCACCTACACCGGCGGCAGCTCCAACCTGACCGCTATCGCCGTGGGCCTGGAGGCCAGCAAGACCACCATCGCCTCGGCCAACGCCGCCGACTATGTGGTGGGTATCCCCACGCTGATCCTGATGTTCGCCGCCCCCGCCCTGTACAAGAGTTCCAAACGGCTGAAAAAGCTATGGCCCTATGACATGAGCGAGTCGGAACTGCTGGGCAACGGTGACCACGAGGAACTGATGGCCTCCAAGGAATGGTCCATCCAGGAAATCGCCTGGCTGCTGGCCATCGGCTTCGGCACCGTGTGGGCCGCCACCGGCATCTCCTCGATGGTGTTCGGGGAAGGATTCCGTAGCGCGGGTCGCATCCTGCTCATCACCACCTTCTCCATCATCCTGGCACAGGTGCCGGCCATCCGCAAGCTGCGCGGTAACTTTGACCTGGGCCTTTTCGTAGCGTTGCTGTTCCTGGTGACCATCGGCTTTGCGGTAGACCTGCAGCAGTTCTTCGGCTCCACCTTCTACATCACCCTGTTCTGCTTCTGCGTCATCGTTGGTTCCATTCTGCTGCACCTGCTTATCACCCGGTTGCTGAAAGTCCGCTTTGAGTATGTGCTGCTGTCCATTGTGGGCTGCATCTCGGACGGCCCCACCGCCGCCCTCATCGCCTCCAGCGCCCAGTGGAAGACCCTCATCAACATCGGTCTGCTCATGGGCGTACTGGCCGGTGCCCTGGGCAACTATGTGGGCATCGGTGTAGCCTATGCCATCCGTGCCTTGATCGGCGCCTGACCGGAAAACGGGAGAAACGGAAATGCGTAATTTTGACTTATATGTTTCGGGCATCCTGTACGGCAGGCTGCGCCTGGGCGACGGCACACCCCAGATCCAGAAACTGGATGTGCACACCGGCGCGCTGTTGGACTGGCAGGACCTGACCGACCAGGACCGGGATTTTTACCGTTCCTTTGTAAAGATGGACTTTACCGCCCTGGGGCAGAACCTGTCCCGCTACGAGGCGGGCCTGCAGGGCACCGGGGAAGTTTCCCTGTGCGGCGAGCGCTACACCAGTGAAGATGGCTGCAGCTACCTGCAGCGGGATGTAAAATTCCCCAACAACAAACAGATGAAAGAGGGGCGGCTGATCGCCGTCACCTGCCCTGCACGGGAGATGGTCACGGTGCTGGTGGAACCCGGTGCCGAGGAGGAGACCGTCCTGCGCCTGTGGCGCTCGACCTGGCCGGAGGAACAGCTGTTCCCGGTAGAGCATGCGGGGACATTCCCGGTGCCCATGCGGGACGGGGTACATCTTTCCACCGACGTATACCTGCCCAAAGACTGCGGCGCCCCGGTGCCCGCAGTGCTGGTACGCACTCCCTACGGCAAGGAGGACGGCTGTGAGGTCTACTACCGCTACGTCCAGCGCGGCTACGCGGTGGTGGTACAGGATGTGCGCGGCCGCAACGCCAGTGAAGGCGAATGGCTGCCCAACTACCACGAGGTGGAGGACGGCGACGATACTCTGAACTGGATCGCCGCCCAGCCCTGGTGCAGCGGACGCATCGGCATGGTGGGCGGGTCCTACCTGGGTTATGTACAGTGGGCGGCCGCTGCCAGCGGCAACCCCCACCTGAAAGCGCTGATCAGCGTAGTCTGCGCGGGCAGCTCCTTTGTGGATCTGCCCCGCCGGGGCGGGTCTTTCACCTCGGGCATGCTGGCCTGGGCCTTTGCGGTGTCTCAGAAAACCTTCCATCCCGAACTGATGGAGCGGGACGACTGGGAGGAAGTGCTGAACATCCGCCCCCTGACCGACCTGCCCAAAAAGGCTCTGGGGTACGATGTGCCCTTCATCACCCGGTGGCTGGAACCCAGCGATTACAATGATTTCTGGCGTCAGTCCAACTGGCAGGAGCGCTCCGCCGGGGCGCAGATTCCGGCGCTGATCCAGTCCGGCTGGTTCGACGACAACGGCATGGGCACCACGGAGGCTCTGGAACTGGTCCACGACTTTCCCCGGGGGATGCGCAAGGTCATTCTGGGACCCTGGCAGCATAGCGGCAACAGCAAATACGACATGCACGGGGTATCCTTCGGCAGTCAGGCGCTGCGCTTTGATCTGGACTGGCTGTATTTCCGCTGGTTCGAGCATCACCTCAAGGAGGTGGACAACGGCATCGACCAGACCGCCCCGGTGGAATACTACACGCTGGGGCAGGAGGTATGGAAGACCGCCGAAAACTGGCCGGTGCCCGAGACCCGGGTCACCCACCTGTATCTGGACAGCGACGGCCACGCCAATACCTCCGCCGGGGACGGGCGGCTGACCTTTGCCAAGCCGGAACAGGAGAACAGCGACGGCTACGCCTACGACCCCGAGCATCCGTCCCAGCACATCATCGATATGTCGGAGAACGAGATCGAGGTGCCGGAGGACTACACTCAGGAGGAACTGCGTCAGGACCTGCTGTGCTACACCTCCCCCGTGCTGGAGGAAGATCTGGTCCTGACCGGCGATATGACGGCGGAGTTGTATATTTCCTCTGACGCGCCGGATACGGATTTTGTGGTGCGTGTTACCGATGTGGACGAGAACGGCCGGTCCATCAAACTGGCGGACGGCTTGCTCAGCGCCCGTTACCGCAACGGCTTTGCCCGGTCGGAGTTTTTGCAGGAAGGCGAGATCGTCTGCCTGAAGATCCGTACCACCAAGCTGTCCAACTGCTTCCGGAAAGGCCACCGCATCCGGGTAACCATTACTTCCAGCGCCAAAAATTTCATATTCCCCAACAGCAACACCCGGGAAGGCTATGCTTCCGCCCGGACCGTGGTGGCTCATAACCGGGTACACCACGGCGGGCTGCACGCCTCCCGCCTGACGGTGCGGGTAGAGCCTTGAGCCATTGATGCTCCTCCCTGTCCGCGGAAGCGAAATATCCCCCAAGCGACCTGCTCCGTGGTGGGCATCACCAACATCATGGCCCTCATCTGCGGCTCCGCTTCCGGCGCCATCGCCATGACTCTGGAAATGTTCAGCAATGCCTGGATCGCCGCCGGACTGGATCCGGAGTGGATCCACCGGGTGGTGGTCACCGCCTCCGGCGGCTTCGACACCGTGCCCTGGAACTCCTTTGTGGTGCTCATCCTGTCCATGGGCAAGCTGAACCATAAGCAGGCCTACATGCCCGTGTTCTGGGTGTCCCTGGTGGCCCCCATCCTCATCGCGCTGCTGGGCGTATTCTTTGTGTAAGAGAAAAGGAGAAATTGCTATGATTCAGACCATCGCCGTGCTGGGCGCCGGCACTATGGGCCACGGTATTGCCCACACCTTCTCCCGCCACGGCTATCAGGTCAACCTGTACGAGCCCTTTGACGCCGTCCGGGAGAGCGCCCCCCAGAAGATCCGGGAGGAGCTCCAGTTCATGGTGGACGAGGGATATATCACTGAGGCCGACCGGGACAACGGCATCCGCAACATCACCATGTATGCCAGCCTGGAGGACACCGCCCGGCACGCGCACTACGTCATCGAGGCCTGCCCGGAGAAGATGGAGCTCAAACAGAAGCTGTTCTCCCAGCTGGACGCCGTGTGCAAGCCCACCGCCGTCTTTGCCACCAATACCTCCAGCCTGAAGCTTAGCGAGATGATTGCCCACCTGCCCCCGGAGCGCCAGGCCCGCTGCATGGTCAGCCACTGGTACAATCCGGCCTACCTGATCCCCATTGCCGAGCTGTCCAAGTTCGGCAACATGCCGGAGGACGTGTTCCAGGAGGTCTATGACCTCTACGTGGCCTGCGAGAAGCAGCCCGTCCGGGTGCTCAGGGACATCACCGGCATGGTGGCTAACCGCATCCTCCACGCCCAGGCCCGGGAGTGCTTCTACCTGGCCGAGATCGGCGCCGCCCTTCCCGAGGATATCGACAAGGCGCTGAAATACGGCCCCTGCTTCCGCAACGCCACCACCGGCATGCTGGAGGTGGCCGATATGGGCGGCCTGGATGTCTGGCTGGCGGCGGAGGACAATATGTTCCCCGCGCTGTGCAATTCCGACACGGCCTGCGGCGCCATGCGTAAGCTGGTGGCCGACGGCAACCTGGGCATCAAGACCGGAAAGGGCTTCTTCGACTACCCGGAGGAGACCCGCGCCGCCGCCCAGACCGAATTTTATAAGCGGCTGATCGTGCAGCTGAAAGCCAGCAAACACTATAACAACTGAATTCCGGCAGCTTTTTGCCGCCGCCTAGAATACCCCGCCTGCGCAGAAAACCTTCTGCGCAGGCGGGGTATTTGTTGTACGAAAAGCTATTTGTTGCCGCCCGCCTCTGGGACAGAGACATGCAAAACTTCGAGCTAGGGGCGGAGTGGTATGTCTAAAAACGCAGAAACGAAAGACTATGGAAATCCCCTATAGGAGGTGTACCACCATCAAATGCTTAATTGTGTTAGCGCCGGGCGAAAACCGCCATTCCGGGCCGGGTGAAAATCGCCAATTTTGGCCGGACGAAAATCGCCAATCGTTATTTACAATTTGAGCAGTTCCTTTACACTGGGGGTATAGCCAGCCCCCGGTGAAAGGAGACAAGATGAAACAACCTAATTTCGCAGCCATGTCCCCGGCGGTGGCAGGCGCAGACTCAGGTAGCACCAAGCGCCAGTAGTCGAACAGGAACTGCTGGGCCTCATCCACAGTAAGCCAGCCACGTTTCTCACCTATAAAGAATTGCAGGAGCTGCTTGAGCAAAGACATGGCGAGTGCTAAGGTATAATCCTCGATATTGGCACTACGCTGTATGAATTGCCCATGTAGTGACTTGGGGAGGAAGTTGTTTGCATCATCCAGCCACCTGCGTTGCCGCTTCTTTTTCGCCCTGAACCACATGACAAAGGACTCCAACTCCAGCTGGATCAACTCAGTATTTTTTTCGAGGTTCGACAACAACTCTGGTTCAAAGATAGTGAATGCGGTTCCGTCCAGCTTGAATACCGGGCGATCTCCGATCAAGGTCTTGTCCGTTCCGAAAACAATGGGGATCATGAGGGGAGAGTATGAAATAACCGTCTTCGACACCGTTCTTGGAAGATTAGGCGCGAGGATTGACGCTGTGCTCTGTAGCGGTAACCAAAAATGCCGCTTTTCACCATAGAAATCCCGGTAGTAGCCGCCGAGATATTGCTCAAGGTCTGTTGATGGGGCTGTAGCTCCTATCGGAATGACAGCCTCCATACAAGTGGGTCGGCGGATACGCCACCCTTTTCCTCGAATCTCTTCCGGCCCACACAGCGCCCTAGCCACTCCTTTAAGGGGAGCAGATATTACCATGGCAGACCCCATCAGTATCACCGGAACTCCAGGCAGCTTCAGTAGCGCCAGATCTATTACCCGACTCAGCAGGAGAAGAAGGATCAGCATAGCAGCTGAAGTGGTATCTTCGATGAGATGACAGGTTTGGCAAAGTGTTACACACGCCTGACGCAGCTTTTTCTGCTTGAAATCAGATACCGCCGCTGAGGGTGCCGGGACAAGCTCAACAGATTGTCTGGCTGCCTGGGCCGTCCCATGCAGATCCGGATGCACTGGTGAGTCATGACGTTTTTTTGCACGGGCCAGTGGATACATTGTGCCATCCCGCATGGAAATGGTTAGGTCGGGTTTCGTTGCTTTTGACTGCCGCTTTCCTGTGTGCATCTAAGTGTCCTCCGTTTCAAGATTTTGCCGCACGACACTAACAGAATACACCGGCAGGGCGATTTTAGCATGTTTCGAATTTTCGACGCAATTCATGAGGGAATTTTGCAATTTTTTGATAACTAGCGCAAAAATTGTCGGAGGGATCGATGTCGTGGAAAACGATGAGTACATATTTCAAAAGGACTTTGCCACATTTCAATATTATTTGAAAGGAATCTTTCTTGGAAAATTTGGAGATGATGAATGGCTACCGCCCCGTAGGCCAACCGCATGGTGGTATTCTGACGTTACGCTGGCGCTGTCCTCCTATCTGGAGGCTCCCCAGGTCGCTTTACTCCTTCGGCCTGCGGCTGCCCCAGCTGGGCCCCATGGAGAACGCCGACATGGTGGGCACCGACCTGACCTACAACATCCACGACTACATTCTCCAGGACCTGGAGGACTCCCACAAGCCGTCTCCCCTGCTCAAGCAGCTGCGGGATGAGGGCAAGATCGGCTTCAAGACCGGCGAGGGCTTCCAGAAGTGGACTCCCGAGCAGGTGGCCAAGTCCAACGCCGACCTCAACGAGTACCTCATCCGCATGCTTTACGAGAAGTAGGGGCGTATGCGCTCATATTTCCCCATCTGTCCAGGTCATATCCATTAACAAATGGATTGTATTCAAAAGGTTACGACTTGGTTCAATCAAGATTTTCCTGCGTGCTATCATGCAAATAAAATGTTAATAGAGTTCGGGGATGCATATGGGAGAATTGAACATATAATAGAGAATACCTAGCCAAAAATCGTGGACATCAAATGCAACTAGAAACAACCTAACAGGCAGGCGGAAACTTTCCGCCTGCCTGTTTGTGTTACAAATTTGTTTGATTATTTCAGCTTGAACACCGGCCCCTTGGGGACAAACGGCAGGCGCCTGCCCCAGGGGATCAGATAGGCGTGCTCCCTTCCGTGGAGCTGCAGCCGGTCACAGGCCCCGTCCGTGATGATCAGCAGGGGCGCGTTCTTGGGAAAGGCGGGGTCGTGCTCCAGCAGGTCGATGCCCGGCTGGAGTTTGGTGCCGCCCCGGCCCCGCACCTGTACCGCTCCGGCGATGTCCTCCGGGTGCATTACCC
>ERZ1643251.5161-NODE-5161-length-10831-cov-53.632981_pt1 | contig 10831 bp, 23 predicted proteins | sample MGYA00579261_ERZ1643251 | MGnify/ENA primary metagenome ERZ1643251 (study PRJEB29033, sample SAMEA4952267) | chicken gut metagenome | biome: Broiler Chicken; feature: Gastrointestinal Tract; material: Caecum | place: Ireland | collected 2018 | study: Broiler...
ACAGCTACAATTGCACTTCCTGGCATACTTGATAACATAACTCTTCTTAAAGCATTACCTAAAGTAGTTCCGAAACCTCTTTCAAGTGGTTCAAGTTCAAATTTTCCATAATTATTATTTTCAACATATTCAGTTATTTTATATGTTGGTTTTTCAAATTTTAGCATCTATTAATCCTCCTTTTAATTATCCTCTTGGACGTTTTGGTGGACGGCATCCGTTGTGTGGAATTGGTGTTACATCAGAAATAGATGTAATTTCTAATCCAGCAGTTTGTAATGAACGAATTGCTGTTTCTCTACCTGAACCCAATCCTTTAACATATACTTCTACTTTTTTCATTCCCATATCAGCAGCAGCTTTACCTGCAGCTTCAGCAGACATACCTGCAGCAAATGGAGTAGATTTTTTACTTCCTTTGAAACCTAAAGTTCCCGCAGAAGCCCAACTAATTACGTTTCCATCCATATCACTTATTGAAACAATTGTATTATTAAAAGTTGAATGAATATATGCTTTCCCTTCTGGGACATTCTTTTTAACTTTTCTTTTTCTTGCTTTATAAGCCATAATTTAACCTCCTTTTAAAGCATTATTTTTTCTTATTAGCTACTACTTTACCTTTACCTTTACGAGTACGAGCATTTCTATTAGTTCTTTGTCCTCTTACAGGTAAACCTTTTTTATGACGAGTTCCTTGATAACTATTAATTTCCATTTTAGTTTTAATATTCATACTAACTTCACGTCTTAAATCACCTTCAGTAGTATATTTATTAACTTCGTCACGAATTCTAGCTAATTCATCAGTATCTAAATCTTTTGCTCTTTTATTAATATCAACATTAGCATCCTTTAAAATTTGGTTTGATAAATTTCTACCAATTCCATAAATATAAGTTAATGCGATTTCAATTCTTTTATTATCTGGTATATCTACACCTTTAATACGTGCCATATAAACACCTCCTATTAACCTTGTCTTTGTTTGTGTTTTGGGTTAGAGCATATAACATATACTTTTCCCTTACGTCTGATTATCTTACATTTATCACACATTTTTTTAACTGATGGTTTTACTTTCATAATATTCCCTCCTACTATTTTCGGTAAGTAATTCGCCCGCGTGTTAAATCGTATGGTGAAAGTTCAACAACTACTGTATCACCTGTTAAAATGCGAATCTTGTTCATTCGGATTTTACCAGAAACGCGAGCAATTACAGTAAGTTTGTTTTCTAATTCAATCCTATATTCATTTCTAGGTAAAACATCTATTACTTTACCTTCAACTTCTATAACATCATTATTAGCCATTTTATCACCTCTTTGTTAAGATTTCATACCCATCTTTAGTAACTACGACCGTATGTTCAAAATGGGCAGATGGTTTATCATCAGCAGTGATGATAGTCCAATCATCATCTAAAATATAAATATCTGCAGTTCCTAAATTAAGCATTGGTTCCACTGCAATAACCATACCTTTTCTTAAAGTCATTCCTGTGTTTTTTTTACCATAGTTTGGAACATCTGGTGATTCGTGTAAATGTTTACCAACACCATGTCCAACTAATTCTTTAACCACGCCTAATTTATGTTTTAGTGCATACTGTTCAATAGCATAACCGATATCACCAATCTTCATACCAGGTTTGATAACACTTAAACCTTCATATAAAGATTTTTCAGTATGTTCTAACAAATATTTTTTTTCTTCACTAATATTTCCAACCGGATAACTCCAAGCGGAATCACCATGATATCCTTTGTAACAAGCTCCAATATCAATAGATATAATATCTCCTTCTTGTAACACTCTATCCGATGGAATACCATGAACTACTTCTTCATTAACCGAAGTACAAATAGAAGCAGGATAACCTTCGTAATTTAAAAATGAAGGAGTAGCATCTCTACTTATAATATAATCATAAGCAAGTTTATCTAATTCTTTAGTAGTAATACCTGGTTTAATAAATTGTTTTAAATAATTATGGGTATCACCAACTATTTGCCCTGCAATTTTTAATAATTCTATTTCTTCACTTGATTTAATCATATTTAACCTCGATTAATTATCTTTTCAATTTCATTTAAAGTTCTTTCTTTACTTATACCACTACCTACAGTAAATAATTTACCTTTATTTTTAAAATAAATTAATAATGGATAAGTAACTCCCATAAATGTTTGATACCTTTTTTCAAATGTTTCTAAGTTATCATCGCTTCTTTTACTTAAAGGACCATTACATTTATCACAAGTTCCAAATTTCTTTGGTTTACTTTCATCGATTTGATCATTATATACAGCACCACAAGTTGGACAAGTAAGTCTTCCAACAATTCTTTTTTGAGTAACTTCTTTAGAAGCATCTAAATAAATTACATCTCCAAGTGGTTTATTTAATTTTTCTAATAATTTCATATAGCTTTCAGCTTGAGAAACATTTCGTGGAAAACCATCTAAAATATATCCATTTTGACAATCTTCCTTAGTAATTCTTTCTTCTAAAAGTTTTAATACTAAATCATCAGATACTAAAGATCCACTTTCCATTGTCTTTTTAACTATATCGCCCAACTCACCAGTAGCTGCTCTTAATAAATCTCCTGTAGAAATATGAGGTATTTGATATTTTGAAGACAATAATTTTGCTTGAGTACCCTTACCAGCAGCTGGTGGGGCAATTAAAATTATATCTCTCATTATCTTCTTCCTTTTCTATAACTTCTACTTTGTAATTGACTTTCTAATTGCTTATAAGTTTCTAAAGCAACACCTACAACAATTAATAATCCTGTTCCACCAATTGATACATTTCCAGATAATCCTGAAAATAAACCAAATATAACAGGAATACCAGCTAAGATAGCTAAGAAGAATGCTCCTACTACCGTAATTCTACTGATTACATAACTAATATAATTAGTAGTTTCTTTACCTGGTCTTACCCCTGGAATAAATCCACCATTTTTACTTAAATTGTCACTCATTTCACTTGGTTTAATTTGCATAAATGTATAAAAATAAGCGAATACAAATATTAAAATTATATATAGTGAAAATCCAGTAGGGCTAGTCATTGACAAATATTGATTTACAAAATTTGTAAATGATTCATTTTTAACAAATGTTGCTATAAATGATGGTATTGAAATTAATGCTGAAGAAAAGATTACTGGCATAACACCTGCAGAATTTAGTTTAAATGGAATATAGTTTTGTCTTCCTCCAAATGAACTATTAGATTTATTAGCGTATTGAACGTTAATTCTTCTTTCAGCTCCTTCAACATATACAACACCTAATGTAATAGCAATATAAACTATAACATATAATACAAATAATAATGTTCCTGTTAATGTTCCTTCACTAGTTAATTGACTAAAAGCAGAAGCAAACATTGTTGGCATACTTGAAATAATACCAGCCATGATGATTAATGAAATACCATTACCAATTCCTTTAGCAGTAATTTGGTCACCTATCCATAATAATAGACAAGTACCAGCAGTTAAAACTAAAGCGAATTGTAAATAATCAATATTTAATATTCCACTACCAGCACTTCCTAGGAAAGCAAATGAATAAATATATCCTTGAATAAAAGCCAAAGCAATACCACAGATACGAGTTATTTTATTTAATTCATTTCTTCCAGTACCACCTTGATTTTTAAGTTCTGATAAATAAGGAACAATATCCATTGCTAAAATTTGAATAATAATTGATGCTGTAATATATGGCATAACACCTAGAGCAAATATAGAAAATTGTCCTAAAGCGCCACCACCCATAACATTAATTAATTCCAAAAATCCTAATTGTGTTACACCTAATTGATATTTATCAATACCTGGAACAATTATTGCTTTTCCTAGTACAAAGACAAATAAACAAGCTAAGGTGAATAATATTCTTTTTTGAATATCCTTATTTTTTGCATTAAATATTTGCTTAACAGTTGCAAACATTTTACATCACCTCTATTTTTCCACCATTGCTTTCAATTTCGCTTTGTGCACTACTAGAAAATTTATGTGCTTTTACAGTTAATTTTTTAGTTAATTTACCATTACCTAATACTTTAATACCATCTAATTGATTTTTAATTAATCCCATTTCTTTTAATAATTCTGGAGTAACAACTGCTCCATCTTCAAATCTATTTAAATCACTTAAGTTAATAGTTGCATATCTAGTTTTAAATCTAGCGTTAGTAAATCCTCTTTTTGGTAATCTACGGAATAAAGGTAATTGTCCACCTTCAAAACCCGGTCTAACTCCACCGCCTGAACGAGCGTTTTGTCCTTTATGTCCTTTACCACTAGTTTTTCCTAATCCACTACCTGGTCCACGTCCTACACGTTTTCTTGTAGTTGTAGCACCTTCATTAGGTTGCATAGTATGTAGTTTCATTACATTATCTCCTCAACTTTTTTTCCTCTTAATTTAGCAACTTCTTCAATTGTTCTTTGTGATCTTAAAGCTTTTAATGTAGCATAAGCCATATTAACTTTAGTATTTGATCCAAGTGATTTAGATAAGATATTTTTAACACCAGCTAATTCTACTACTGCTCTTACAGCACCACCAGCTTTAACTCCAGTACCTTCACAAGCAGGTTTAAGTAAAATCTTACTAGCTCCTTCTACACCAGTTGCTTCATGTGGGATTGTTCCATTAACAACTGATACACTAACTACGTTTTTAGTAGCAGCTGCAACAGCTTTTTTAATTGCATCAGGTACTTCATTAGCTTTACCTGTTCCAATTCCAACGCGACCTTTACGATCTCCTACTGCTACAGTAGCTGAAAAACGGAAATGACGACCACCTTTAGTTACTTTTGTAACTCGACCAATATTGATAATTTCTTCATCAAATTGTTTTGGGCGTGGTTCTCTTTTAGTTTTTTCCATAATTCCCTCCTTAAAATTCTAATCCATTTGCACGTGCTGCATCAGCTAATGCTTTTACACGTCCATGATAAAGGTATCCCCCTCTATCAAATTGTACTTTTGTAATTTTTAATTTATTTGCTCTTTTAGCTAAAAGTTCTCCTACTTTAGTAGCTGCTTCGATATTTGAACCATTTTCTAATTTAAGTTCTTTATCGATTGAAGAAGCACTAACTAAAGTTACACCTTTAGTATCATCAATGATTTGAGCAAAAATGTTGCTATTACTTCTAAATACATTTAATCTTGGGCATTCACTAGTACCTTTAATGTTATTTCTAACACGAGTATGTCTAGCAACACGGGCAACATTTCTTGATTCTTTTTTAATCATTTTAACGTCTCCTATCTAATTATTTAGCAGCTTTTTTACCAACTTTACGGATAATGTGTTCGTCAGTATAACGAATACCTTTTCCTTTATATGGTTCTGGTTGTCTAATTTTACGAACGTTAGCTGCGAATTCTCCAACTAGTTGTTTATCAGCTCCTCTTACAAATAATTCTGTATTACTTGGAACTTCTAATTTGATTCCATCTGGAATTTTTACTTCAACTGGATGAGAATAACCTGCAGTTACAACTAATTGGTTACCTTTTAAATTAAAACGATATCCAACTCCAACTGCTTCTAATTTTTTTTCAAATCCTTCACTAACACCAATAATCATATTTTTAATATTAGCATTAGCAGTACCGTGAAAATTTTTGTAGTTATCATTATCTCTTTTAACAACAACTTGATTTTCATTTACTTCAACAGTTATATGTTTGTTAATTTCAGTAGAAAGTTCACCTTTTGGTCCTTTAACTGTTACTTTATTACCATCAACTGTTAAAGTTACGTTACTAGGAAGGGTTAATATTTTATTTCCTATACGACTCATTGTATCAATTCCTTTCTACCAAATGTAAGCTAATACTTCGCCACCTAAATTAGCAGCTTTAGCATCTTTACCTGTCATAATTCCTTTTGATGTAGATATAATAGCAATACCTAATCCATTTAATACTCTTGGTATTTCATCTGCTTTAGCATATACTCTTAATCCTGGTTTAGATATTCTCTTTAATCCCGTAATAACTCTTTCTTTGTTATTATATTTTAAATTTAAGACAATAATATCTTGAACATTATTTTTCTTAATTTTATAGTCGTTGATAAATCCTTCATTTTTTAAGATTTTAGCTATTTCAACTTTAACTTTTGATGAAGGTACTTCAACTTCTTTATATCGCATAGTATTCGCATTACGAATACGAGTTAACATATCTGCGATTGGATCTGTTACCATATAATCCTCCTTTTCTTACCAACTTGATTTTTTAACACCTGGTATTTGTCCTTTGTAAGCTAATTCTCTAAAGCAAATTCTACAAATTCCATATTTTTTAAGCACAGCGTGTGGTCTTCCACAAATACTACATCTTGTATATTTACGAACTTTGAATTTTGGTTTACGACTAGCTTTAATAATCATGCTTTTTTTAGCCATAATCTCCTCCTATTTTTTAAATGGCATTCCAAAACCTTTTAATAGATCATGAGCTTCTTCATTAGTTTTAGCAGTTGTTACGAATACAATATCCATACCTCTTACTTTTACTACATCATCATAGTTAATTTCAGAGAATATTAATTGTTCAGTTAAACCTAATGTATAGTTTCCACGTCCATCGAATGATTTATTAGATAAACCTCTAAAATCTCTAACACGTGGTAATGTAATACTAATTAATTTATCTAAGAAGTTATACATATTTTCTCCACGTAATGTTACTTTACATCCGATAGCTTGACCTTCTCTAATTTTAAATCCTGCTATAGCTTTTTTAGCTTTAGTTGCAACTGGTTTTTGACCTGTAATAATTTCCAAGTCTTTCATAGCTGCTTCTAACATTTTACTATTATGTGAAGCATCTCCAACACCCATATTAACAACTATTTTATCTAATTTTGGAACTTCCATAACACTTTTATAATTATATTTTGATTGTAATTCTTTTACAATTTCGTTATTATACTTTTCTCTTAGGCGGTTCATAATACCCTCCTTCCTTAATCAAGATTTTCGTTAGATTTTTTAGCAACTCTAACTTTTTTTCCTGCTTTATTGGTAGTATGGCCTATGCGAGTAGGTTTTTTTGTTTTTGGATCTAATATCATAACATTTGAAGCATCGATTGGAGCTTCTCTTTCAACGATAGATCCAGATTCTTGACCGTTTGGTTTAAGATGTTTTTTAACCATATTAACGCCTTCAACAACTACTTTATTTTCGTTTTTTAAAGTTTTAATAATAGTTCCTTCTTTACCTTTACTCTTTCCGGCGATAACAACTACTTTATCTCCTGTTTTTAATTTCATAGTTTCCTCCTATAACACTTCTTTTGCTAGTGATACAATTTTCATGAAATCTTTATCACGTAATTCACGTGCTACTGGACCGAAAACACGAGTTCCAACTGGGCTCTTATCATCTTTAATAATAACGCAAGCATTATCATCGAATTTAATATAAGAACCATCTTCGCGTCTTAATCCGAATTTACTTCTAACAACAACAGCCTTGACAACTTTTCCTTTACCAACTGTTCCGTTAGGAGTAGCATTTTTTACAGTTCCAACAACTATATCACCAATATTTCCTGTCTTAACTTTGCTGCCACCTAAAACTCTAATTACAGAGATTTCTCTTGCACCTGAGTTATCGGCAACTTTAAGACGACTTTCTTGTTGAATCATAATTAATCCTCCTTATCAATTATAAGATAATTGCTTTTTCTACCACTTCAACTAATCTGTAACGTTTAGTTTTTGATAATGGTCTTGTTTCCTCTATTCGAACAGTGTCACCAACGACTGCTTCGTTTTTTGGATCATGTGCAGCATATTTTTTAGAATATTTAACACGTTTTCCATATTTGCTATCTTTTTTGTATGTTTCTACTAATACTGTGATTGTTTTATCACATGAGTTACTAACAACTTTACCAATTAATTCACGTCTATTTTCCATAGTTACCTCCTAATCATTAAGTTCGCGTTCACGAATAATAGTTTTCATTTTAGCGACTAACTTTCTTAATTCTTTGATTCTTGAAGGTTTTTCAAGATTTCCAGTTGCTTGGCTAAAACGTAAATTGAATAATTCTTCTTTATATTCTTCGATTTTTTTGTTTAATTCTTCTGTTGACATTTCTCTAATATCTTTAGTTTTCACGTTTTTCACCATCCTTTTTTACAAATTTACATTTAATTGGTAATTTGTGCATTGCAAGTCTTAATGCTTCTCTAGCAACTTCTTCTGAAACACCAGTTATTTCGAATAAAATTTTGTTTTTCTTAACAACTGCAACCCACATTTCTGGTTGACCTTTACCTTTACCCATACGAGTTTCTAGAGGTATTCTAGTTAATGATAAGTGTGGGAAAATATTGATATATACTTTTCCTCCACGTTTCATATAACGAGTCATAGCAACACGAGCTGCTTCGATTTGTTGTTGTGTGATCCAAGCTCCTTCCATAGCTTGTAATCCATATTCACCAAAGTGTAATTCTGTATTACCTTTAGCTAATCCATCATAAGGTAATCTATGAGGACGTCTATACTTAGTTCTTTTTGGTATTACGGCCATCTTTCATACCTCCCTTATCATCAGATGCTTTTAAAATTTCACCTTTATAAATCCATACTTTAACTCCGATTTTTCCATAAGTTGTATTAGCTTCTTTATGTGCATAATCTACATCTGCTCTTAAAGTATGTAATGGAATCATTCCTTCAGTATAACCTTCAGTTCTTGCCATATCAGCGCCACCAAGTCTTCCTGAAACAGCAGTTTTGATTCCTTTTGCTCCGGCTTTCATTACATTTCTAATAGCTCTTTTTTGAGCAATTCGAAATGAAACACGATTTTCAATTTGATGAGCGATATTTTCAGCTACTAATGCAGCAACTAAATCAGGTTTTTTAACTTCCATAATTGAGATTTGAATATCTTCACCAACTAATTTACTTAATTCTTTCTTTAATTTTTCAATTTCTTCTCCACCATGACCTATAACTACGCCAGGTTTAGCAGTATTGATAATTACATCGGTCTTTTTGGCTGTTCTTTCAATTAGGATATTAGCTACTGATGCATCTTTTAATTTTTTGAATAAAAATTTACGAATTGTATCATCATTTTTAATGTATTTAGCGAAATCTTTATTACCTGCATACCAAGTAGATTCCCATTTTTTATTGATGCCGATACGAAGTCCTATTGGACTAACTTTTTGACCCATGTTTTTCCCACCTTTCTTTATTTATTATCACTTACAACGATTGTAATGTGGCTTGTTCTCTTTTTAATTGGATCTACATGTCCACGAGAACCAAATTTCATTCTTTTCATTACTAAGCCTTCATTTATATAGGCTTCTTTAACTTTTAAATCTTCTACTTTTAATCCTAGATTATTAGTAGCATTAGCTGTAGCAGATACTAATACTTTTTTAATTAGTCTTGCAGCTTCTTTATTTAAATTAGATAAGATTACTTCTGCTTCTGCTACACTTTTGCCACGAACTAAATCTATAACTAAACGAGCTTTACGAGGGGCTATTCTTACGTTTTTAGCGATAGCTCTTGCTTCCATTTGATACTCTCCCTTCTTGAATACTATTTAGTATTTTTATTCTCACCATGTCCACCAAATTTACGTGTTGGTGCGAATTCACCTAATTTATGTCCAACCATATCTTCTGTTACATAAACAGGAATGAATTCTTTACCATTATGAACAGCAAATGTGTGTCCGATAAATTCAGGAAAAATTGTTGAACGGCGAGACCATGTTTTAATAACTTCTTTTTTTCCACTTTCGTTAACTGCTTTAACTTTCTTCATTAAACTTTCATCAACGAATGGACCTTTTTTTAGACTTCTTGCCATCTAATCAATCCTTTCAATTATTTTTTACGACGACGTACTATTAACTTGTCGCTAGCTTTTTTATTTTTACGAGTCTTATAACCAAGTGCTGGTTTACCCCAAGGTGTAACTGGACCTTTTCTACCGATTGGAGCTCTACCTTCACCACCACCATGTGGGTGATCGTTAGGGTTCATAACTGATCCACGAACGGTTGGTTTAATACCCATATGTCTTTTTCTTCCAGCTTTACCAATACTAACTAATTCGTGATCTTCGTTTCCTACTTCACCAACTGTAGCTCTATTAGTAGCTATTACTTTTCTAACTTCGCCACTTGTTAATCTTAATAAAGCGTATTTTCCTTCAAATCCTAAGATTTGTACTGAACTACCAGCTGATCTTGCTAATTGTCCACCTTTGCCAGCTTTTAATTCAACATTGTGTACCATTGTTCCTTCTGGAATTTTGTTAAGTGGTAAGTTGTTTCCAACTTTGATATCAGCGTTTTCTCCTGATTCAATTTGCATACCAACTTTTAATCCTTTAGGAGCAATTATGTATCTTTTTTCACCATCAGCATAGTTAATCAAAGCAATATTTGCTGTTCTGTTTGGATCATATTCGATTGAAGCAACTGTTCCAACAACATTATCTTTATTTCTTTTGAAATCGATAATTCTATATTTTCTTTTTGCTCCACCACCACGATGTCTAACAGTTATTCTACCTTGATTATTACGTCCGCCTTTTTTAGGTAAGATAGTAGTCAATGATTTTTCTGGAGTAGTTTTAGTGATTTCGTCATTAACTAATCTTGACATACCACGAGCTCCATTAGTCATTGCTTTTAACATTTTAACTGCCATAGTTTCCTCCTTATTAGTTTAGTTCAATTGAACTTCCATCTTTTAATTTAACAATAGCTTTTTTTACTTTG
>ERZ1643251.5162-NODE-5162-length-10830-cov-4.373643_pt1 | contig 10830 bp, 12 predicted proteins | sample MGYA00579261_ERZ1643251 | MGnify/ENA primary metagenome ERZ1643251 (study PRJEB29033, sample SAMEA4952267) | chicken gut metagenome | biome: Broiler Chicken; feature: Gastrointestinal Tract; material: Caecum | place: Ireland | collected 2018 | study: Broiler...
TCCAATTTTCTTGACCCGTAAAAATTAATTTATTCCATATATGCACTTCTTTCCAGCCATCTGTTTCTTTTACGAAGTAGTCTCCACTTAGCATTGGTTGTTGTATGTCTAAGATATAGCTTGACTCTTGATATTTTACATACTTGATGTCTTCTCTTGCAACATTTCCCATTACTAAAATTATGTCTGAGAAATTTATTTCATAATCTGTAGGTAATTCGGAGCCAGAATAAATAACTAATTTTGTTATACCTTTTTCTGCATAAAAAGTTTTATATTTTTCACTATCAATATCTTCAACTCTTTCTTTGTTGGTACCATATTTTAAACTTATTTGTCCAAAATTGTGTGAATTATGTAATAAACTATATTGACCAGCAGGTAAATTACAATTAATTTCAATAGAAGGGTCTTGCGTATTAGTTCTATGCACCTTTATTATCCCATTCTCTTTGTCTATTTCTGTTATTTCGGTATTATATAAAGCAACTGATTTGCTTAAATCTATTACATTTTCTGTTAATTTTTTTATCTCAACAGAGCCATTATCTCCAACTGCTTCTACTTCACTAGGATAATCTAGTGAGGGTGAGCCTTGCAAGCCTGTGTATTCTTCCCATTCTAGTTCTGTGTCGCTATAGTCACCTTCAATTAAAATTAAATTTGTTATGATTAATTCTCTTCCAGACGCATTTGCAATATTATCTGCATAAATATAAAGTATTTGGTCTAATATTTCTATAGTATTTGAATTTGCAACAACTTTAACTCGTTTTTCTCCATTAATATTTATAGTTCCAAAATTAACTAATTTATTTTGACCTGCCATATTTTGAATTGCAATAGTAATATTCTCGTTATAATTAGTCTTTGCATCAAATTGTATTGTATAAGTCGTATTATTTTTTAATTTACCTCTGTTTACATTTCTCCATAAAAATTTCCAAGCATAAGAATTTTCAGGCAAACTGAATTTACAAGCTTTTGTTCCTAAATAGCTTACTTCTTTTATTACTCCTACATTACTAGGTGAAGTACTCCAGCCCCACCCCGTTGTACCATCATTTGTATTTTCTAGTATTTGAATACCTTTTGTAGTTTCCTGACTGTGATTTCCTCTCACATCAAGCTTAGCCGGCAAAATACTTGCATCTGTTACATGCAATGATGTTGATTCTTCTGTTGTTACGTTGATGCAGTTGTCTTTTAGCTTCTGTATTAAATCACTTTGTTTGTCTATTTCTGTGTCTTGTGATTCGTCTTTGGCTTGTATGCTAGATATGCTTTCGTTTATTGTATTTATAGTTTCGTCTTGCTCTGTATTTTTATTTTGTATTTCTTCAATATCATCTTGTATCTCTATAACTGCATCGTTTACTCTCTCTGCAAAATCGTCTAGTTTGTCCCAGTTGTCGTTCATTGCTTTATCTATATCAAACTCTTGCTCTAAGTCTGTTTCGTCTGTAGTATTCCACTTGAAGAGTTTTAAAAGACTTGTTAATAGTGACATATTAGCCCTCCTTTTTTTCTTTTTCTAATTTATTCTGTTGTAAATTGTTTCCAGTTGCTCCAGCCTGATGAAAATTTGGTTCTAACATAAGTATTGTAATCGTTACTATTCGCTGTACCATACCTAAACCACAACTGTTTTATTGCATTATCATCGTTTTTAATAACTAACAACCAGCCATTTGTACCGGAAGGAATGTTGGTCGGTGTATATGTGCCACTAAAATAATAAATCCCGGTCTCTATATAATCATTCAAGTTTGTATTTGCTGTTGTAACAGAAATAGTTTTATCTATTTTGTTATTTAATTGCGTTTGCAAATCATTAATTTTGCTATTTAATTCTTTTATAGCATTTAAAATATTCCTTACTATCAACTATAATCCCCCCTAATAACAAATTCCATTGTTTCCTCAAAGTTCTCAAAGCCTTCTACGCCACTCATGTCCAAGTATCCAAATGGAACCAATGCTTTAATCCACATTGAAGTTTCACCTATTGAACCACTTTCTTCATAATCTACATCTTTTTGCAATTTCACACCACAATAATACACTTCTAGGCTATTGTTACCGACTTTATAGTTATGACCCGTATTCAATTTGTCGCCAATTTCTGCTAATGGATTTTGTGTAGATACTTTTACAATATTTTCTACATCTGCTGTTGCTTCTTCTATTGCTTCTTCTATATTGTCTTGCATTTTATTTAAATTCTGGGCTGATAACGGAACTGTGCCTGACCATACTGCAGGTGTCACATTATGATTTTGCCCATCTATTGTGACATACGCCTCTTGTGTTTTTGTTCCATCTGCGAAAGTTATCTTATTCATGTTGTGCCTCCTTTTCTAGTTGTTCTACTCTAGCAGAAAGTTCTTGTACTGCTTTCCATAATATTCCTATTGCACTATACAATTCTACTGCTTGTCCTTCTTTAGATATTACTTCGTCAGGTGTTTTATACTTGTCTCCTATAACAAAACCTATTAGCTTTTTGTCTTCGTCTTTATCAGATTTCAAATTGTATTCATATATATCAGAATTATTTATTATGTCTGTTGCGTTTTTAGTAAATTTAGATATATTTTTCTTTATGCTTTCAAGTGATGTCTGTGTAAGCTTTGGCGTTGTTATTTGCGTAGGCGTTAATTCTGTTTCATTATTATCACTATCAAATAGTCTTAAACTTACATCTTCTTGGTTATTTGGATTAACTATATCTCCTATAATACCGTATTCAATTCTATCGTTATTACCGCTTTTTTGAATTGCGAAATTGTTATGATGTATGTAACCACTAAAGCCTGATGAGTTTCCAACATTAAATCCTAATGACCACAAGGCAACTTGTGCATTATTGGATTCTATTTCTAGTTTTGCATCATTTTGCTCGCCATTATCTAACAATGTAATTTTCCCACCGTTAAACGTACCATTAGTACATTTCATATTTCCGTCTGTATCTACTTCAAAATTTCCATTTGCTGAAATAGCACCATTTATGTTTATTTTATCTGCATTAATTGTAGCCTCACTAGTATCTTCATTTATTCTTAATGTAATATTTGCCCCTGTTAATTCTTCGTCATCTACCTTTTTGATCACTTCTAGATTTATTTCATTTGCTGTCTGGGTTATTGCTGAGTTCATTTCATACACAGTGGCATATCCACTTTTTTCTATCTCTAGTTTTATCTTAGAATTTGGAAACTCTTTTAATGATATGTAGTTTGTTCCTTCATTAAATACTATGTTTAAGCTTTGATTGTAAATCACTGTTGGAGTCATTCCTACTATTATTCCACTAGGATTTAGCTGTGCTTGTTTTGTTATTACCACATCATATTGTCCATCTGTGTTTTTCTCTATTTCTATTTTATCGTAATTGTAGTCGTCTCCTAAAAATGAGTAGTTTATATCCCCTAAATTAAAAGGATATTCGACTTTATCTTCTTCGTTTTCTATTACTAATGTCAGTAATCTTGTGCTATTAGCTATTTCATTTCTTATGTCTATTTCTATCTTTTTAAAATTATCTATATCACTTTTATTTACTTCTAAAGTTCCTTCACTCTCTACTGTCTCGTTATATCCTTCTAATCTCTGATTTACATTAAGCTCTATGCTTTGTGCAGTTTGCGTTATTGCTGAGTTCATTTCATTTTTAGTAGCATATATATCGTTAAAATCATTTTTTATTAAGTATTCTGCATAGAAGTTGTTTCCTTGCATATCTGATAAGTAAATGTAGTTGTCGCCCTCAAAAAGCTCTATATTTACTTCTGTTAATTCCTCTATAACTGGCTCTTCCAATACACTTAGCACACCATATTCACTTAAACTAAGTCGTCTTGTTACGTATGTTCTATTGAGCTCTATATTTAAGCTATCGTACACATCGCCTTTTACTCTAAGTTCTTCTATGTCTATTTTGTATTCTTTTTTCTCATCTGACGGATTAGAGCTAGGTTGTTTATCTACTATAATCTTATATTGCATTAAATCACCTCCATATTAGGTTGCAAACTTTCCGACGGAAATACGTTTTCTCCAGGGAATAGATTTGCTTCGTATGTTTTATTTCCTTGTATTTCTAAATTTAAAACTTCTGTTTCTCCTGCATCTTCTAGATATATTTCTGTAGTACCAGAGACTTCTCTTTTGTAAACAATTTGCTCTGATTATCTATAATTCCAGTTATCGTTTGTTCTTGCTTATCTACTATAATTTCTGTTCTTTTTGCTATATCTATTGCTTGCAAAACATTCTGATATGCTACAGTAGCCTTAATAATCGATGGTGCTGACATTTCGCTTTCTAATCCATTTCTGCTTTTATAATTAAATCTAAACAAGAATGAATTACAATAAGTACCATCTGTATCTATAACTACAACTTCGTCTCCTGTTTCCATATAAGGCTTTGACTGTCCTACGATTTCAAAAGATGTATATTTAAAACCTTTTACTACGTTAAAAAGAGCAGTAATTAACTGCTCTCTCTTTGCTTGCGTGTATGCGAACGGATTGTCATTTATAACTAAACTATTTTCTCCATCTTCTTCGATACTTTCTTCATCTTTCAAGACTACATTTTCGCCCTCTATATCTGACATTCCTAAACTAACTAAATTTATCGGGTGAGTATTTCTTTTTAGAGTTAGTTCTGAATAGTCACTTGCTCTAATTTTGTTCTTACAACCAGTTAATTTGGCTACCTTTAATTTATTCAAGTCTTTTACTTTCATCGTATGTACTTCTCTTACTGTTAATCCTGTTCTTTTAGGTGTTATGAAGTACAGCTTGTTATCATATCTTATTTTAGCAAATGTTCCACTAATTTGTGCAACCGCTTGAAATACTTGCCTTATTAAAGAACCCTCACTAAACTGATTGCTATCTACAATAAATCCTGCATTTGCAAAATCTGTAGTAGCTAGCACAAGTCCAGCTAGTGTACATGCTTCTTGTAAGACTTGTAAAATAGTTACTGTTCCTCTACTATAATCAAGCTCTGTTTTGTATTCCACGTTTGATTTAAGCATATAGTCCATTGCAGAAACAGTAATAGTTTTTCCTATCTCGTCAGGCTCTGCCTCTTGCGTTATAAAATTTCCTAAACTAATCCATTCAATGCCGTTTTCAGTCTTTATTCCAGTCAAATATTCAAATTCTTTTTTTTCTAGGTCTACATTATTTTCAATTTCAAAATCCAATGTTCTTGCAATTGCAGTACCAAATATATTTCCATCAAGATAGCAATCATCGCAATATTGCACATTATCTATATAATACTCTTTTCCCTCTAAAATTATTTTGTCATACTGTGTTGTGCTTTCCTCATAAGCTTTTTTTATAGTGTCTGTTACATTTATCATTCAGACACCTCCCCACATTGTGTGAGCTCAACCTCAAATTCATCGTATCTATGATTTTTTGTAGTAGACAATACAGAAGTTTCGGGAAATGTTACAAAGAATTTTTTTGTTAACATTTTTTGTTGCTTAAGCGAAAAATAAGAATACACGTCCTCGTTTTTAGAAAAATGAGACATATATTCTTTATAAGTATCTTTATTTAATTGCCCAAATGTAACTTTTATGTTTGTTTTTGGCATTGGACCATAGTTTCTTCTCTCGCTTCCATCTCCCATTGTTACTTCTTTTATTACATCTGGTTCATCTTCTAATATTTTGTACCCTCCGCTTAAGATATTCTTAAAAACGAAGTCTCCGTGTTTTAATAGGTCCATTTTTCGCCTCCTAATAACCATAAGCTAATTTTTGTCTTGCATTTACTTTATTTGTTTCTCTTGCAAGTACTTTACTGTCTAGTTTTGTTGTTGTATTTACTATTATTTCTTTATTGTTATCTATGCTTTGTAACGTAGCTTGTCTATTATCTTCTATTTGTGTTTTTATTATTTGATTATTTGTTAAATTTGCAGATAGTTTTTGGCTTTCTATGTCTACTGCTGACTGCATTTTTTTATACACACTACTTAAATTATCATTAAATCCTTCTCCAAGTCCTAGTGCTAAAAATTTACCTACTTCATCTCTAAAAACTCTTGAAGGCGAATGTATTCCCAGTACATCTTTTATTCCATCTACAATACCATTACAAAAGCTAGTTATTTTATTCCAAAGCCAACCTACTGCTCCTGATATACCATTCCATATTCCTTGTACTATATTTTTACCTATATTAAGCATTTCCCCTGGTAAATTTCTTACAGTATTTATAATTCCACTTACCATATTTTTCATTGCGGATACAGCTTTATTTTTCATATCGTTGCCCCAGCTGATAAGATTAGTTATTGTTTTTGACAGCCAATTCCATATATTACCTGGAAGTTGTTTAAACCAATTCATCACATTGTTAAAAAATCCTGTTACTGCATCTGTGGCTTTTTTTTGAATATCTACTCCCCACTTATAGATATTATTTGCAGTATTTACTAACCAATTCCATATATTTCCGTGGTAGTTGTGCAAACCAATCTATTACAGATTGTATAATTTTAGGAAGTTCAGTAGTAACCCAATTCCAAGCATCTTGTCCAAATTTAATAATATGACCAATCGTTTCTCCTACTATATATCCCAAATTATATGGTAGTTCTTGAAACCACTTAATAACATTTGCTATCCAGCTAGGTATTGTTTCTGTAAAGAAAGAAACAATTGAGTTCCAGGCATTTACTAACGTATTCCAAATGGTATTTGCAAAATTCTGTAATTCCGTTATAAAATTATTCCAGGCATTTGGTATGGTTTCTGTAAAAAAACTCACTATAGCATTTATTGCTGTTTCAAAAGCTTCTTTTATTGCATTCCATATTCCAATTATTGCATTTCTAAAACCCTCGTTTGTGTTCCATAAATAAACAATCCCTGCTACCAGCGCTGCAATAGCTGCAACAACTAATCCTATTGGATTTAAACTCATTGCTAAATTTAATGCGTATTGTGCAATTGTCATACCATTTAAAGCATTTTTTACAGTTGTTATTATTCCTGAAATTGCCATAACTGATTTATAAGCTACAAAAGCTGCTGTAAGTGGAACTATTATATTTAGCATATTTTTCAATGTATTTACAAAATCTTCAAGTCCTCCATTTTCAATTTTTTCTTGAAGTTTCCCTATAAATTCATTTACAGCAGGCAATATATTATTAGTCAATAATTCATTAAGAGGTTTTAATATACTCCCCAAAATATTACTAAAATTATCTTTTAAAGTAGACCATTGACCATTTAATGTTTGTGATTGTTTTTCCATTGATTGAAAATATTTTCCACCAACACTTGTCGAGCGCTCCATACTAGCTGTAATTTCATCGACTGATATAGTTCCTTTGCTAATCCTATCATAAAGACTTGCCATGCTCTCTCCAGTAGATTGTGAAATTTCTTGTAATGGATTGAAACCTGCCTCTATCATCTGTTTAACATCTTCTAACGATACTTTTCCAGCAGAACTCATTTGTCCATATGCAGTAGCAATTCTATTCATTTTCTCTGCTGAACCTTGTGATATATCTCCTAACATCTGCATTTTAGAAATTGCATCGTTTGCTTCGAACCCATAATTCATTAAAAGCTGTGTTGTTTCTGCTAATCCTGTAAACTCAAAAGGGGTACTTGCGCCTATTTGTTTTAATTTTTCGACAATTCCTACTGCTTCATCAGCACTTCCTGTCATTACTTCAAATGAAGTTTGCAACTGTTCAACTGTAGCATTATACTGCACGCCTTCCTTTATCAATGTACCAAATCCAATTGCTCCTAAAGCTTTTGTTGCTATACTTTTTAATCTATCAAAACTCCCACTAATATTTTTTATATCTTTTTCCAATCCTTTAGAATCGCCATTAAACTCAATTGTAACTGAACCATCTGCCATTTTCTCACCTCTTTTTTGACATAATAAAAGCACCAGATAATACTGATGCATAATCTCCAAAATAAAAACACCTACATTTCTGTAAGTGTTCTGTCAACTATTTTATTTTAAATTCCACTTTATCGCTAGTCCATGCATTTGTTTCGTATTCTAATATGATGCTTTTAGCATTTTCAGGAACTTCATAGTATACAACTGCTTTTACTCTTTTTCCACTTGATAAACTTTCTAGAGTTGGACTTTTATAGTCATCTGCGTAGAAGTATTCAGTGCATTTTTCACCATCTGCATAACATTCTAAATTATTTAAACAAACATCAGAATTAGAAATGTTTTCAAATGTAAATTCAGCTCTTATGACTTTATTTCCTGTTTTAGGCGCCGAGTACGAATTATAGTCTGTATAATCTTTTGCTGATACAAAACTTATTTTCACATCATTTGTACTAACTTCTTCTCCAACATTGACAACTGTCTTTTCTTCTTGTTTTTGTGAATTATCCGTCGTTGAAGAAGTAACTGTTGTTGTGTTATTGTTTCCGCTTTGAGAACCAGCTATAGCAACAATTATTACTATAATTAACACCCAAAACCACCATTTCTTATAAATTGGTTTCTTTTCTTTTTCCAAATTAACTCCCTCCTTTTATTTTTATAAAAGGATTATATGTTAACCAAAAATCAATTACTTTCTTTCTACTTTTTTCGACATTTTTCGACTTTACCATAAAGCTTCTGCAAAATCATCTTCTTTTTCTTCTTCTGACCTCATATCTGGGAGTTTATATATTTCTTTCAGTTTTTTATAATGTTTTTTCATTTCCTTATCTTTAATCTTATTCAAGTCCATTGCTCTATATTCCATAATTTTAGAAAACATTACATTTTCATTTAAACTATTAAATAAAGCTTTAAACTTCCACCAATGCAAATAATCTATACTATTTAAATCAATATTATATTGTTCCATAAAAGCACTATAGATATATTCTGCATCAAATTCATAGCTATAAATTTGCTTCTCTTTATTATTATTTTTCTTTACTTCTTTGTCGACATTTTCTTTCTTTCCGCCCTTATAAAACCATATAATATTTTGAATTGCTTCCTTATAATCAGTTATTTTTTCAAAATTAGGATAGTATAATATTAATGCTTGTTTAATTTTTTCAACATCAGAAAGTTCATTATCTTGCATCATTAATTCAAATAATATTGATATTCTAAAATCAGTATTAATATTGATTCCATCTATTTTCATTGGTAATCTATCTATTAATATATTAATCATTTATTTTACCTACTTTTAACTCTGCTTGGACTATATTTAGAGTATTTTTCATTTAATCTTTTTTGTTGTAATTCATATTCTTTCATTACATTATCTAATGTATCCATAATCTTTTCATAGTCATTTTCTTCTCCAAATATTTTTTTGTCTATTCCTTCTCCAAAAACCTCGTTAAAAAAATCTCTTGCAATGTTACACTCTTCGTCTATTCTCTCAATAAAATTCAACTCTTTTTTCTTACTTTGTTTATCTTTTTCTAATATTTTTTCATAAGCTTCTTGTAGTTTTCTCAAATTATTTGTATTTGTAAAACTAAAATCCACTTCTATATTACCTAATTTCATTCTATCCTCCATTTTTTAAGAGGCTTACAATTAAGCCTCTACTAGTTCAATTTCTTTTAATACTGCTTTATTAGATACTGTCACAGATACATCACTTTGTGTTGTGTATCCACTCTTTTCTACAGTTATATTGCTATATGTTTCAGCATCTAATAATACCACTGCAATACCTGTTGTATCTGTTAAGTAAGATACACCATCTACAGTTATTTTAGCACCTTCTACTGGTGTATCATCAGTGCTATTTTTTACTACAAATGTAACTGGATATTCAGCAACTTCTTGCTCAGCAACAAATGTAGCAACTGTATTGTCTGCATTCATTGTAGCAACACCAATAGTCATGTTACTATTTTTTCTAAATGCACCACTATATGTATAAGCATCTGTATTATCTCCTTCAGTGTCAGGTACAACTGAATATGTTCTGAGTCTTGCTTCGTATCCGTTTCCACTTGGTTTACTAAAATCAACTGTTAATATCTTTACTAAAGCATCATTGCCAGTTTTTTCATTATCTGTTATATCTACTAACTTTTGATGTACCAAATTTCCTTTGTATAAATCAAATGCATATGATATTTCTTCGGAATATCCTGTTACATCTGTCACTTCTCCATCTTCATCTACATAAGTACGAGAATATTCTGTTGCATTTTTTGCTTTAGATATTTCTGTAAACTTTCTCATTCTTAAAAAATTAGCTATAGATGTTGTAGAAATATCCATAAATGCAACCTTTCCATTTCTTTTTACTAATTCTTCCACAATATTGTCCTCCTTTTATAAAAAATAAAGCCCTAATAGGCTTCTTGAATATAAGCTTCTTGAATATAGGCTACTTGCATTGGTATAACATATATTGCTGTTGTTTCAGTAGTTTGGAGTATAGTTCCTCTTCCTGTACATTTTATCCAATCAATACCGTCTATTTTGGGCAAATTGCCTTTAATATCTTGTAATTCTATCCACTCTGTAAAATCATCACAAAATTTTGAGTTTTTTATATTTTCTAAAACACTAAAATTAGCTTGTATAGAAAAGTCAAATAATATTTGTTTTCTTACTCCACCATCTCTAAATCTATTTAATATAGTTTCTGCTGGTGTTTCATCTATAGAATAAGATTGTGGTTTATCTTTTATATAATCTACATTTACTTTTCCATTTTTAAGCAATGGACATGTTTCTATAAATTCTTTAATTAATTGTATTTTTGATTTTTCTGCCATTTTAGCCTCCATTTTTAATATAGTTTTCCACATCTTTC
>ERZ1643251.5163-NODE-5163-length-10826-cov-7.730109_pt1 | contig 10826 bp, 5 predicted proteins | sample MGYA00579261_ERZ1643251 | MGnify/ENA primary metagenome ERZ1643251 (study PRJEB29033, sample SAMEA4952267) | chicken gut metagenome | biome: Broiler Chicken; feature: Gastrointestinal Tract; material: Caecum | place: Ireland | collected 2018 | study: Broiler...
ATGACACCTGCCCCACCCTCACCTACAACACCATCGGCCGCCACCAGTCCTCCATTGTCCGCACCCGGGTTTGCACCAGCAACTCCCCCTGGCTCATGGAAACCAAGGTAGGCGAGATCTACTCCGTGCCCATCTCCCACGGCGAGGGCCGCTTCATCGCCCCGGAGGCCCTGCTGGACCAGCTGGCCGCCAACGGACAGGTGGCCACTCAGTATGTGGATCTCAGCGGCAATCCCTCCATGGATACCGCTTTTAACCCCAACGGCTCCCTCCGGGCCATCGAGGGTATCGTCAGCCCCGACGGCCGTGTCCTGGGCAAGATGGGCCACAGCGAGCGGGTGGGCGCGCAACTCTACCGCAACGTTCCCGGCAGCTACGATATGGGCCTCTTCCGCAGCGCCGTGCGGTACTTCAAGTAAGACGAGGGAACTGCCCTTTTCTTTTGAAAAAGAAAAGGGCCAAAAGAAAACTTTTGCGCGAAACTCCGTTTCGCTTATCTTTGTCACAGGGGAAAATAAACTTGTCCCCGGGCGAAAGGTATTTCGCCCGGACAGAGTTTGGGTCAAACCTTTTCAAAGGTTTGCGGGGTACGGGGCAGCGCCCCGTGTGTTCCGGTTCCTGTTGCGCAGAAGGAAGCCCGGCGCTGGCAATTTGCCAGCGCCGGGCTTGGTTTGTTTTATAGGGGCTGCACTGCTACTCCATAATGTGTCGGGCGAAGGCCCGGCCCCGTTCCTCCACGCCGGGGAGCTTGACCAGGCTCCCCTTGTCGTTGGCGGTTTCCAGCAGGCAGAACCGGGCGGGGAGATAAAAGCTCTTGTTCATATTCAGCCCGGAGATCAGCTGCCGGGCGATGATATCGCCGCCGGAGTAGCCGGAGACGATGAGGCCGTAGAGCCGCTTGTCGTAGAACCGCTTCTGGCGGAAGAGGGCGGTGAGACGGTTGATGAAGGCGGTGAGGTTGGCGGAGAGGGCGTCGTTGTAGTTGGCGCAGAGCATCACCAGGGCGTCACAGCCCCGCACGGCGGGGAACACCTCCTCCACCATGGGTCCTCCGTAGAAACAGCCACCCCTCTCCCCAAAGTGGAGGCAGGCGGTATAGCTGCACCCGATGCAGTCGGTGACGGTGCCGTTGCGCAGCCCTACCTCCTCAACAGCTACACCGGCGGGCAGCCCCGCCTTTACCAGCTCCCACAGTGCCAGGGTGTTGCTGGTGGCCCGGACCGAGGCGTGGAGGGCCAGAACCCGCCTTACCGGCGGCGGCCCCTCCCAGCGGACCAGCCGCCCGGCAAGCTCGGTGATGGCCATGCGGAAGGCGGTGGCCTCGTCGGTGCCGTGAATATGGGCCTGAACCTGGAAATTCCGCAGGGACCCCGTGGCCTCCACCAGGGGCCGGCCCAGAAAGGCGCAGCCCGCCAGGTTGGCGGCCAGCACCACGTCCCGGGCCACGTCCTTGGTGTACATCTCCCCCAGAGCCGTCACCACCAGGGCGGCGGTGCAGCCGGAGAGGAGCCCTTGGCTCTGCCGCAGGAGGGAGAGCATCTTGTAACAGGATAAGTTGCTGCCCCCCTGATCCAGGGTTACAGCAAAGAGAAGTTTTTTCCCTTGGAGGCCCTGGAGCCCTTCTTCCGGGTCCCGCCAGACGCACCCCGGGGGCAGCAGCTCCTCCAGGAGGCGGGCCAGGGCAGCGCTCTCTTCATTTTTTGGCAGGATCACCGTCAGGGACATGGAAAACGCCTCCAGTCAGCAGAAGTAGGACGGGGAAAAGCCCGGCAGAACGGGAAACGAGCCGCCGGGGAAAAACGAGCCGGGACTTGCGGCGAATGGCACCCCTAAGGACTTGCGGGGAGGGATCGGCGGCGGAAAGGGCTATCAGGGAATGGCCCGGAGCTTTGCCTCTGTCTCCCGGAGCCGGGCCAGCAGCGCCTCCGGCAGGGGCAGCCGCTCCATTTCCGGGCCATTCTGGCCCAGCCGGTTCCGGCAGCCCATGAATACGCCTCCCAGGTACACCGAGGAGCAGTGCCACCTGCCCCGCAGTAGGAGGAGGAGGCTCAGCGCCCCGGAGCTGAGGGCCGGGGCCACATAGGGCTTGAAGCCCATGGCCCGCATCTCAAGATTGGCGTGGGTGGTAAGGTCAGTCAGCTCCCGGGAGAGGCCGTCGTCGTACCGGGAAAGGGAGTTTGCCACCACCAGATCCTCCCCGTGGGGGCCGAAGGCCCGGCCGTCGGTGAGAAAGTCGGCGAAGCGGGAGTCCCGCCGGGCGTAGTAGGCCGCCCGGGCGTTCATTACCCCCAGGCCGAAGCCCTTCACCTGGTGGGGGAAAAGGCCCTGGCAGTCCAGCTCCCCGGCAGCATTGCGGTTGCTCTCCAGCAGCACCGCCCGGCACAGGGGATCCACCGGGTCGCTGACCACGCAGAAGAGACCCTTGAAGTGCTTCTCACGGGCCATCCGGCCGTAGAGAGCCGCCAGCTCCCGATTTTTTTCGTACTGGGCCATCCGCACGTCCCCGGTCTTCACGTCGGTGTCCGGGACAAACCGGGAGGCACAGAAGAGGAACACGTCGCAGTCAAAGACGTCCTCTGTGTCCACTACCCGGACCGGCGGCAGGGCGTCGGGCTCCCCGGGGATACCGATCTGGTTGAGTTCAAATTCCCACCGTTGGGGCACGTTGGGCCGCACGTCGCAGAGACCCAGAGAGGCCATCACATCGCCCCCCATAAGCCGCAGCCCTGTGGCCAGGGTGCTGCCCACATCCCCCAGGGCCAGGAGGTTTACCCGGTATCGTTTCCCGGCAGGCAGCAGGGCGGGGAAGGCGTCCTCCAGCAGCTCCTCCCACCGGGGGTGGGCGGCATTCACCGCCCGGACCCGGCCTGCTTCGGCGGCGGCACGGAGCTCTGCCGGGATGTCGGGTATGTCCGCCCCACGGCAGAGGGCGGATACGTCCTCCTGGGCGGTAAAGAGACCGCCGTCGGACACGGCGAAGGTCTCCCGTCCCGCCAGGGGCTCCCGGCGGAAGAGCCAGAGGATCTCCCCTGTCTCCGGAAGGCCGGGCAGAAGATCAAAGGCCAGGGGTGTTTCGCTGGCCAGGGTATGGTTTTTGTAGGAGTAGTAGAACATAGCGGTACCTCACAGGGCTCCGGGGGGATGTCAGCCGCCGATGACGATGCGGACGCTGGCCTCCAGCCGCCGGAGCATTTCCATATCATTTTCCACATAGGAGGAGGGGGCACGGTTGAGATCATAGCCCATGCAGCCGCCCTTGTCGGGGCACAGGGGCAGGTTCACTGCCTCCCCCAGACGGCCCAGAGTCAGGTTTCGGGCAAAGCGGGTGCGATAGGCGGTCTCCAGGGCCAGGAGGATATCCCGGGCGTTCTCCAGGCAGCACAGGCTCAGACGGTAGGTGGAGCCGTCGGCACAGTCCTCGGAGAAGTCCGGGGCGGCGTAGGGGAAGATGCGGTTGATCCCCGGCTGGAGCCGCTCGGCGATGGGCTGGGGCCGGCGGACGGTGTCGCCGCCGATGAAGGGGTAGAGGGTGGACTCCACAAAGCGCATCCGGAGGTTGGGCAGGTAGTACACGCTGTCCACCGGGCAGCCCATCTGGGTCATGAGGTCCCGGCCCATGCCGGTGAGATAGCCCACCAGCACCTGGCGGATGGGGGTGCCGTTTTCCCGCAGGAGGGGGACGATCCGCTTGAGGCGCTTGCCATCGTGGAGCATGTCGTCCACCAGAATGGCGGGGCGGTTAAAGGCGTGGATGGTCCGGGCCTGGTCGGCCAGGGGGGAGTAATAGGGGTAGGCCTCGATGGCGTAGGCACTGAGATCCGGCTCATAGACCTTGTCGGTGTGGAGGGTCTTGGTAACGGTGTTGGGCACCGCCATACCCCGGAGAATCTTGCCGAAGGGCACGCAGATGCAGGGGCCCAGGGTCCGCTGCTGGGTTTGCTCCGGGGGCACGCCGTTGCAGGCGGCGATGCGGTGGAGAAGCCGCCGGTAGATCACCGCTGCGGAGATGGACAGCACCAGGGAGCCGGGGTACAGGCCGGTAAGGGCCTTCTGAAGCCGCCGGTGGGCGGCGGAAATGGCGGAGAGGACCCGGCTGTCAGAGGACAGCGGGGATTTCAGGGCGGTCTCCACATTGCGGGTAAGGACGATGGGCCGGCGCATATCCACCGCCAACAGGCTCTTCCCGTTGTCGGTACTTACCGGCAGGAAGCCCTGGAGGGCCAGCAGGTCCCCTACCCAGGCGGGAGTGCCGCTTTCCATCAGGGGACACCACAGGGCGTAGGACAGCTCCTGGCCCAGGCCCAGGGCCAGCACCTCGGTAAGGAGCAGCTGGCCCAGCTCCTCCTGATTTTCTCCCCGGGGCACGTGAAGACTGCTGATAAGGAGCACCCGGCCTCCGGCGTTCTGCCGGACAAAGCCGGAGAGCTCGGCGCTGCCCAGCCGGGGAAAGAACTGGTGGGACTCCAGGCACTGAAAGGAGATAAAACCCAGCACCGGCCCCTGCTCCTCCCGGCGCAGCAGGCACAGCCTGTCGCCGGTCTCGCAGAGGGACTGAAGCAGCTTTGAGGCCTCCTCCTGGGAGGGAAGCAGGGCCCGCACCGCTTCCTCCCCCTCCCCTGCCAGAGCCATGGGCCAGGAGAAGCTCAGGCCCTCCCGGCGCAGCAGGGGCTTGTCCGGGGGCTCCCGAAGGTAGAGACCGTGGCGATAGATGAACTCCTGGGCCACGGGGTCAATGAGATTGGAAATGTCCCGGCCCTGGTCGATGGCGTCCCGGATGCGGGTGGAGCTGATCTCCTCCAGCTGGGCGGGGAGAGCCAGCTCCGTCACCTGCCCGGTGATGGGGGAGGTGTCGGCGGCAGGGGCCGAGGGGCGGCGGAAGAGAATGTGGTCAAAGTCGTGAATAGAGCCGGGGGCGGGGTCCTGACGGTAGGCGGAGGCGTTTGCCACCACGTCGCTGCCTGCCACGATGGCCACGGACCGGCCGGGGAAGGCCTCCCGCAGGGCGATCAGGCTCTGGGGGCTGGCAATATTCACCGGAAAATTCTCCGGAAACAGGTGGACGTGGAACTCGTCGGCCACGGAGATCTCCGCCAGCCGCCGGCGGATCCGGTGGGGCTGGGTCTTTTTGCTCCAGGAGAACTCGTCGATGGCCAGCATCACCTCGTAGCCCAGATCCCGGATGGCCCGGACAATGGCCTTGTGGGAGAGGGTAAAGGGGTCGAAGGTGCCGGGGAAAAAGGCCACCGGCCTGGGCGCGTCGAAGTGGAAGCCTCCGTGGAGAATCTCCTGCCGGGTCAGGAAGCGGCACATACGGCCCAACAGGCCGCAGCGGTAGTAAAAGGTCAGCTCGTCGCCGTTGTCGCCGCCGGTAAGGGCCAGGATTTTCTTCAGGGTCAGCCGGAAGGCCCGGCGCTTTTCGTGGCGCTCCAGGACGGCGGAGCCGAATACCCGCAGTCCCAGGACGTACATGGCTTCCTGACGCACCTCTCCGCGAAAGCCCGCCAGACCCTTGAGGAGCATACCGAGAAGCCGCTCCCGCCGGGCGCGGTAGACGGTATCCTCCTCCGGAAACCGCTCCCGGTAGCCGCCGTAGTTCTCGCACACCACGCCGATGGTGTCCAGGGCGGCGGATACCACCTGGTCGTTGGCGGAGCAAAGGGCCTTTTGCAGCTCTCCCAGCAGCTCATCCAGCTGGGCGGGAGGCAGCCACAGGCAGAACCGGCCCAGATAGCCGGGGATGTACTTGGAAAACTCCTGCTGGTCGATCTCCAGGCCCCGTGTCAGCTCCACCGCTATCTCGTTGCGCTCCCCGGCGGTAAGAAGGGGGGCAATATTTAAGAGGGCGCCGCCGGCGGTGTGGCGCACCGTTACCCGGTCACTGACCTTGATGAGGTTGGTGAGGTGAGTGGCAATGTGGAGCAGAAGGCCGCCGTCCCGCTGGGCGGAGCGCTCCAGCAGACGGATGTTGGCCTCCTTGAGAATCCAGGGAGTGGCGGTTTTCAGGTTGTCCAGGAAGATGGCGGAGATCTCCTCCTCGGTCAGGGGCGGCAGCTGTCCGCCGGTGAGATCCGCCAGGGCCAGCTGCCGCAGCAGGGCCAGGGAGCGGTTGTCGGCACAGGGCACCGCCTGAAGAGCGTGGAGGATGATGTCCCGGACGCTGAGGCGGCGGCCCAGGTAGTCCAGCAGCAGCACCGCCGCGGTGCGCACCGTTACATCCTCCCGGCGGGAGAGGGACTGGGCAAAGTCCAGCAGGTCGTACTGCTGCTGGGAGGAGCAGACCTCCAGCGGCAGGGCGGTGGCGGTCTCCAGCAGCTGAAAGGCGGTGCTGTCGTCCAGCCGCTCCGGCCGGCGGTAGTAGCGCAGCAGCTCCGCCATAAAGGCGTCCCGCCGCTCCGGCTCGCACTTTTCCAGCAGGGAGTTGACCACCATTTTCAAAGTGAAGTTGATCCAGCGCTTGTGCTGGTCCATGAGCTTGTGATCGGGGCTGATGATCTTGCCCAGATACAGCCGCCACTGGTCCATGTCGGTAACGGCCCGGCTGTCGGGGACATAGTCGGCAGGCCGCTCCTTGGCGTAGCCGGCGTGGAAGTTGGCGATGATCTCCCCCATCAGGGCCGCCGCCTGGCGGCGGATGTCGCCCTCCCGGTGCATCAGCAGCTCATAGAGGAAACTGAGGGTCTGTACCTTCTGGGGGATGCTTAGATAGACGCTGTACGAGGCAAAGACTCCCAGCCGGGCCCGCAGCCGCTTCCAGCTGGTTTCTCCCCGGGCTTGTTCCAGAAAAGCGGCAAAGCTCCGCTGGTCGGTCAGGCGGCCCATAAGGACGATGTTGTGGGCCACGCCCCGGTTTTTCAGGGCTGCCACCGCCTCCTCAGGCTCCATCAGGGACACATCTTTGGCCGGCGGCGGCGGGGCAAAGCCGCCGGAGAGGGTGGTATCCACCCCCAGGGAGAGCATATAGTTCTCAAAGTCCCGGAGTTTGGCATAGACAAAGGTATAGCGGGTGCGCTTGGCCTCAGTGACATTGTCCAGCTTGGAGAGGATTACATCGAAGGCCTCGGAGAGGGTGGAGATGCGGGTGATCTCCCGGCCGTCCTTCCCCCGCTCCTGCTTGACCCGGAAGTCGGCGTAAATAAGGATCAGGGACTCCACCGACAGGTAGTCCAGCTCCAGATCCCATACGGAGTGGTTGGCGGCCACATAGCCGATGTCCGCCATATGGCGGCGGCGGAACCACAGGTCGGTGTAGTGGTAGTGAAGGTAGGGAACCCGTTCCCCGGCCCGGCAGCCGAATTTGCCGATGTCGTGGCCGGCGGCGCTGGCGGATACCAGGGCCAGGTCCACGTTTACCCCCGCCTTTTTCAGGTCCCGGGCCACGGAAAGGGCCACAAAGTGGACGCCGGCAATATGCTCCAGGGTGCGGAAGGGGGTGGCCTCCAGGCCCAGGCGCATCATTTCATACAGGAATTCCCGGCGGCAGCTGCGCTGGAACTGGCGGAAGCTGTCCCGGTGGGGGCTGTCTGCCACCTCCTCCTCTCCCGGCAGATCGATCTGCCACAGGGGATCGGCGGGCAGCAGGGCCCGCTCCGCGTCCAGCAGTACCTGGAGCAGGGACAGGAAAAACACCGCCCCGGCCCCGTGGCGGCTGTGGCGCTCCTCGTTGGCAGGATCGGGGAACATGGTCCCCCGGGCAAAGTCATAGGTAAAAAGGAGCCACCCTTCCTCCGGCTCCGGAGCCAGGCGGCACAGATCCTCCCGGCACAGGGCCAGTACGTCGGCGCAGCGCAGGCGGCTGCCGTTGAAAAGGGGGGCAAAGCGCTGGATGTAGTTTTGCTCCTCCAGCAGGGCGGAGAGTATGTCCCGATAGGGCTCCATCCAGTATACGGCGGGGCGGGTGGTAAGGCGGCGCAGGAGGCTGGTGTTCATCTGGCGGATGCGTTTCCTGGTCATGGCGGGCAATCTCCTTTCCGGGACGGCAGAATACCTTTTCTGCTATTATGCACCAACCCCGGGCGATGCGCAAGAAAGAGTTGCTCCGAAGAGGGGGTTTTGGCCGCCCGGCGGTGGTTTTAGCCGCCGTGCGGCGCTTTTTTCGGGGAAAAGGGCGCTTTACATTAACCGGGACAGGCGCTTTTTTCTCTGTCCCTGAATTTAACTTTTGGGCATATTCATGGGAAATAGTTCGTAAAATAGGAATGGTTCCGGTGAAAATGCTGCTATTTTACAAAAATCGCTTATTTTACATTCATTTAACATAATGTGGGTTTCTGATTTTACGAGGCTTTTGTATGCTGATACCGTTCCAAAGGACAAGACAACGAACAATGAAAGGATCATTCAGTATGAAAAAGTTTCTTGCACTTCTGATGGCCGCCACTTTGATGATGGCTGTCCTGGCCGGCTGCGGCGGCACCAATAACGGCGGCAACAACGCAGCGGGCAACACTACCAACAACAGCACTACCGATAACACCGGCGCCGAGGACAACACCGGCGATACCACCGCCCTCTCCGGCACCGTGAACACCGACGGCTCCACCTCCATGAAGGATGTCATGGGCGTCCTCATTGAGACCTACGGAGAGATCCAGAAGGATGTCACCGTCAACTACTCCGGCACTGGTTCCGGCGCCGGCATCGAGGCTGTTCTGGCCGGCAACGTGGACATCGGCCTTTCCAGCCGGGCTCTGAAGCCTGAGGAGGAAGAGAAGGGCGCCGTGGGTCACACTGTGGCTCTGGACGGCGTGGCCATCGTGGTCAACCCCGCGAGCGGCGTGGAGGACCTGAGCGTTGAGCAGATTGCCCAGATCTTCAAGGGCGAGATCACCAACTGGAGCGAGCTGGGCGGCGAGGATGCTGAGATCGCTGTCCTGGGCCGTGAGGATGGTTCCGGCACCCGCAGCGCCTTCGAGGAGATCGTGGGCGTGGACGGCGAGTGCAAGTACACCAACGAGTACAGCTCCACCGGCGACGTCATCGGCAATGTGGCTTCCAACCCCAACGCCATCGGCTATGCTTCCCTGTCCGCTGTGGACGAGACCGTCAAGGCCGTGAAGGTGGGCGGCGTGGAGTGCTCCGAGGCTACCATCAAGGATGGTTCCTACGAGATCCAGCGTCCCTTCCTGATGGTCACCCTGGAGGGCGCTGAGCTGTCCCCCGCCGCTGAGGACTTCCTCAATTACGCCACCAGCGCTGACGTGGCCGAGTACATCGCCGCTGCCGGTGCCGTGGCTCCCTGATTCTGATATCTGACCGAGAGCAACAGGCAAGACACGCCCGGCAACGGACGTGTCTTGCCCTGTCCACATCCGTTTGAAAGGCTGGTTTGATCCTATGAAAGACGCGCAGAATCTGACGCTGCCCCGGGAGGACGCCGGATCGTCTCCCCGGAAAAGCGAGAGCCCCCGGCGGAAGCTGAGAGGCGGCCTGCGGAAGGCTGAGGTGGTGATGCAGGGAGTATTCCTGGTCTGCGGCCTCATCGCGGTGGCATTTGTACTGCTTATCAGTATTTACCTGATTATTTCCGGTATTCCCGCCATCCGGGAAGTGGGGCTTTTCAACTTCCTGTTTGGCGACACCTGGTCTGCCCGGAATGACCAATACGGCATTCTGGCCATGATCCTTACCTCCATCTACGGCACTGCCGGCGCCATCGTCATCGGCGTGCCCATCGGCTTTCTCACCGCTGTGTTCCTGGCCAAGGTGGCCCCGGCCTGGCTGGTGCGGCTGATCCGCCCCGCTGTGGAGCTGCTGGCAGGCATCCCCTCCGTGGTCTACGGCCTGGTAGGCATGATGGTGCTGGTGCCCTGGATCCGCACTACCTTCAACCTCCCTGCCGGCGACAGCCTCTTTGCCGCCATTATCGTCCTGGCGGTGATGATCCTGCCCTCCATTATTTCCGTGTCGGAAACTGCCCTCCAGGCGGTGCCCAAGGAGTACGAGGAGGCCAGCCTTGCCCTGGGGGCCACAGAGCTGGAGACCTATTTCCGGGTCAGCGTCCCCGCTGCCAAGAGCGGTATCGCCGCGGCGGTGGTGCTGGGCATCGGCCGGGCCATCGGCGAGGCCATGGCCATTATCATGGTGGCGGGCAACGTGGCCAATATGCCCTCCCTCTTTTCCAGTGTCCGCTTCCTCACCACCGGTATCGCCGTGGAGATGAACTACGCCAGCCCCGGAAGCCTCCAGCGCAATGCCCTTTACTCCATCGGCCTGGTGCTGTTCCTCTTTATCATGCTCATCAACGTGGTGCTCAATGTCGTCCTGAAACGGGATAAGGAGAATTGATATGGAACATAAAAACAGCCTCTCCCCCAGCCGCCGGGCCTATGAGATCACCATGCGCACCCTGCTCTACGGCAGCGCTTTTCTCACCTGTGCCCTGCTGCTGCTGATCATCGGTTACATCTGCGTCAAGGGTATCCCCGGCATTTCCTGGCAGTTTCTTACCACTGAGGAGAGCGTCCTCAATGATACCGTGGGTATCCTGCCCGCCATTTACAATACCCTTTTTGTTATCTTTGTGTCTTTGATCATCGTGCTGCCCCTGGGCGTAGGGGCCGCCATCTACCTGACGGAGTACGCCAAAAGCCGCCGCCTGGTGACAGCCATTGAGTATGCCACCGAGACCCTGGCGGGTATCCCCTCCATCATCTATGCCCTGGTAGGCGTCATCATCTTCTGCACCACCCTGGGCCTGGAAAAGACCCTGATCGCCGGCTCCCTGACCCTGGTGATCATGACCCTGCCCACCATTATCCGTACTACTCAGGAGAGCCTCAAGACCGTGCCCCAGTCCTACCGGGAGGGCTCCCTGGGCCTTGGCAGCG
>ERZ1643251.5164-NODE-5164-length-10824-cov-4.945585_pt1 | contig 10824 bp, 13 predicted proteins | sample MGYA00579261_ERZ1643251 | MGnify/ENA primary metagenome ERZ1643251 (study PRJEB29033, sample SAMEA4952267) | chicken gut metagenome | biome: Broiler Chicken; feature: Gastrointestinal Tract; material: Caecum | place: Ireland | collected 2018 | study: Broiler...
GATAGTATGGATATCTTCGATACTCTACGACAGAGTGATTCACTCTAACGTTTTTTTCTATGTCAATCAGTGTCACTACGTTGTGCAGCGAAAAATTTTGATATCCGTACATATCTGGATTGGTTTTCGCCAGATCCAAGACGTTACAACTATAGGATCGCTGAGGGATAGCCAGACCTTCCAATTTTTTGGTTGCGTCGGCCAGTAGGCTCTCCGCGTCTGTATAGCGCTCGTCTTTCCAATATACTGATATGATCCGATTACTATATGTATTATTATCAACATACGGTTTCCCGTCATTGATCTCCGCAAAAGATAAGTCATCCTTTCCGTATGCATAGAGCCGTGTCGCAAAATCGCTGGATTTTCCTTTGTAATTGAGTTCCGTAAGATTCAACTCAGATGTTAAAAATGCGCTGGCCGGCTGATTTTTGGATGGATCCAAAATGGTTACTGTTTTTGATTGGTTGTCATAGCGTACCGTCACACCATATATATCCAGACAAGCATTAATAATATCTAACGGCGTTGCGGCGTCCGCTGTGACTGTACGGCGAATCGTAGACTGTGAGAGATCAATTACTGTCCATCCACTTGGCAATACATTGTGTATCGTATTGTGACACGTATCGCTATAATTTGTGTAACCAATATACAGATTACTTTTCAGATCATCCAGATCAATTTGACATTTGATCGTCGCGCTGGTCGTATTTGCATCAATTGCTTTGATGATATAACGCTGCGATTCAATAATGCTGGCTTCTTCCGTGATTTGTGGATAATATGCATCATTCACCGAGATAGATAATTCCAACTCGTCCAACCCATTGTATTTTTCCGTAATATAGTAGTCATCTTGGTTCAATATCAATATGACATTGTTTTTCAGCATTTTGAGCATAACATCACCATCATAAATAAACTGGATAGTATTTTACTGTTAATTGATCCGTACATTCGATTGCATTTTTTCCGGGTACCAAGAACGGCATTCGAACGAATTCGCATTGAGCAGCTGTTGCAGGGCCGCCATTGACCAACACCCGGCGATTGATCCCGTCCATTGTCAATACGTCATTCTGCGAGACGTTGTAGAATATTGCATCTCCAATAGCATATTCAGATGCAGTCGCACTTACGCTAGCTTCCAGGATACAATCCGTGTAAGGAACCGTGGACCAACAATATGGATTATTTCCAACTGTAACAGATAGGGGCCCGTGTTGATACCCGATTAGTGTGTATTCGCATTCTGCCAGTTGTTCCGACAACCACGTCAGTTCGCCTGCATCATCCAGCATAACCGTATAGCAGAATCCGTCGTCCATATACAGTTCATTTTTTCCCAGGAACGCCGCATCCAGCCTAGTTTTTGCGGCAGCGATTTCATGGGCAGATCGTCCGCAGAACACCATAGGCAATTTCAACGTTTTCAGTCCTATCGTGTTCATATAATGCACAAATCCAGAACGATTTCTACCCTTAAAATATGAATTTTCAATCTCGCTGCCGCTGATTTCATACTCAGCCAAGAGTTTTGCCCCGAAATCTGATAATTCACAATGATTGATCTGCATCATAATTCCTCCCAGGTCATCTGCTCGCTGGTATAGGTTGCCGTGGCTCGCGCCACTTCCCGGCCGTCTATCTGAACCGGCGTGACAATTGTTATGGTTTTATCTCGGCCTTGCGTTGGTATCCCGGAGAGCGCTGCTTCCATACCTGCAATACCACCCAAAAAATTGAATTTTGCATTCTGTTCCGCAGTAAGAACTCTCTCTCCGTAATCCAGATAGGCGGGGAAAAAATCTGCTGGAACAAAATCCATCCCTTTTTGCAGTCTCGGAATCAGCGGGATGTTAAATCCCTTTCCACCTACTGCAGGAACCCAGTCCGGCACTTTGATTTTGTTCAGGGCTTTGAGGAATGTGTTAATCCCATCGATAATCCAATTGATCGGGAGCTTAAATAAGTTTTTAATCCCTTCCCATATACTGCCAAATATATTTTTGACAGCTTCCCAAGCACCCTTCCAATTTCCTGTGAATACATTTTTAATAAAATCAATAATGCCTTTGAGAACATTCGTAACAGTCTTGATGTGATTCGAAACGACATCTTTTACGAGACCGAAAGTTTTTTCAAAGACCTCTCCCAATGCCTCCAGAACTGGAGTCAACGCCTGCTGAATGATATCGATGATCGGCTGAAGTGCCTCAACTAGCGGCGTCAATGCCCCTTCGATCAAGTCTACAATTGGATCTAATAGATTGAGAAATAATTCTATAATTGGATCCAGCAGATCGATCAGAGTTGCAAAAATAGGCAGTAATGCATTAATCAATTCGATCAGCGGCGGAAGCAGCGTCTCGATAATCTCCAGAATTGGCGGGATTAATTTTTCGAATAATTCGATCAGCACTGGTAATATTGACGAAATAATATCTGTCAGCAATGGAGCCAGTGTCGAAATCAATTCTATGATTGGGGGCAGCAATTCCGAAATCAGCTGTGTCAATACAGGAAGGAGTTCTTGTACTAGGTCCAGAATCAACGGAAGAATTTCCTGCACGACCGGAAACAATTGCTCTGCAAATCCCGCAATCAGTTCTATTAATGGAGGGAGATTTTCTTGCACCAGCGGAAGAACCTCTTCTGCCATTTCCATCAGCATCGGGATCAGCTGTTCCCCGAGCGGAATCACCAGCATTTCGATTGTGCGTGTTAAGTCCTCGAACACAGATCCGATGTCGTCATATTTTACATCTTGGATTTCCTCAAGTGCTTCGCCTGTGTCATACGCCCCGTCTTCAATATCTGCCAGCTGCGTTACGACCTCGGGCCCCAGGTCTTCCCACATAGTCCCGAATAATGCTACACCTGCGGTATTCTGTTTTAGCGGATCTTTTACGCTGGCTAATGCGGTGACTGTTTCCTGAAATGCCTTCTTCGCGCTTGCCCCGCCAGCAGCAAATTTCGCGGACATTGCAGCTGCATCAAGTCCAATTGCTTGAAATCCGCTGGATGTAGTCTCGGATCCGTCGATCACGCGAATTGACATTTCCTTTACAGCATCTCCAATTTTATCGAGATTCCATGCGCCGGTTTCCGCACCCTTCTCGAATATCTTGAACATGTCATCGGCGTCCAGTCCGACTTTCGCGAATTGGACAGAATATTCGTTAATGCTGTCAATCAGCTCTCCGGAATAATCTAACCCGTTTTGCGCGCCGGCAGCAATCAGATTCATGGCCTGTTCGCCGGAAATCCCGAAATTATCAATCAATGCTTTTGCGGCGCGAGTTGATTCGGGTATCTCATATCCGAATGTATCACGCAGAGCGAACGCAGATTCTGTAACGTCCTGAAGACTGGCATCGTTTAGGTCACCGAGTTGTTTTGTGACTTCGGCCATGGCCTGACCGATATCCTCAAAATTTTCGCCATAATTATTGACGTATATTTCTTCCAAGATTTTTTTGTATCGATCTGTTTCTTCCACGCCTTTTCCGGTGCTTGCGATATACTGATTCATGGCTTTTTGCATATCGTTCGCGCTGTTGACGCTGCTGACGCCGATCCCAACTACGGCAGATCCAACCGCTACCATACTGGCACCGATTGCTTTTGCCGTACCGCCTGCGATGCTTTTTAGATTCTCACCGTGCTTTTTGGCCGTTTCTTCACGCTTATTTCCAGAATCGATATCATCATTTTCACGGGCATCATTTTGCTGGATGTGATGATTGGTCACATCTTCCTTGACTTTTTTCTGCGTCGCCCCAGTTTCACGCTCAATCTGTTCCGCTTTTTGACCGGTCTTTTTTGCGGATTGCTCTGCCTTTTTTTCCGCCTGGTTGAGATCGGCGTCCAAATGGCTATCATCTCCGCGTAACTCATATATAATTTCGCCATCTTTGGCCATATACATCACCCTGTTACTTTTGTACCGCCATCCCTTCGAGTGTGGAAAACAGCAGGTCCAGCCCCTGTTTTCCTCCTATTCCCTGCACGGGTAAGGCGTAATACGATTTCAGCTCCATAATGCTTTGGATTTCTTTCCGATTGTGGCGATTCAGCTGTGGAATTTCCATGCTGCGGATTTTCATAACCTCACGAATTTTCGTTTATTCAGACAGCCCCTGAAATAGCGCCAAAAATTTTTTCCAGTGTAGCTTTCCACGTTGTTCAATCAGGTCAATTCCGTAATCCTCCATGAACGAAGAATAGATATATTCGCCGTCAAAATCAAAATCGAAGACTTTTTGCTGATTTTTTGGCGAGTGTCTTTCCGGAATTTTTATGCACTGATCATAGATTGCTTGAAGCAGATTCATTTTTTGATTGGTGCTCATATGGATCCGCTTCGGACGAACAATCAGAATTCGCAACGCGGTATTGATTTTGTCTACGTCATTAAGTCTGGAATCTCTATACACTTTTTGCAGATCCAGCACAATGTCATAGGAAGGATTTACAGTATAGTAGCGATTTTCATGCCATACATGCGTTGCCGGAGGATCAGTCAGAAACCCCATACTATCACCGATTTGTGTACGATTTTATCGCATTTTTTCGTTCTATTTTTCCTAGACTACGGACCTGTTGCAATACATGCTCTACAAACGGCATGATCTGTTGCAGCATTTCTATATAATTTTCCTCGTAGAAATCAATAATTTCCTTCGCGTCATTTCCGAACACCGCATACAGCAGATCGACCGTGGCTTCGCCAACCAACTGATAGATCTGATCTGTATTTTCTGGCAGCGATTCAGAATTTTCTGTAGATCTTTTGATTGCCATGCCTTCCTGTACAATTCGCTGAAAGGAAACATATTTTTGCGATAATCTGCGCCCGAAACCCTCCACATTAATCGGTACAACAAATTTTTTATAGATGCTCCCATCGTCATTGACCAGTTCAAATTCTTCTGTATGCTGCTTAATTCGGCGTGCTTGGTATGCCATACATATCCCTCCAAATATGAAATAATAACGGGGCTTTTGCCCCGTTATGTCCCTGTGGTTCCAATGGCCGGTTTTCCGTTGCCGTGAATTGTGACTGTCAGCGCATTGACTGCGCCAGAATCGCCATATGCAGGCGTGATATTAGCCAGTGTAATCGGCCATATAATGATTTTTGTTCCTTTCTGTAATTTCAGATGTGTTTTTCTTGCTGCGCCGATTCCATATAATACGTCGTCCGACAGCAGATATGTGCATGCTGCGTCTCCGGGCTTAACATCTCCCGTGATCGTCAGCGTCATTTGCGCGCCGGTCACTTCCGTGCTTCCCCAGCCTTTATCCTTCCAGTAGGTGGCCTGGTACAAAACTTCGTTCAGCGACTGCGACATATTTTTCATTAGGCTCCCCATATTCGCCCATGTTTCCGTGTCTTCTCCCGGCGTCGTATTGATATACGCTTCGGTTTCCCAGTTCATTTCTGGAGTTTCAGTATTTGCCGGCAGCTCCGGCTCGGCAAAAATTTGCAGATCAATTTTTTCCATATTCACCTGTCCTTTCAACAGTATATTTTGTTGTTTAATATGCAGGATCCGTGATACATTCCGTCCTCATCCCTGCCGATTTTAGACGGGACCTTTGAGATCGTCGAATCAATCCAGACGAATGACTGACCATTCGGATATTTTGTTAGCCGCTGAAAGTAATTGCAGATCCTCGACAGTTGATCAATGCATTTTTGCTGATCTCTATCGCGACAAAGAAATAGAACGGGAATCATTTTGATTGTGGTTTTGTCGTAATATGTTGTTTCGACAGTACCATTTCCGATTTCAGCATAGATGCTGTTACCGGGACGTAATTCCTTGAGCGATATTGTTGTACTCAATTCGCATTCTTTTTCCGCTGTTTCTGCAATCAGCTCCAAAAATTCCGTTTCCGTGCTCATTTTTTCATCTCCATTTTGAATGCCGCCTGATACACACGCTGCCACTGATCTCCATAAACATCAGCTGCATATTTCGTCCACTCCATGCGTGCTAAGGCACCGGTAAAATTCAGTTTTTCCGGGCCGTATGTGCGCGTTGTGGGACTTCCATGCATAACTTTTCCGTGAAATAGATACTGTGCGTATGGTTCATCCCATCGCATTGTATATGTCCCATTTTCTGCGCGAATGTCGCTGTGTGAAAGCCCACTGCTCTGCAGCGCTCCTTGATCTTTCGGTACGTGCTGCGTGATGTCCTTCAACGCCTGATTTCCCGTATGTGTCAATGCCGCATTGTTGGCTGCTTTCAATTTCGATATCGCAGCAGCTCGATTGAATTTGCATTTCACATTAATACTAGGCATGTCTTATCAGTCCCAATTCATAATGGTGCAGACGATCCTCGTCATATAACGGCTCAATAATCTTTATAGAATATTGCTTACCATCAAAATTGATTAGATCGTCTACATGAAATTCGATGCCACGCGGATAACTATTCTTGCAATCGTAGAACATTGTGGCAGACAACTGGATTTCCGCATTGTTTATGTCCCGAACAATTTTTTTTGATGGCTCCAATCGCACACGCTGCAGTGTGATTCCAGCATCAACAGATTCAACCCCCCATCGGTCTGATTGTGGTTGTGTGTGGTATGACACCGTGTGAATCAGCAGACGGTTAGGGATGGATCGCATAGCATCCACCCCCGCGATACAACAATCCTGTGCGTGCAAGAATACGAATTGCTCGTGGCGCATAGGAAGATTGCTTAGATGTCCCATCTGTTCCAGTTGACCTGGTATAATTATATTTACCCAGACCTACACTTTGCAGATCGTTGCCCGTGTCGATATCGCTGCCGCCGTTTGCATCCAGATACTCAATCTGCGCGCATATTGCTTTTTTTACACATTCTTGTGTGTCCGCATCGTATGCATCCATCCGATCTTCTCGGATACGATACATGCACAGCTCTTCCACGATTTCCGATGCTCGGGCTGACAGTGCCGGGAAATCAGTCTCTGCAACTGATTCCCCGAAAAAAACATTGCTGTAATAGTCATATGTGACATATGCCATTGCCTGCCCCTCCGATCCTGTTATGCAGACGGTTTAATATCTCCACTTTTTACCGTGTAGTAACCGACATTGACAACTTTGTTCGATGCCAGATCGACAATTTCGATAATGTCTCCTTCTGCAGCGGAGATCTCCGTCGTACCGCTCGTCAAATCCGTTCCAGCATACGTCGTTTTTGTGGTTCCGTAGGTTACTCTGGACGCCGGGTTCTTCTTATAGGCATATGCCGTTCCGGTATTACCGGATGCGACAGTCAGAATCGTTGTTCCCCCGGTCGATCCCTGAGCTGCATGAAGAACTAGCGAACCCGGAGAATACACAGCGCGGATTGCTACAGATCTAAGTACCTTATGATCATATACCTTTCTTCCCTGGACCGCAGATGCGCCGATATACTTGCCGGATCCAGAGAGATCCTGCAGGTGGATGTCTACAGCGAATTCCATCGCTCGCGTCGCAAATCGCGGATGCCCGGCCAACAGCTGAAGATTCGCCGTGGTATCATTCCACTCAATCACGAGGAAGCCGGCGATCTTTCCGATGGCTCCGGTCTGTTTTACTTCGTCGCCCAGGCTGGATGCAGAAATAAATTCCGGAGACTTCAAAATCAGTGCCATTGCATCCGGCAAAGCCAGCAGATAACGCTTCCCGTCATTGGGGATATTTGCCTTATTCATTCTGGTACGAATGTCCACAATTGCACTGTAGATATTGTCTTTTGTCAGCTGAGCTTCATTGTCTACCGTTGCGCCAGCCAGAAGAGTCGTTCCTCCATCGGTGTCAATCTGTTTTGCCATGACATATGCCGCAGAATCCAGACGATCTGCAACCAGATTATCCGGCACCGCAGCAGCATCATACCCGTCAATGATCTCATTGACAGCCTTATCTTTGGTGATTGGCATATTGACATAAGCTGTGGAGCCATGCGTTCCCGTAATGCCATTGGCCTTGTCGTAGTCGCTGACAACAACCTCTTCGTCTCTCTGTGGGATTTTTACTACGCCTGCAGCCGGCGATCCTTCATAATCATTGTTGTATACAACGCCGTCTTTCAGAATCAGTTCGCTACGCAGCTTCGCAAGGACAAGTTTCGACCAGCGCTCCTGATGTTCATGCGCAAATAACTGTAACATAATATTTTTCATTCAATTTTCCTCCTAACTAATATTTTAGTCCCGGGTTCTTTTTTAGAAACGCAGCTTCTACGCCGCTGAGCTTCTGTCCACTTCCTTTTTGGCGTTCCCCCCAAGACTTCCCTTTGTTCGGATCCTCGCTTTCCGGATCCGTTGTTCCGCTTTTCTTGAAATGCGGATATTTTTTTACAACTTTTTCGATCGCGTCCTCAAGATCCAGAGAATCGTCCGCGTCCATATACGCACGCGCCAATGCCGCCACATCGTCAACGGCATCTTTTGCTACGTCTGCCTCGAAGCAGGCCACTTTTACTTCCAGCTTGGTGATCGCTTCCTTCTTCTCTTTCTCTTCTGCGCCATCTTCTCCGGCCTTTCCCGTGCCGTCGGTAACGTTTCCGGATGTTTTAGATTGCTGTTCACGCTGCCATTTTCTGCGCTCACGTGCCAACCGTTTCCGGATTGCCTCATCTACATCTTTCTGCGAAAATTTCTTTTCGTCCGGACTATCCTCCGTGTCTTTTTCATCCTCCGAATCATTTTCCGGATCTTCTTCTGATCCGTTGTCTCCCGGATCATCTTCGCCAGCAAATAGCTGTAACTCCATGCTCCAATATTTTTTTAGCATATTCATGTATTTCATAGAACCCTCCCGTTTTATGCCCGTGTGGCAATTTTTACGTGGTCAGCATAGGTGTTCTGCAGCGCATCCATGCCAACAAAAAAAGAATCTACCAATAAACGGCCACGTTCTGATAGATTCTTCCACTGTATATCCATGTGCCCGTTTTGCATATGACATATCACTTCGTCATCCGTCAGCATATCCAGAGAATTCACTAAGTTTTGCGCCAACATCGAAACCGCAGCACACACGATATCATTTCCTTTTTCTGCGTACCCAGCATGGCCATCTACCGTAAGGCCAGACCGAGTAATATTGATTACAATCAAGTGACATCACATCCTCAAAATGATATAAAAATACCGCTGATCGTATTCGACCAACGGCATTAATCAATACTTAACTGCTCTGAAATTTCCTGCAATGACTTTCCGTGATAAATGGGATCATTCATTACATCATCAATATTATCATATGTTTTCATCTTATCGTCATATCCGACCTCTATCTTTTTCGCATTCCAAGGATTAATACAAGCTACAGCTCCATCATACTCAAATACCACATCCTGCGTTAATGACAAGATCAGCTCTTTTAAATTTTTCGGATTCATAAGATATCACCACTCTCTCTTCTCTCGGCGTCCGTCAACTCTCTGGTTATACGATTAACAATCTCTCCGTCTTTCCATTCAATATCGTGCGCGTGCTCACCATTTTTCCCATATTGGTGCTGCTTAGGATTGGCATGATGTCCAGAATGCGTTTGACGGTACATTTTCCCTTCAGAGTCAAAAAAAACACGATTGATCTGTTCATGTTCGCCTTTCACTTCTTTAAGTTCGATAATCGCATTTTCTCGGTACTCTTTTGGAATAGACACATGTCCTCTATTCTTCCAGTCATCCGTCACGATTACTGTCCCGTCTATATTATATCGGACAGCTCCATACTTATCAACGTATTTCTTCACCGCTACTGCTTTTGATGATACGCGCTCATCAAATCCGACTACTTGCTCGCGATCTTTCCTACGGTGTAACTGTTCATTACTATTTACATAGGACTTTAGCTTTGCCTCCTTTTGCTTTAGCTTTACAGCTGCCCTGTCAAATGCATCTTTGTCTCCAATTTCATCCAGCAACATGCACTCACGTTTTTGCTTTCGCACATCCCGCTCCAGAGCCCTTTGCACCTGAGTCTCTCTGTACAGCTTATTATTTGCATCTATGTCTTCGGTCGGGAAATAGCGTCTGATAGAAACTCCTGGAACAAAAGGGAATTTATGATGACCGCAGTTAATGCCGAGAATGCCGTCCGGCTCCCCGTAACTGGTTTTATTCCACGGATAATATTTTATTTTTTTCCCGTTTGCATCTTCCACGGATCCGCTTTTGTTGTCCAGACTGTATATTTTTCCCTGGTCTTTTGCACATTTTGGGCGCGCACCAGAATGGGAATCAATTTCAATCAGACGGATTCCGTAATCTTTGCAACGTGCTGTCTGAACTTCATCTGCCGTATTTTTGATTGTGTTCCGCACTGCCATATTGACATATGCTTCCGGCGTCCATTCCCGGCCTGCTTTATCAACAAATGCAGGGATTCCCTTTTCGTTGAATTCCCGAATACACTTCTGGATCACTTGCTGCCTGGATTCTGCTCCGATCACTGCTGCAGAAGCGTTTTTTCCCAATATGTCCAAAAAAGATTGTTTTTCCGAGATTTCGTCTGCATCTCGAACGATAGACCGGACAAGGGCTTGAAATGCATCTCTGGATTTATACAGCATCGTGGTATTACACACATTCAACATGTCTTGTGCTTGGGATTGAATGCTGTCCATGACTCGAGACACATTTTTGCTTTTTTTCGTTTCTGGGGCCGCCGCGTTTGCGAGCCCTTGTTTCACCAGCTGCTTCATTCCGGAATCCATTTCCGAAGCCGCCTTTTTGGCTGTGTCCTCCAACATGCGCTCCATAGCTGTTTGAGAGATGCCGCTTCGCGATGCAATAATCGAAATATGT
>ERZ1643251.5165-NODE-5165-length-10823-cov-5.130386_pt1 | contig 10823 bp, 6 predicted proteins | sample MGYA00579261_ERZ1643251 | MGnify/ENA primary metagenome ERZ1643251 (study PRJEB29033, sample SAMEA4952267) | chicken gut metagenome | biome: Broiler Chicken; feature: Gastrointestinal Tract; material: Caecum | place: Ireland | collected 2018 | study: Broiler...
CCTCGGACCGCTGGCAGGAATTTCTTACGGAAGGAGCGGGAAGATATGTGGAGATTCAGGCAGGACTGGGAAAAACTCAGTACGGCTGCATACCCATGGCACCCCATACGGCATGGGAATGGATGGAGCAGTACGGCCCGGTACAGATTCCGGGGGAGGTTCTTAGAGGAACATATGCGGAACGCAGCGCTTTTCTTACAGAGCGAATCATTAGAGAAGGAAGCTGGGAGGCTATGGAAGAGACACTGAAAAGGACCAAGGGTATGGCAAGAAGAAAGGCTCAGCTTGTATTTTCAGGAAGCGGATACGGAGCGTTGGCGGGAATGGGGCCCAGAACGGAGCATTTGGAATTTCTCATAAAGGAAGAATCTTTGAAAAAATGGCAGGAATTCTTTAAAACATCTGTTTTGCACTGTCCGCCGCCGTTGGAGGAGCCGGATGAATTTCTGATCAATGAGAAGAATCTGAAAGCGCTTTCCGAAAATATGGAAGGGAGAAATGGGGATAACTGGTATGCCCACTACCATCTGGGACTGGGATATTATGCGGCGGGGGAATATGGCAGAGCGAAAGAGGAGCTGAAAAAATCTCTTGAGCTGGAGGAAAATCCCTGGGCGCTCCATGGATTAAGCTGCATCGAAATACTGGCTGGCAATGGAAAAGGAGCTGCCCGCCGCATTGAAAAGGGCATGGAGCTTAAGAGAATGGATAAAGCTTATCTGAAGGAGGGCTTTAAAATTCTGTCTCTGAGCGGTGAGTATGAAGCGCTGTGCAGATTCTATGATAGTCTGGATGACGAAATGAAAAGAGTCAGCAGAATTAAGTTTTACTATATCAGCGCGCTGCATAAGAATGGAAAAGATAAGGAGGCATTTGAGCTTCTGGAAGAAGGCGAAGGTCTGGAAATGGAGGATATACGAGAGGGTGAGGATTCCATAGCGCTTTTGTGGAGCGAGCTTCAGCAGAGTCTTTTTGAGGAGCCTGAGCCTGTGCCTCATAGATACAGATTCAAAGCATATTAAACTATGGAAAGCACGCTCTGGGAGCTCTTTCAATATAACATGAAAAATAATCCTGAACCAGCTTGGGAAAAGCTGGTTCAGGGTGTGTGTTATATTAGAGGTATCATCTTTTCAGGTTTTTAGCGTCTTTTTTTCTCACAGCGTTTACCATGGGCAGACCGGTGTCATAATCCAGCTGCCGCGGCTCGTATTCTTCGTTTTCCCGCTGCCTTGTGTATCCGCCATTTGCCCAGGAGGGCTCTTTATCGGGCCTCCAGCTTCTGCAGGCCCACTGATAACCTCTGTAGAGATCCCGGGTCTGGTTCATGTGCTCAAGCAGCCTGTCGTGAAGCTCGTTTCTGATTTCCCGGTATGCCTCATCTCCGATGAGATTATGCACCTCAAAGGGGTCCTTTTCCATATCATACAGCTCGTCCATGTCCATAAGATGTATGACAAGCTTAAACCGGTCCGAAATAACGGCGCGCATGAGCTGCAGGCCGCCGAAGCCGTCATGATCCACCTCATATCTGGTAAATTCCGTATAGACTACATCGTTGATGCGCACGGATACGTCCCTGATCTGCGGAAGCATACTCTTTCCCTCAAGAAGCCTGGGAATGGGAACTCCCATGTAGTCAAGAATAGTAGGAACCAGATCAATGTGGGACGCTGGATAATTGACTATTTTTCCGGCGTCCCCTCCCTTGATAATGAGGGGAACGTTTGCGATTTCCTTATAGCAGGCGGCATTTTTGGCGTTCAAGCGGTGGTTGCCCAGCATTTCGCCATGATCGGACGTAAAAATCACCATTGCATTTGGAACAGTTTCCCGTACTTTATCCAGCACTTTTCCGATTTCATAATCTACAAAGCTGTTGCAGCCCAAAAAAAGCGCAAGTTTAGAGGAAGGACGATTGATTTCATCCTGTGTTTTATGCAGGGACTCTCCGGCCCAAAGCCTCTGCATCAGCGGCTTTTTGTCCAGATCATCTTGATAATTGGGATTGTCGTCAAATTTATATCCCTCGTACATGGTATTAAAGGGAGCGGGGCATATATAGGGGCCGTGAGGCTCGTCATAGGAAACTGCCAGGAAAAAATCCTCGTTTTTGTATTCTTCAAGAAAATCCAGGGCCCGTTTGGAACATCGGTGAGCATAGGTAAATTCCTCCGTCAGCCACTCCTCGTAGGAGGTCTCTGATTTCCGGGATTTTCTGCGTTCATCCTCCGTCAGCTCTTCCAAATACCTCCGCATGTCATACCAGTATTTTTCGTCCCAACCTTCAGGGCACATCCCATTTCCGAAATAATCCCCTCCGTCGAGATGCCATTTTCCAATATATCCACAGTGAAAGCCGTTGTCGGTCAGGCGTTGTCCGATGGTCTTTACATTTTCTCCCAGGGGCATGGAGTTTGTAACCACACCGTTGGAATGGGGAAAGGTTCCTGTGAAAATGCCGGAGCGGGCCGGGCCGCACACCGGCTGGCAGGTATAGGCGTTTTCATACCGTATGCCCTCCTGAGCCAGGCGGTCCAGATTGGGGGTAATCATTTTGGGATTGCCGTAGCATCCAAGCATATCCTTGCGGGTGGAATCTGTCATGATAAAAACAACCTGTTTTTTCATTTTGCATTCTCCTGTTGTGCTGTTGATTTATTCTGATAAAAGTGCCGGCTGCTATTTCAGTGGATGAGACAGAACGAAGGGGCAGGGACGCCCTGCAATCAATTGGCCATCCTTAGTGAATTCTTCCTCCCGATCCTGCAGAGCACGAACCAGAAAGCCCCGAAGCATTTTAATTCTGTCCTGGCAGGAGCTGTCGCCGATCCGGTCTGTCAGCTCATGGGGATCCTGGGATAAATCAAAATATTGCTCCTGTCCTGTCTGGGAATGCCAGATATATTTATCTCTTCTGGTTACAATCCAGTGATTGGAAAATTCACCGAATGCGTGCTCTCCGTGAAGCCATTGACGAAGAGAGGCTTCCGGGTCCGCGGTGAGGGGCAATAGGCTGTGCCCATCCACGGTGTCCGGAATCTGGGCGCCTGCAATTTCGAGTACAGTTGGCATAATATCGCGGAGCTCAGCTACATCCTCACATATACAGGAGGATTTCAGATGAGGAAGCACATTTTTTCCGGCGGTGATAATCAGCGGAATATGGCAGCTTCCCTGATAAGGACGAGCCTTGCGGAACATATGGTGATCGCACAGCTCCTCCCCGTGATCGGAGGTGAAGAGAATGACGGAGTCGTCATAAATTCCCTCCTCCTTTATGGCCATTATGAGCCGGCCGATCTGATGGTCCAGATGGGTGATGCAGGCATAATAGCCAATCTGAGCCTGGCGTATCAGCTCCGGGTCTATGGGGCCGGAGATAGAATTATATACTCTTCCCTCACGGTTCAGGTATTCCTCCGTTTCCCAGGTGCCCAGAAAAGGAGGACGAAGCTCCTTTGCGCTGTATAAATCAAAATAATGGGAAGGGGCGTCAAAGGGTGGATGGGGACGCAGATAGGAGGACATCAGGAAAAAGGGCTTTCCGGGATCCCGCCTGCGCAGAAAATCGATGCTTCTCTCTGTAACCCAGTTGGTGGGATGATACCTCTCCTCGTGCATCCATGGCCGGGCGATATAGCTGTTGCACTCGATTCCGGTATCCGTCACGTCGGCGGAAACGCCCAGCTCGTTCTTCAGCCAGTAAAAATAATCGTCCGCCACAAGCTGGGACTCCCGGTAGGGAATGTCCTTTTCCCTGGCGGCTCCAAGATATCCATCGTGAAGCTCTACATTGTGAAAGCCCAGGTAATTCCGAAGAGGATGCACATGCATTTTTCCGACGCACTGGGTATAATACCCAGCCGCGGACAGTTCGCCTGCCATGGTATGTTCATAATTCCAGGGCACGCAGTCCTCATAGCCTACGCGGCCATGGCGCTCCTGGCACATGCCGGTGTGAAGGGCTGCTCGTGCGGCAATACAGCTGGGACACGCGCTGTAGGCATTTGAAAAGGTAACGCCAGTAGAGGCCAGCGTGTCAAGATACGGAGTTTTCACATCGGGATGCCCCGCATATCCAAGACAGTCTCCCCGCAGCTGATCCGTCATGATCAGAATGATATTGGGCTGCTTCATAGTATCGTCTCCTTCCTTCATTTTCATTCTCAGGTAAGTATTCCGTACTGTAACAATAATACGCGGGAATGAAAAAAGCAAGTGGGAAGGGATAAAATGACAAGAAAGATATAAAATCAAACAGGAAATCAGCATACCCCGGCTTATGGAAAAAATCTCCCCGGTTGTGTACTGGAGAAAAATCGTTTATACTCCGAATATGGGGTGAGAAAAGCTCTGCTTTGGAGAGTGTGGAAAAAAAAAAAAAAAAAGAAAGGAGTGGCGTGATGCCCTTACAAAATATATTGATCAAGCCGGCCTCGGGGCTTTGCAACATGAACTGTGAGTACTGCTTTTACTGTGACGAGGCGCAAAAGCGAAGCAGGGCTTCATATGGCATGATGTCGGAGGAAACTCTGCGCCGCCTTGTGAAAAAGGTTATGCTTCAGGCCCGGGAGCAGGTGTGCTTCGCCTTTCAGGGGGGAGAGCCCACTCTGAGAGGGCTTGATTTCTTCAAAAAGGCTGTGGAGCTTCAGCAACGCTTTAACAAAAATAATGTCCGGGTAATGAACACACTCCAGACCAATGGCTTTCAGTTAGACGATGAATGGTGCGCTTTTTTCCGTGAGCATCATTTTCTGATTGGTGTGTCGGTGGATGGCACCAGGGAACTGCACGACCAGCTCCGGCATGACCGGAGAGGAGGCCCCACTTATGATAAAATACGGGAATCTATAGAACTCCTTGACCGATTTCAGGTGGAGTATAATATCCTGACCGTGGTTACAAGGCAGACTGCTGAAAACATTAAGGAGATTTATCAGGATTATAAGAAAAACGGGTGGCGATATCAGCAGTATATCGCCTGTCTGGATCCTCTCTGGGAGGCGCCCGGGGGCCGAGAATATTCTCTAACCCCGGAAATTTACGGCAGGTTTCTGACAGATTTGTTCGATTTGTGGTACAGGGACTGGAGAAGGGGGAAAGCTCCCTATATTCGGCAGATTGAGAATTATATCGGAATCTTTCTGCATTGCCAGCCAGAATCCTGCGAGCAGAAAGGCTTTTGCAGCGTTCAGTGCGTTACCGAGGCGGACGGAAGCGTATATCCCTGTGATTTCTATGTGTTGGATGAATACAGGCTTGGAAACTTTCATACGGATCAGATAAGGGACTTTTTCGAGAATCCGTTAGGCCGGAGTTTTGTGGGGGAGTCTCTGAAGCTGCCGTTCCGGTGCGGAGAATGCAAATGGTATTTTCTCTGCCGCGGCGGCTGCAGGCGGAATAGAACTGTGAAAGAGGAGGAGGGAGCCTGGTCAAATTATTTCTGCAGGAGCTATATGATGTTTTTTGAAAAATGCGCCGACAGAATGAAAGAGGTCGCAGAATATATAATGAGCTCCCGGATATGAAGCGTCTGGAAGCAGATTTTTTTGTCTGAAATGTGAAATATATGACAAATTATGGTAGAAATATTGTATGAAATTACAATGGATATTAATTAATATTATTGCATAATTTATAATAATGACAATATTTATAAAAAACAAAACAATATACTGATTGAAACAATATAGCGGAGGGAAATATAATTTAGTTACGCTAAACAATGACGCTTGCGGAAGCTTTAAAAAAGTTTCCGGAGGAAAACATGAAAGGGAGGTAACAAATCATGAAAAAGAAATTGTTTGCAACTGTACTGGCCTGCACACTATGCGTAACCACACTGTTGGCAGGATGCGGAAGCCAGGAGACACCCTCCAGCGCGGAAAACACCCAGAGTGCTGCAGGGGACAGCCAGGCGGCAGAGACTACGCCCGCTGACAACACTTCCACCGAGGCTGCATCCGGTGAGAAGAAATATGAAGGGGTGGAGCTTACATACTGGTCCATGTGGAACAGCGCCGAGCCTCAGGGACAGGCTCTTATGGCAGCAGCTGAGGCCTTTGAGGCGGAGACGGGCGCAGTTGTGAATTTTGAGTGGAGAGGCCGTGAGATCAAGAACATTCTTGCTTCTTCTCTGGAGGCTCAGGAAAAGATTGATCTTTTTGAGGATGACTACAGCCGCATCACCAGTAACTATGTTGACTATGTTGCGGATCTGACTCAAATGGCGGAGGCTGCAGGCTATGCAGATTTAAGCTACCAGATTTTCCGTGACAGAACTACGGAATGGGCGGGGTTCCTTGCCTGTGTCGCAGAGCAGCCCTCTGTAGGGGGAGTGTTCTATAATCAGGATCTTTTTGATCAGGCTGGTATTACAACCGCGCCTGCCACCTGGGAGGAATTCCTGACAGTATGTCAGACTCTGGTTGACAACGGTATTCAGCCCGTTGCTCTGGACAGCACCTACGCTCCTTTCTTCTTCGGTTATCACTTGGCTAGAAACATCGGTCAGGATGCGGTGAAGGAGCTTACGGTGAATGGCGGCTGGAGCAATAATGCCGGAGCAGTTCAGGCGGCTCAGCAGATGATTGATTTTGTAAATGCAGGTTATCTGGCGGAGGGCGCTCCGGACGAGTATCCCAACAGCCAGAATAAGATGGGCATCAGCAGGGATGTGGCAATGGTTGTGTGTGCAAACTATGTTACCCCTGAGGTAAACACTGTTACTAACGGCAACCCTGTAAACTGGGGAATGTTTGCATATCCCTCAGTAGAAGGCGGAGCTGATCCTGCCGCTACATTCGTAGGCTTCAACAGCATTGCGATTCCGAAATACAGTGAGAATCAGCAGGCGGCTTTTGACTTCGCGCTGTATGTAACGACAGGTGCGCAGGGACAGAATTTTGCGGATCTGGCTGATCAGATTCCGGCTGACCCTAACAATACGGCTCCCGTTTCTCAGACAGGAACCATTGAGGTGCTGCAGGGAGTGACTTCTCCCCTTGACTGGAACATGGGCCTCAACGAAAACGGAGATCTGCAGACTGTAATTCAGGAGACAGTTGTTAGGCTGTATGAAGGAGAATTTGCTACAGGCGAAGACTTCACAGCAGCTCTGGACGCTTTATACTAAGAACGATCATTAAGCCGGAGGTGACGCTGTTATGGCGTCACCTTGTTTTTTCAGAGAGGTGAAGTTAGGAATGAGAAAGAGAAAACCTTTTATTATAGCGTTTGTATCCCCCTGCGTACTTGCCGTGCTGGTCATGTATCTGTACCCTATCATCAGAACGGCCATCATGACTTTTTTTGCCATCGACAGTGTTACCGCCGATGTGTCAAAATGGACCTTCAACGGTGTGGATAATTATGTCAAAATATTTACCAGCCCCACATTTCAGAGAGCCATGAGCAATATCTTTCTGATTTGGCTTATAGGGGGTATTTTTGTTCTCGCCTTTGCGCTGCTGTTTGCGGTGATTATCACCAGCGGAATCCGATTCAAAAAATTTTTCCGTGCGGCCATTTACCTTCCTAATATTATCAGCGCGGTTGCGCTGGCCACCATGTGGATTCAGTACATATATAATCAGGACTATGGACTCTTGAATCAGATTTTGGAGCTTTTCGGGCTTGAGGGCAAAAACTGGCTGGGGACGGATATGAAATTCTGGGCCATGCTGGGGGCGTTTATTTTCGGAGCGGTGGGGTATTATATGTTGATTTTCATTAACGGGATCGAGAGGATTCCGGCTGATCTGTACGAGGCTGCAACCATTGACGGAGCCAATAAGATACAGCAGTTTTGGCGTCTGACCCTGCCTCTTTTAAGAGGGATTTTCAAGACAAACATTACTTTCTGGACGGTGAACAGCCTTACCTTTTTCCTGTGGTCGAAAATGTTCTCGCCAATATCCTCGGAAGCGGCCACAATGGTGCCGGTGGTGTACCTGTACGATACGGTATTCGGCACGACGGGAAACGTTCAGAGAGATGCGGGAGCAGGAGCCGCCACAGGCGTGGTTTTGGCGGTTCTCGTAGGGCTTGTCTATTTCGTTATGAACAAACTGCTCAAGGACGATGATTTGGAATTTTAAAATGAAAACATTTTATCAACCTGAAAGCTGTGCTGCTGCACAGAACTTCATCTGAATCGGAGCCGCTGGAGCGGCAGAATGAGAGGAAAAATGAGCAATAAAGAAAGAGTAAAATTTAAAGAAAAAATAAATTGGAAAAAAGAAGCGGCGCTGCTTCCCGGATATTTGATTTTGACCATTTGGGTTCTTTTTACGGCAGTCTTCCTGATTTGGATTTTGGCGGCCAGCTTTTCCACCGCCAATGAAATTTTTTCCGGTTCCGTGTTCAAATTTGAGACGGGATTACATTTCGAAAACTATGTGAATGCCTGGAATAGTAATAATGTTTCCAAATTTTTCGGGAACTCCTTATTATATTCATTGACAACCTGTGCGGCTGTGATTCTGATAGCGGCTCCGGCGGCTTATGTGCTGTCGAGATTTACTTTTTTTGGAAATAAATCTATAAGAATGAGTCTGGTTCTGGCCATGAGTATTCCTGAGGTTATGATTATCATGCCCATTTATTCTATTACGGCCTCATTCCATATCAGGGGACGGATTCTTTTGATTATCCTATATATTCTGATACGTGTGCCCTTTACCACCATTTATCTGCTGAATTTTTTTGCAAGCCTGTCAAAGAGTTATGAGGAAGCAGCGGCCATTGATGGGTGCACACCGGCCAGAGCCTTCTGGAAAATCATGTTTCCTCTGGTTCAGCCGGCCATCGTTACGGTGACCATATTCAACTTTATGAGTGTGTGGAATGAGTTCTTCATGGCATTGATTTTTGCATCTTCCACAGATACCATGCCGGTTGGAGTGGGGCTGCTTCAGATTGTAAACAGTATGAAGTATACCGGAAACTGGGGCGGATTGTTTGCGGCGGTTATCATAGTATTTCTGCCTACATTCCTGCTTTATATTTTCCTTTCTGAGAAGATTATTGCAGGCGTTACCGGCGGCGGTGTGAAGGGTTAAACATAAACTGAGAGGAGAACAACAGTGAAAGAACATTCAGTGGGAAGAGTAACAATACCTACGGACGTGGACGTGGTACCGGAGACCCTGGAGCTTTTGAAGCGCTGGGGGGCGGATGCCATCCGGGACTGCGACGGCACGGATTATCCGCAAGAGCTAAAGAATACGGATGCGAAGGTTTATTCCACCTATTATACAACAAGGAAGGACAATGCCTGGGCAAAGGCCAATCCTGACGAGATTCAGCAGATGTATATTATGACTCCGTTTTATACGGCGGTGGGAGAGGAGCTGTCCGTGCATCTGATGAACCATTTGTATCCGGATATGCTCAAGGTCAATGACCGCGACGATATTGCCAGGTGGTGGGAGGTTATTGACAGAACCACAGGGAAGGCCGTGCCGGTTTCACAGTGGGAGTACAACAGCGAAACCGGGGATGTGACCATACATAAGGCGGAGAAATTTCATGATTACACGGTGAGTTTTCTGGCATACATTATGTGGGATCCTGTACATATGTACAATGCGGTGACCAACGGCTGGACAAATTTTGAAAAGCAGATTACCTTTGACGTGCGTCAGCCAAAAACACATAAATATTCTATGGAGCGTCTAAGAAAGTATCTTGAGGCAAATCCTCATGTTGACGTGGTGAGGTACACTACCTTCTTCCATCAGTTCACTCTGATCTTTGATGAACTGGCACGGGAGAAATATGTGGACTGGTATGGCTATTCTGCATCTGTGAGCCCTTATATTTTGGAGCAGTTTGAAAAAGAGGCAGGCTATCCATTTCGCCCGGAATATATTATTGATCAAGGATATATGAACAATCCTTACAGAATTCCTTCAAAAGAATTTCTGGATTTTCAGGCATTTCAAAGAAGGGAAGTGGCGAAGCTTGCCAAGGAGATGGTGGACATCACGCATGAGTACGGCAGAGAAGCAATGATGTTTCTGGGCGATCATTGGATCGGCATGGAGCCGTTTATGGATGAGTTTAAAAGCATTGGACTTGATGCGGTGGTAGGAAGCGTTGGAAACGGTTCCACCCTGCGCCTGATCAGTGACATTCAGGGAGTTAAATATACGGAAGGTCGTTTTCTTCCTTATTTCTTCCCGGATACTTTCCATGAAGGAGGAAATCCCGTAAAAGAGGCGAAGGTAAACTGGGTGACGGCCAGACGCGCTATTCTGCGAAAGCCCATTGACCGGATTGGCTACGGCGGATACCTGAAGCTGGCCATACAGTTTCCTGATTTTATAGACTATGTTGAGAGTGTGTGCAACGAGTTCAGAACATTGTATGACAATATAAAGGGTACGACGCCCTACTGCATTAAAAAGGTAGCGGTTTTAAACTGCTGGGGGAAGATGCGCGCATGGGGCAATCATATGGTGCATCACGCAATTTATTATAAGCAGAATTATTCCTACGCGGGAGTGATTGAGGCGCTCAGCGGCGCTCCTTTTGATGTGAAGTTTATAAGTTTTGACGATATTAGAAATACACCTGAAATTCTGAAAGATATTGATGTGATTCTTAACGTGGGAGACGCGGACACCGCATACACCGGCGGAGAAAACTGGACGGATGAAAAAATTGTGACTGCGGTGAAGGAATTTATTTACAACGGAGGTGGATTCATCGGTGTGGGAGAGCCCGCCGCACACCAGTATGAAGGACATTTCTTCCAGCTTGCCACGGTCATGGGAGTGGAGAAGGAAACAGGCTTTACCCTGAACGTGGATAAA
>ERZ1643251.5167-NODE-5167-length-10818-cov-4.309765_pt1 | contig 10818 bp, 9 predicted proteins | sample MGYA00579261_ERZ1643251 | MGnify/ENA primary metagenome ERZ1643251 (study PRJEB29033, sample SAMEA4952267) | chicken gut metagenome | biome: Broiler Chicken; feature: Gastrointestinal Tract; material: Caecum | place: Ireland | collected 2018 | study: Broiler...
TCTCGCGCATCCTGCCCACGCCGCCGCCGAGCGGGGCGGAAAGTTTCATCGCCGACTTTTCGTCAAGCCCGGTCAGATCGCGAAAAGCGAGAAAGACGGACTGAGAGCAGTTCAGCCCGCTCATAAAATTTTTCTTTGCCTGCTCCGATCTCTGCATTTTTTATGCTCCTTTTTTTTCAAAAACCCTTGCCAGGCACAGCTTCTGCAACTCCCCTCCGGAAAGCTGCGCTCCGGATTCATCAAACTCCTTAGACAAAACTGTATAAATCGTATTTTCAAAATTTTTAACCTTTTCGTCCAATCCAGAAAACTTTAACGCCCGCCAAACAATATTCTCGTCTTCGGCAGTTTCAAGCGGTCTCATCAAAATATTTTCCGCTATGCTGACAGGCATGAACTTAAAATTTTGCAATAACACGCTTATATTTTCACGCAATTCATCGATCGCATATTCCTTTATATCCCTTCCGCCGATCGTTATATTGCCTGTCGTGACGTCATACAGCCTCAAAATCAATTTGATTAAAGTCGATTTTCCCGCCCCGTTACAGCCGACTATCGCAATTTTCCTGTACATCGGCACTGACAGCTCTATATTCTTCAGGACTCTGTTTTTTTCGCCGAACGGATAGGCAAAATCCACATTATGAAACGCGATATCAAATGCGTCATCGCAAAATTTTATTCCTTCCTCCGGAGCGACAACGGCATTACGATAATACAAAACCCGCGAAATATTTTTGGCAATCAACTTGTTTTTTACAAATTCGGGAAAGATCGAAGCAATCGCCATAAATCCCCCGACAAAGGATAAACTTGCATTCGCCAATCCGACGAAATCGCCGATAGATACCGCGCCGACGGTAACCCGCTGTGCAATCATGAACATTATGACCCCAAAGCCAAAAATCGAAAAGACAACGTTATTTATGATGCTCAACATCGCCACTTTTTTGTCATACTTGTTCTCTGTTCTGGTCATCTCTGCATAAACAGAAGCCCTCTTTTGATTAAACAATTTCTTTATGGGGGAAATAATCAATTCATAAGCAAAATACGGATCAAACAAACTTCGTTTCAAATATTCCAGAAAGCGCTCGGACTTCTTTTTGTCATTATTATAGCGATAGAATAATTTCGATTGAACCAAATTCAAAATCAAGAGCAATACAAGCACGACGATCGGCACAAAAATCACCGCCCAATCGATATAAACAATAAAGGCGACAATAAAAATAAATCCCGCCACGTTACTTAAAAAATTCAACAATGTATTGCAGTTGTTTATAATAAGACTGTCTGCATCCCTGACGGCGAGAGAAACTTTCTCGTAATAGTCTTTATCGTCATAGCATACGGCATCGACTGTCTGTATCTTTTCAAATATTTTTCCGTTTATATATTCGGAAATTTTTAAATCGCTTTTGGGAAGATATACGTTTTCATAAATTCCCCGCACGATGTAATTAAACACTTCAAGCGATACGAGAACGACTATTAAAAACGCGATATTTTTTATATCGCACCCCTGAACCAAATAGTCCGTAATCAGCTTTAACCCGTAAACGCTGACAAATTTGGGAACCACGGACAACACGACCAAAATCCCCATCCAGACAAAACGAAAAGCGGATGCTTTCCACACGATTTTAAGCATTGAAAATTTTTCCGATTTTTCCATTTTCCCGCCTCTATCCATAAAATTAAAATTTTCCTATAAATGACAATAAAAAGGCACAGAAACGAGCGGAAAAACGCCCTTTTCTCTTCCCGTCACTTTTCGAAGCAATATCGGATATAATTCTCCTTGAATTTCCGATAGGCGCTCTTGGAAATCGGCATGACCGTGTCCGCCACGATCAGTTCATACCCCTGCACGCCCGAAACGTAGTTCATGTTCACGATGTACGTCCGATGGGGAGAATCGAAGGCCTGAGCATTTCGGAAAATTCGGACAGGGTGGTCGGCGTCACGATCTCCCCGCCGTTCGACAGCTTTACCGTCCTGTAATGGTTGAAACTTTCGATCAGGACGATCTCGTCCGTCATGACCTTGCGCATCCCGCCGTTGACCTTGATATACAGGGGCGAACTGCCGGCGGCGGCTATTTTCCCGAGCACGCGCCCGAAAACTTCGGCAAAAGCCTCTTCAGCGATCGGCTTGACCAGATACCCCGCCGCGTTGACCCCGAAGGCGTCCAGGGCGTATTCGCGGGAAGAGGTGAGAAAGATGATCTCCGCGCTATCTTCCCGGCGGCGGATCTCCTCCGCCACGTCCAGACCCGACAGACGCAGCATGACGATGTCGAGCAGATACAATTCAAAACCGCCGTTTTTCTCTATATGATCCAGCAGATCGAAGGGATTTTCGAAGGCCCTGACCGACATCGGAAGCGCCGCGGACTTCGCAAACGCCCCCGCCAATCCGCGCGCCCGTTCCAGCTCTTCCCGCACGTCGTCCAAAACGGCAACTTTTATCATTCCCCGTCACCTCCTGCAAGCAGACCTTCGGGAGAGGCGATGGGATCGGTGACGACGGCGGGGATGACGAACGTCGGCGTACCCATGCTGTTGGGCGCGATCTCCCCTTCGTCGAACACGATGATCAGCCGATCGTCGCCGTCTATATAAAAGTTGGGATCGTCCAGAGAATCGAAGGCGTTTTCCATGTCTTCGGGCGACGTGAAAATGCCGTAGCCGTAATAAGAATCGCCGCTCTCCGTCCGATATTCGATCTGCCGTTTGATTTCGGCGGAGAGGACGGCGTTATAGTCCTCCGCCGAGAACAGATCGGACAATCCGACGATCTCCCCCGTCGCCTTGTCCACCGTGAAAAAGCGCTGATAGGTCAGCGAACTGCCCGCGTTGATCGTGCAATACATGGATACGACGAGCATGCGTTCGTCGTCCCGTTCGATTTCGCTCGTAAAATCGGCGCCCGTATAGCCGTTGTACTTGCGCTCGAAATACCAGAAGAATTTTTCCCGGCATTCGTCCAGATATTTCTCCGTCAGCGCGTCGGCGTCATCGTCCCCCGTCTCGGGATATTCGACGCGGATTTCGCTGTCCCCCCAGCCGAATCCCCAGCGGCGGAAATCGATCGCCGAGACTGCACTGCCGAATACGGGAATCCCTTCCAGCGCGGTGAGCGTTTCCGGCATGAAATTCAGCGACATGATCAGACAGCTCAGGGCAACGGGTACCGCCGCGACGGAATGAAGCCTGATCCGACGAACGGGTTTATGCGGTCTGCTTCCGCCGTCTGCGGAAAACAGAACGGCTTTTACGGAAAAAACGTCCTCCCGCGAAACGCAGAGCAAGACCCCGTTATACTTCTCGACGACGTAGCGGACGTTGGAAAGCCCGTAGCCGTGAGCTTCCGATCGGCGGACGACGGGCAGCCCGTCGCTTCCGAGTTCGACCTTCTCCCCCACGCTGTTTTCGACGGACACCGCGAGCTTGCCCCGCGCCGTACATTCGGCGGTAAAGGAGATCCGCTTCTCCTCTCCGGCGCGCGACGCCGCGTTTAAGGCGTTTTCGAGCAGATTGGAAAACACCGCGCAGACGTCCGCGTCGTCAAACGGCAGCTTTTGCGGGAGATCGACTTCCGAATGCACCAGGACGCCGAGGTCTTCCGCCCTGCCGAACAGAGAGGACAGGACCGCGTTCGCGACCGGATTCCGGCAATACGCCTTCCGTTCCGTCTCCTCCAGCCGGACGCCGAGCGTCCGGATATACGCCTCCGCTTCGGCGGCGTTCCCGCTGCGGATCAATTCCCGGATGACCGAAAAATGATGGCGCATGTCGTGCCGATAACGTCTGCCGAGTTCGAGATTCTGTTCGACCCTGCGGTATTCCGCCCGCTCCGCGTCGATCTGTTTTTCGATACGTTCTCGCTCCGCCTGCAGCATTTCACTCTTGTATTTCGCATTGAGATAGGCCACAATGACCGCAAACACCGACGCGTCGCACAGCAAAACCAACACGGCCGCCGCCACGCTGTTTGTCATGTTTTCCAAGTAAACGGACAACCCCGCGAGAAAAAACAATGCGAGATCGATATACCAATTTTTCGTATCGAGAACTTTCTCGCGGGCGAAAATTCTCCGGAGATAGCGAAAGGCGACAAATCCCAAAAACGAACTCACCGCCAACGAAATAAAAAGGCAGAGGACGTCACCGGCTATTCCCGTTACGATCCTCAGCAGCGGACCCACATACAGTTCTTCCGAAAGACGCACGATGATGGCAGCGAGAATGGCGATAAACAGCGCGAACAGCGTGTCCGCGACGTTCCGGCGGGACAGCGCAAACGCCGTCACCGCCACCGGGAGATAGGCGCTGACGGGCATGAGAGACAGCAAAAAGGCGTTGTCCAACGCCGCCAGCCCCACCGCCAGGTGGACGACGGCGGCAACGAAGAAGACGGCGTTATATATGATTAAATTCAGGCGGCGCGAAAATCTGCCCTTCAACAGGATCTCCGAAATAAATCCGAAGAGCAAAAAGGGCAGAATCGCATACAAAACGTTATTCATCCGTCGAATCCCTTTGCATTTTTTGTATATTTGCCACTTTTGTATATTCGCTATTCAGTATATCATATCCGCGCCAAAAAATCAATCTCTTTTCGCGTATTTTTGCATATGGCAAGGGCTTAAACTTCCTTTTTCCCGCGCGAAAAACCGGGCGGGGCTCCGACGGATCCCCGCCCGGTTGCCGGAATATAAGCCTCCCCTGTACAAAACGCCGACGCGCCCCACAATTATGGCTCCGTCATCTCTCCCCTGCCTACTCCATTTCCCGACTTTCTTATCCCCTTCGTCACTTCGTGACGCCTCCCCTCACATTTCTGTTTCTTACCATTTTTTCGTAAAAAATAGTATGAGTGACTTAATGCCGTAAACCGCGAAAACGCCCGCCTGTCTTTTCCCGACAAGCGGACGGGTTTTTGCTTTTTATCCGACGACGCCGAGAACGAGCGGCCGCGCGGGCGGCGGGGCGTCCGAATACCGGACGGAAGCGAGCAGCCGTTTCTCCGCCGCGGGAAAAAGCGCTTCGTCCGACGAGAACAGAACGGCGATGCCGTCCCCTTCCAGCACTTCGTCCCCCGTCTTTTTGAGGATGCGTATGCCCGCCGAATAGTCGATCGCATCCTCCTTTTTCTGCCTGCCCGCACCGAGCAGCAGCGCCGCCGTGCCGTACCCTTCCGCGTCCATATGCGAAATAAAGCCGTCCCTTTCCGCCCGCACGATGCGCGAACAGGGCGCGCGGGGAAAGAGTTCGGTGTCCTCTATCCAGCCGACGTTTCCGCCCTGCGCCCCCACCATCTCCTTAAATTTTGCAAACGCCGCGCCGCTCTCCACCGCCCGTTCGCACTGCGTCCGGCACTCTTCGGGGGTGCCGTACCCCGCGAGCAGGAGCATGCGGGAAGAAAGTTCGTACACGAGTTCGGTATAGTCCTGCGGCGCCCTGCCGCGCAGACAGTCGATCGCCTCGATAACTTCCATGGAATTGCCCACCGCGTTGCCGAGCGGGGCATCCATGTCCGTGATGAGCGCCGTCACCTTCTTTCCCCGCTCCCGCGCGATGCGCACCATGAGCGACGCCAATTCCCGCGCGTCCGCCTCCGTCTTCATGAAGGCGCCGCTGCCGCACTTGACGTCGAGAACGAGGCAGTCGATCCCCTCCGCCAGTTTTTTGCCGAGAATGCTCGCCGCGATGAGTTCCTTTTTGTCCACCGTCGCCGTCACGTCCCGCAGGGCGTACAGCTTCTTGTCCGCGGGGGCGAGCTCCGCCGTCTGTCCGATGATCGAACATCCGACCCTCTCCACGACGCGCGCAAATTCCCCTTCGGACAGGTCGCAGCGATAACCCTGAATGGATTCCAGCTTGTCCAGCGTACCGCCCGTGTGCCCCAGCCCTCTGCCGCTCATCATCGCCACTTTCAGCCCGCACGCCGCCGCAACGGGCGCCACCGCCAGCGAAACGCCGTCCCCGACGCCGCCCGTCGAATGTTTGTCCGCCTTGATCCCCGGAATTCGGCTGAGGTCGAGCACCTTTCCCGAATGCACGATCGCGTCCGTCAGGGAAAACGTCTCCTGAAAAGACAGACCTTGCAGAAACGCCGCCATGAGAAACGCCGACGCCTGATAATCGGGGATGCTCCCCTCCGTGTACCCGTCGACGAAAAAACGGATCTCCCCGTCCGTCAGTTCCATGCCCTCCCGCTTCTTGCGGATGATGTCGTAAACTCTCATCTTTTTACCCCCTTTTCTTTATTCGCCGCGGCTTCCCGCCGGCTCCACGGCGTCTATCGCCGCCTTGACCCGTTCGAGAATGGCCTTTGCCTCCGCTTCGTCCGCCGCGCCGTACAGCGCGAGCAGCCCTTCGTCCGTGATCTGCGACAACTCCTCTTCGCCCGCGTCGTCGTAAATGTTCTGCGTCCGCTTTGCTTCCGCATAGGCGAGCATCTCGTTGATGGCGTCCAGGCGAAAGGATTCCAGACGGCTCGCCGAACTGCCGGACTGCGAATCCGCGCCCGCGCCTACGGAACTTCCGCCTCCGCCGCAAGCCGCAAAACTCAGCGCCGCGACCGCCGCGATTGCCGATGCCAAAAGTCCTTTCATCTTCATAGTCAAATACCTGCCCTTGCCATTTTTAAAAAATTTCTATTATTTTTTCTTTTCCGTCCCGAACGGCTTTTCCGTTCCGAACGCCTCGGGCAGCAGTTCCCCGAGCGTAAAAATCTTCACCTCTTCCCCCTCCCCGTCGCCGGAAGAGAGGATGACCCGAAAATCCCGCCCGCAGAATTCGGAGAGCATCTGCCGGCATACGCCGCAGGGCGGGCAGAACCCGGCGTCCCTGCCCCCGCCGACGACGGCAATCGCCGAAAATTCCCGTTTTCCCTCCGAAACCGCCTTGCAAAGCGCCGTCCGCTCCGCACAGCAGGTGGGCGTAAAGGAAACGCTTTCCACGTTACAGCCCCCGTACACCTCTCCGTCCGCCGCAAGCAGCGCCGCGCCCACGAAAAAGCCCGAATAGGGCGCATAGGCGTTCTTTCTCGCCTCTTTTGCCGCCGCAAGCAGTTCTATCGCCGTCACCTTTTCTCTTTCTTTGCCGTTCATCGCAACCCTGTCCCCTTGATTTTATCCGAAAAGAGGAAGAAGGCTCTTCCCTTTGTCCTCCGATTTCAACCCGAGCATGTCGAGCACCGTGCCCGCGACGGCGGAAAATCCCCGCGTGCCCGACTCCCCGCAGCGGATTCCGGGAAAGTATACGAGCAGCGGCACATACTCCCGCGTGTGGTCGGTGCTTGCCAAAAAGGCGGGATCACAGCCGTGGTCGGCGGTCAGCATGAGGGCGTCCCCCTCTTGCAGGCGGGGCAGAAATCCGCCCAGCCACCCGTCGAAACGGGAAATCGCCTTCGCGTATCCGTCCCGATCCCGCCGATGCCCGTATTTCTCGTCGAAATCGACGAGATTGACGAAACACAGCCCCGAAAAGTCCCTTTTCAGACATTCTTCCGCCTTTCGCATGCCGTCGTCATTGCCGTCGTTGACGCCGAGATTTTCAGTGATGCCACGCCCCGCGAAGATGTCGGAAATTTTCCCGATCCCGATGACGTCCCGCCCCGCCCCTTTCAGGAGGTCGAGCATGGTCTCCCCCGTCGGCGGCAGGGAAAAATCGTGCCGGCGGGAAGTGCGGTAAAAATTCCCCTCTCCCCCCGCAAAAGGCCGGGCGATCACCCGCCCCACCCCGTTTTTGCCGGTCAGAATTTCCCGCGCGGCACGGCAATAAGCATACAGTTCTTCCACGGGCACGACCGATTCGTGCGCCGCCACCTGAAAGACGCTGTCCGCCGAAGTGTAGACGATGAGTTTGCCCGTTGTCAGGTGTTCCGCGCCGTAGTCGCGGATGACTTCGGTGCCCGAATAGGGCAGATTACACAGCACGCCCCTGCCCGTCCGCCTTTCAAATTCCGCGATGACCTCTTCCGGAAATCCGTGCGGATAAGTGGGAAAGGGAATTTCGGAAACCAGCCCCGCCAGTTCCCAATGCCCCGTCGTCGTATCCTTGCCCCGGCTCTTTTCCCGCAGCCGCGCGCAGGCGCCGCAGAGGGGCACGCCGGCGTACTGCTCCGCCGCGGGCAGCGCCCGCGCCCCCTCTATGCGGAACAGCCCCAATTTTGCGAGATTGTCCGCGCGGAAAAAGGGGCTTTCGGACACCGAACGCAGCGTGTTGCTCCCCGCGTCCCCGTATTCCGCCGCGTCGGGCGCTTCCCCGACGCCGAAACTGTCCAACACGATGAGAAATACCCGTCTGAATTTTTTATCCATCAGATCATGTCCAACGCAAGTTTTATCATTTCGGAAAATCCCGTCTGCCGCTCGGCTGCGGAAAGCGCTTCGCCCGTGACGAGACTGTCGCTGACCGTAAGCACGGTCAACGCTTCCCTGCCCGCCCGCGCCGCATTCATATACAGCGCCGCGCTCTCCATTTCCACCGCGAGCACCCCCATCTTTCCCCAGGCGAGGGTGGAGGCGGAATCGTCGTAAAACCGATCGCTGGACAGGACGTTTCCGACCTTGAAGGAGACCTTCGCCCGCTCGGCGGCGCGGACGGCTCTTTCGAGCAGATCCCAGCTCGCCACGGGCGCAAAGGTGCCGGGCAGGGAGAACTGTGCGCCGTAGCGGGAGTCCGTACAAGCCCCCATGGCGAGGACGATGTCGCGGGGACGGAGGTCGGGGGAAATCGCCCCCGCGCTTCCGATGCGGATGATCGAGCGCACGTCGAAAAAGTGAAACAGCTCGTAGGAATAGATGCCCATCGACGGCATCCCCATGCCCGACGCCATGACGGAGACGGGTTTGCCCTTATATTCGCCCGTATATCCCTGTACGCCGCGCACGTCGTTGACGAGCCGCGCCCTTTCCAAAAAATTTTCCGCGACGAAACGGGCGCGCAGGGGATCCCCCGGCATGAGAACCGTGGGCGCGAAGTCCCCTTTTTCCGCCGCGATATGCGGAGTTGCCATACCTGCCTCCCTGTCTTTTCGATTTTCTTATTTCAGCGCGCCGATCTTCGCCGCTTCCTCCGCGAGTTTTACGAGGGAAGAAGAGCCGATCCGGTCGCACCCAAGCCGCAGAAACGCTTCGGCTTCCGCCATGGAACGGATTCCGCCCGCCGCCTTGATCTTCACGTCCCTGCCGACGTTGGCGCGGAAAAGGCGCACGTCCGCGCGGGTGGCGCCGCCCGACGAGAAGCCCGTCGAAGTCTTGATGTAATCGGCGCCCCCTTCCGTCACCAGCCCGCAGACGCGGATCTTTTCCTCTTCCGTCAGAAGACAGGCTTCGACGATGACTTTGAGGATGCGCCCCGCGCGGTGGCAAAGCTCGGCGAGCGTCTTGATCTCCCAGGCGACGTATTTGTCGTTGCCCGCCTTCAATTCGCCGATGTTGATTACCATATCCAGCTCGTCCGCGCCGCAGTACACGGCGTCCTGCGCCTCAAAGACCTTCGCCTGCGTCGAAGAATAGCCGTTGGGGAATCCGATGACCGTGCAGATCTTCGCCCGATCCTTGACGTAATCCTTTGCCCGCTTGACGAAACAGGGCGGTATGCAGACGCTGGCGACGTTGTATTTTACCCCTTCGTCGCAAGCCTTGCTGATCTCCCCCCAACCTGCCGTCGGAGAAAGCTGCGTGTGATCCACATGCCGCAAAATTTCCCAAGTGTCCATGACAAAAACCTCCTTTGTACCCTTTTCTCTTCTATTATACCGCAAACGGACGGTTTTGGCAAGCTCTTGGCGCAAATTCTCCGCCGAAAGAGAAAAAGCAGCCTCCCGACAAAAAGTGATATGCGCCCCCCAAAGTCGGACAGACTTTCGGAAGCGCATATTTTAATAAAAAACGATTTGATTAAATTTTCATCCAAACTTTGGGCTTCGCTTCAACGAGCTGCCGTTTTTTCCCGTCGCGACATAATTTCAAAGATGTTATCCGCGAAAAAGACCCGCGTCAACAGACAACCGCGAGTCCTTCCGATGCGTTTATTGCGTTTATCCGGAACATCTTGTCTTGGGAAGACCGTTTGCGATCGGGCGTCAGATGCCGTCCGCAATCAGCGCCCGCCCGATTTCTTTCATCCGCTCGTACAGGCGCGGCCAATATTTGGGATAAGAGGGATCGGTCAGTTTATCCAATCCGACATTTCCCAGCGCTTCCACCTCCGAAGGAAACGTGTGATAGGTATAGCACATCAGCCCGCCCGGGTTTTTCATGCTTTTCAGAAGCGAATAGCAATTTTCGAGATGTTCCAGACAATGCGCCTCCGTCTTGTCGCCGCGGTAATCCATCGTACAGGGAATAAACCACACCCTCAGATCCTCCCGATTGCCCGTCCGTTCCAGCATTTCCGCAAGGATCTTCTCGTAATCGGGATTCCATTTATGATACATATCGAAGGCGATATCCGTCAGAAACCGGGTCGAGCGCGGATTGACCGATTCGGCGCCCGCGATGGTCCAGAAATCGGGCGCGACGCCCGCCAGGGAAAAGCAGATGAAAAAACGCTTATCAGGCGCCGCCCGGGTGCGGAAATATCCCGTAAACTCTTCCAATTCGTCGTTGGTAATCCCCCAAAGCATGGGCTCGTCCATATAAAATCCGATTACGCTGTCGTAATAACCCCTTTCTTTCAAAAATCGGACGAGGGCATCGACCCGGTCGCGGTAATCGGGACAGATCGAACAATCGGGGACGCGCATATCCTCCCCGACGTCGGAGACGGCACACGGCTTTGCCGTAAAACCGAG
>ERZ1643251.5168-NODE-5168-length-10813-cov-5.297267_pt1 | contig 10813 bp, 16 predicted proteins | sample MGYA00579261_ERZ1643251 | MGnify/ENA primary metagenome ERZ1643251 (study PRJEB29033, sample SAMEA4952267) | chicken gut metagenome | biome: Broiler Chicken; feature: Gastrointestinal Tract; material: Caecum | place: Ireland | collected 2018 | study: Broiler...
GCGCGGATTTTGTTACAAATAGTGTTCATTTCGGTAACAACCGCAGTTTCTTCACAAAATACAGGAGCAATAATTGTTTTAGGATAATATCCAAACAAAGAGTAGCAATCTTCAAAAGCTTTCATTCCCGTTCTTTTACCCGTTGTTGCATCAATACCGCCGTTAATCTCGCCAATGGTTACATCTTCAACGGATTCGTGCTTATCAGGGTCATAAACGTTAATTACAATAGCAATCCCTGCGCCCTGATCGAATATTGCTTTTAAGGCTTGCGGAATGGTAAAGCCGGCTTTATGATTTCCGAAATATCTCACTGCTTCAACTTCATTCAAAATCAAAGTCGGAGTATTTATTGTTTTGTATTCATCTTCAACATTTTCAATCGGTGCGGTTCCCACAATTCCTACAACCGCAGTTTTTACGGTGGTAATTGTTCTTGCACCTGTTGTTATTTCAATGGTTTCGACACCATGCAAAAAACTTGCAGGCATAAATCCTCCTAAGATAAATGGGGTGGGGTAAATTTAAAAATTTTGTATATTTGTAGTGGTGAGTGTAAAATTAACTCCGTATTGCCATATGCCGCCTTTTTCGGAGATAAAGAAATCTTTTGAAGGGCTTAATTTTGAACAGCCGTCAGGTGAAAAACCCGTTAAAACAGATTTAATTCCATCTATAAATTCGTACGCTCCTTTGTTAGAGCGCAAATTGCGCGTTACAACAGTGATAGAGAATTCTTTTTTGTTTTCCTGTGTTATAAAGTTAAGAGCGTTAGTGGAAGTATAGTTACTTCCCTGATAATGGATAAGTAAAGCACCGATTGGATGCAGTAAAATAAATTCGGCAGGTTTATCAGGGAAACCCTGAATAAGAAGTTCTGAGAACGAGGATTTTAATTTTTCGATTATTGAATTTTCAATTTCACGTATATTCAATAAATAAAGCTCCTGTAGTACTCGGATTTACATCCTTGTGTTCCTGTATCGCCATTGAACAGTTACACCCTTGCATCGTCTTTGCCCCAACAAAGTCGTTTCGGGCTTTACACGCGGCTCGCGCATTTAATATTCAAACATGCGCTCCTTACCAAAGAGCCTGTCAATTATCTCTTTGTTGGTTTTGTATTCCTCGGCATTAAATCCTGCTGTTTCAAAAGAATCGTTTTCGCTTTGCAGGGATATAACGCCTTTTTGAATATCTTTTAAGGTTGAAATTGCGTTTTTGTAGTTATTTTCAATAACTTCGGGCATTTCATCGCGCATTCGGCGTATATAGAGCCTGTGTATGCTCAAATCAATGGCAAGGATTTTTAATAAAGGAAAACGGGTATCAAGAGGCAGAGAGTACCTGCCTCTCAAATACCCGTCGATGAGCGCAGAAGAATAAAGGATAGCCTCTTGGGCAACGACACGATCAACAGCTTCTTGCCCATCATCAGAAGTAAGTTGGATAAGGGTAGGGGTGGAGGTCTGTGTTTCAATATCGTCAATCGTGCAGTAATCCATATTAAATTCCTCGTATAATTCTTATTTCCTGACCTGCTGTGCCTGCATCAATGGCATAGCCGTTTATAACGGCAGAATCCACAGCCTTAACGGCTCTACCCTCGGCATCAGAGGCAACAGCGTCGCCGACAGCAATTGTTCCGCTTGCCTCTATAAGGAGAATTCCAAGAGCCGCAACAGGTGCATATTCACCCTTGGGAGTTGAAACATCCGTGACTCCAAGAGCTTTTATGCCCGCCGTACAATATCCGCCGTCAAATCCTGCAAACCTGTGTTGTTGCAAATCAACAGTTGCTTTTACCGATTCGATTAAAAGAGGGATGTAGGTTTTATTTGTCATCGTTTGCGCCTCCGTCAGGAACTTCATTCTTTTTTGAAGCCTCTTCCGTTTTAGCTGGTTCGCTTTTGGTTTCAACGTTAGTCTTTACAGACATTTTTACGTTCTGATTTTTCTGTTGTTTTTTAATTAAAGATTTGTTAACAAGGTCTACAAAATCTTCAAGACGTTTAGCCTGTTCATCGGATAACTCTATTATAGAGCCCTCTTTATACAGTCTGCCGTTGTGCATTATTGATGTATGTTTGACTTTATACTTATTAATCATCACTGCCCCCTTGTTCGGTTGATTGTTTTTTGTCGCCGTTTACTTTTGAAATTAAGTAACCTGCTTCCGCACCGACAAGAAACGGGTCATAAATATCGGTTGCGCGAATATACTTAACTTTGTTGCCTTCTTTTTGATATTCGTCAATTTGCAAAGCGTCTTTCTTTCGAACCATGTATGCAAAAGACGGATCATACTGGGTTCTTGATGAACCCAGATTAGGAACATATGCAAGGACTATATTGTCCTGCCAGATTCTGACAAAATTTCCGTTTTTATCGGCAAATATTGATTTACCGATAATAATGTTTTCAATTTCAAAGATTTCTTTCAATAAATTTATGGTTACCAATTTATTGAGATTGTCAGAAATTAAGCCTTTAAGCTGAGGATGTTTTTTAAGAGTTTTCCAAGCGGCCTGCCCTATAACCATGGTATTTGGATCTTGCGCTATTTTTTGAGAAACCGCATCTTTGGCATCGTCGATTACACCCTGAGGGTCAGAATTTGCATCGGTAAAACAGGATGAGCCGGACAGAATTAATTTATTTTCGGTTGGATAATTATCAGGGTTTTGAACCAGATCCGCACATTGTTTTTCAAGTTTTAATTTCAAACCCTCGGTAACCACATTTGTGGCGTGCAGCTGGAGCTTAACTTTTTCCGCTTCCTGTTCTTCACGATAATCTATCGGGTAAGATAAATCGTGCTCGGTAAGAGTAGTTGTATGCTTTTTAAAGCCTTGCGGTGAAATAACATTTGAATTCGCGCGAATAGCACGTTCCGTATCATAGATATTGAATGCCTCTTTATTGAATTCAAATATATCGATTTTCTCTTTTTCGGACGGTATTTCAGGGAATAAATTTTGTGCAACAAAGGCATTATTGCTATATCCGCGGGCAACCTCCGAAAGATACGCGTTTATGCGTAATTCTTCAAGTCTTCCCATTTAAACTCCTTTTATTAATTCAGGGATATTACTTATTGAGTTTTAACAGTGCATCTTTAAATGAGATGTTTTCTTTGACTGCAAGAGCTTTTGCCTCTTTGAAGATTTCAAGACTTTCTTCATCTGCATTTGCAAATTTTTCAACATCTTCATTTTGTTGACTCGCTTGCTTTTCTTTAGTTGCAAGCTCGCCGAATTTTATTTGATTCGGCAAAGACTCAATAAAAGATTTAAAGTCAGTAATGACTGCTGAGTCCTCACCGAATTTTTTAATATTATCCAATTCCTGAAGAACAGATAATATAACATTTTTATTTGCCGGCACTAAAGTTCCGTTATCAATTTGTTTGTCGATAAATTCCTCAAACTCTTTCTTTTTTATGGCAGCTTTAATGTCGGTTAATTCTTTTTCAATCTCTGCCTTGCCCTCTGCTTTTTCTTTAAAAGTAGCAACTTCATCTGTTAAGGCGGAGATTTTTTCTTTTTAAAGATTTAATTGTTTCAAGTTTTTTGTTTGATTCCTTGAATTTAGCAAGCTGATTTTCAAGGTCTGCAACCTGATTTTTTAAATCTTCAATATCTTGTTCTGAAAATTGTTCAGGCTCATCATATGAGTCAAATTCATAAGTATCGGATTCAGCTTCCATAAATTTGATAGCTTCCAATCCTTTAACCTGAGGAATGGCAGCACCCAGAAAAGACACTGCTTTTAGATAAGCACCTTTGCCTTCAAGATTTCTGTATAGCTCAACGGAAACTTTTTTGTATTTGCCGCTATTAACATCTTTTTCAAATTCTTCGGGAACTTCTTTAAAGCTTACTTTAAGCTTATCTCCCTCGGCTTTTACCGTATCAACCCAGCCATATGCAGGACCCGATTGCTGATGGTCGATAGTAATCGGTGCTTCACAGAATGTCGGGTCATAATTTTTGGCAATTTGTGCGATCTCTTTATTAGTGAATTTGCCTTGAGGATATGTTCCGGCTTTGAATACTTCAAAAAATTTCATTAAATATATTCTCCGTTTTAAATACCATTTTCGCTAAAAACGGTGTCCTTTTTAAAATTTGTATATTTGGAGTATAACCGTTGTCACATACGGGTTTCAAAGGTCTTTGTGCAAAAATTTTTACTTTGCACAGTTCACTGAATAAAAACTTGTATAAATCTTTTGAAAGCAAGGCTGGATAAGGTTTAGACTGCAAATATACAGATAATTAAAAAAGGACGGCTGTCCTTTTTTTCTTGGTTGCTCGCATTAAACGGGTACGCTTATACTTCTACCCACTGCTTGCCGCCTGCTTTTGTCCTAAAAATTATTAAGGAGTTATATGGATTTTTTAAATCAGCTATCCCCGTTTATTGAAAACGTAGGATTTCCTGCGTTGATATTTCTGGTCTGGTATATTTACCATCAATCACAGGTTAAAGCCTTTGAACAGATTATCAAAAACAACTTTGAAATCTTAAAGGATTTGCTTGAAACCAACCAGTACCATGCGGCAATTCTTTCAAGAATTGAAAGTAAAATCGACAACAATTTATGGTGCCCGATTTTAAAAAAGGAGGTTTCATAAATGAATCTTGAAAGGTTTCAGATGAAAGGAATGCTTGCAGAGGCAAAAAAGAATTTGCACACTCTGGATACGGAAGCATCGGGGCTTGTTATCTTAATTCGATCACTATTAAATCCGTACGAAGATATTAAAAATCTTGATATGGAAAAAGTTTCCGTATCTGTAAAAAGACTTGATGAAATTACAAAAGAGATGAAGTTATTAAGCGAAAAAATCAAAAAACTGGAGTCGGAGCTTGAATAGCAAAGAATATCTCGCAAACGAAGCCGAGCGGCTATATGTATATGACTATAATTCCATTGATGAAATTTCCGCAAAAATGAATGTTTCGCAAAAAACGCTATGCCGCTGGAAAGAAAAATTCGATTGGGAACATAAAAGAAAAAGTTTTCTAAAATCCAAGCAGTCATTTCATCAGGAATTATACGAATTTGCACGCAAACTTATGAAAGACATATCTGCCGATATAGATTCCGGTGAAAAAATAGATCCCGGCAGAATGTATGCCTTTTGCCGCATAATTCCGATGTTTACCAAGGTGAAAGATTACGAAGACGGTGTGGCGAAAAAAGACAGACCTGAAAAATCCAGAGGTTTAACTCCTGAACTTATTGCACAAATTGAAGAAGAAGTTTTAGGAATTACTCGTAATGACGAAAACGAGGAAAAATAAATTTTTTCTGCCGTATCAGATGCGGTGGTTAAACGATAATGCAAAAGTAAAAATATGGGAAAAATCCCGAAGAATAGGAGCAACGTATGTTCAAAGTTATGAAGATGTAAGAGATTGCGTTAAGAAAACCGTTCCTGCCGTCTGGTTTTCTTCTGCTGATGAATCAGCCGCACGCGAGTATATTGATTATTGTAAGCAATGGGCAACTTTATTCAATATTGCCGCAAAAGATTTAGGCGAGCAGGTTTTAGACAAAGAAAAAGATATTAAAGCATATGTTATTGCTTTTTCTAACGGAACTAAAATCCACGCTTTATCTTCAAATCCTAAAGGCTTTCGCTCCAAAGGCGGAAAAGTCGTTCTTGATGAATTTGCATTTCACAATAATCCGGCTGAACTCTGGAAAGCGGCCCGACCCTGTATTACTTGGGGATATCCCCTGAGAATACTCTCAACTCACAACGGTCAAAGCTGTCTTTATTACAAATTCTTAGACCAGGTTCAAAAAGGTAAATTGAAATGGAGTCATCATAAAACCCCGATTCAGCTTGCAGTAGATGAAGGGCTTGTCGATAAAATTTACGGCAGACCCACAACACAGGAAGAACGGCAAGAATGGCTTGATGAAGAATGCAAAAACTGTTTTGACGATTACACATGGTTTCAAGAATACTGCTGTATTGCAATTGATGAAGCCTGCGCTTTTCTTCCTTACGATTTAATTTCAACCTGCGAGATGCCGGATGTTTTAAAATCTCTTGACACTATTCAAGGTGATTTATATGTCGGAGTAGATATCGGCAGGCGAAAAGATTTAACGGTTATATGGTGCTTGGAGCGACTTGAAAATTCAAAATACACTAGATATGTTAAGGTCTTAGAAAAAACACCGTTCCATATTCAATATCAGGTTATCTCCAAAATCCTAAAACATCCTAAAATGCGCAGATGCTGCATTGACTCAACAGGTATCGGAATGCAATTAGCAGAAACAGCACAAAAAGATTTCGGCAAATACAGGGTAGAACCTGTTATGTTCACCAATAAATCAAAAGAGGAAATGGCGTACAACTTGAGAACAAATTTTGAGGATAAATCCGTATTTATTCCAAACGAGCACGATATCAGAGAAGATTTACACTCAATAAGAAGAATTGCCACAAAAGCGGGAAATATCCGTTTTGACGCTGATACATCAGAGGTAAACGGACACGCTGACAGATTTTGGGCATTGGCACTTGCTCTTATTGCCTGCTCGGTTCCTTATTCTCAAATCGAAATTGCAACAAGAAAAAGATATGAAACCTTGAAAATGACAGAAGGCTTTTAAAGCTCTTGAAAATATTTAAGATGATAGTTTATACCTGCCGCAACAGAAAAATTCAATACAAGCGTTTTTGAACACCTTTTGAACGGGGTAAGACCATAACTTTAAATCAATATTTTAGAAAGCCATAGTTCACGCTTATTAGCATTCATAATTTCTTGTCTTAATTCTTTATCAATATTCATTAATCGGATATTTGCAAAACGATTATTGCTTAAAAGGTCATCGGTGTATAAATCGATTGTTTTTACAAACCGCTCCGAATACATCCCAATATTTGTTAAATCTCTTATGATATCTGATTTGTATGTGAACACAATTTTCTCCTTGTACCCAAATATTACTACAAATTTTATATTTTTCAATACTTCAGAAAGGAATGCACTATGCCAAAAGAATTAACACTTCCGTCAGGAAAAATTGCAATCATTGAACAGGGTAAAGGCAAGGATCTGCTGCAGGCTCAAATGAAAGCAAAAACATCCGAGGAAATCCCTTACGCTCTTATAGCGGAACTTGCTGAAATTGACGGACAAAAACTTGTTTACGAGGACATCTTAGAGATGGATTTAGGCGACGTTATAGCCCTGCAGACTGAAATCTCGGGAAAGTTTCAGACCGGGAAAGCAAAAGAAATCCAAAAGAAAGAGGAAAAAACGGAAATTGTAACTCCTCTGACGAATGCGGCTGCGGCTCTTGCCTCCCAGACAGTCAAAGCATAATTCATTTATCTAAAATTACGGGATGGCAGTATTCCGAACTCTGCGAAATGCCAATCCCTACACTTAGCTACTGGTGCAATCAGGCAATTAAATATACGAATAACCGAAACGAGGAATTTGAGGAACAATGCTCGATACAATGATGAAAGTATCATTAACGCTTGTTGCCTTTGACAAGATGTCAAGGGTTATTCGTGATGCGGTCAATAAATCCAACAGCGAATTTGATAGACTTCAAAATCAGATAAAAGATACCTCCGAGATGTTAGACACGCTTGGAAAAAATATGGCAAAACTTGGCGGAGCTCTGACTATTGCAGGCGGAGGGCTGGCTCATAAGCTTGGAATAACAGAGGCAATTCCCGAGGCGTTTCAAATGGAGCACCGATTAAGGGAGTTGGGAAACGTCGGACAATTATCCGCAAAACAGCTTGAAGATATGGATAAACGTCTTGCATCAATTTCACGTTACACAAATCAAATGCGGCCCGAAATTGCGGAAGGCTTAAATGTCCTTGTTGCCTCCGGCATTGACCCAACTAAAGCACTCGATTATATGAATGTTATCGGAAGAACCGCTACAGGTGAACAGGCTGTTATTGAAGATATTTCAAGAACGGCGTTTTCGGTAACGGATAACTTAAAAGTTCCTGTTTCAGAACTTGGCAAAGCAATGGATATCCTCGCAATGTCAGGTAAAGAAGGTCGTTTTGAATTAAAAGATATGGCATCGGCATTCCCGAGTTTAACCGCAGGTGCAAGTATGCTCGGTATGAAAGGAACTCCGGCAGTTGCATCATTAGGTGCTGCCCTGCAGGTTGCAATGAAAGGTGCCGGTGAGGCATCGGAAGCCGCAAACAATTTAGAAAACTTTATTCAAAAAGTAACAGCACCTTTATCTGTTAAAAACTTCAAAGAAACATTTGGAGTAGATTTAAAGCGGGTTTTATTAGATGCCGCTGCTGCCGGTCGAGATCCAATCCTTGAAGTTATCGAACTTATGACAAGACTTTCAGGCGGCGATGTTTTCAAAGTATCTGAAGTATTCCAAGATAAGCAGGTTTTAAATTTCATTAAACCAATGATGCAGAACCTTGATGAATATAAGCGAATAAAAGCTTCGGCACTTAGTGCTGAAGGAGTTGTTAATTCGGATTTTGAACACATGATGAAAACTACGACCGAACAATTTAAAGCTTTCAAAATTAATATGAAGGAACTCGTGTTTCCGCATCTGCAGGAACCTCTTAAAAAGATAAATGAACTCCTGACTAAAATAAATGACAATCCGATATTACAAAAGGGGTTATTTGGCGCGATTATGGGTACTATCGGAGCAGGAATTTTACTTACAGTGCTCGGCACGGCAACAATTCTTATAGGTAAATTTGTCGGAATGTATGGTAAATTTTTAAGCCATGCAAGAAATTTAACCCCGATTTTAGTTCAAAACTCTATAAAGCTTCTTGAATTTTTAGGTTTAAACACAACTGCCCATAATTTAACCTACGGCAGAAAAATTATACAGGCCGGAAATCCTCTCGGATTGAATATGTCCACTTTCTCGCTAAAAAATAGTTTATTTGCAGATATAAGGAGAATTGATAAAAATATGCGCTCGGGCATTATTAACGGATTTAAGGAATTGCCGGGCAATATTTCAAAATCGGCAGTTGCGCTTAAAGATTGGATAACTGTATCAATAAAAGCAATACCGGGGAATTTTATCGGCGGTTTAAAGGCGTTTAAAACGGGTTTTCTTGGTATTCCAAACATGATAAAAAATGCAATAATTGCTTTTCGTGCTTTTTCAGTAACTTTATTGACATCACCTCTTGGATGGATTGCTCTTGCAATCGGGGCAGTTGCTCTTGTGATATACAAATACTGGAAACCGATTTCAGGATTTTTCAAAGGTATGTGGCAAGGTCTTAAAGAGGGTTTACAACCCTTAATGCCTTTGTTTAATCGTATCGGTAAAGCAATGTCCCCTATTATTGCACCAATCAAAGCCATAGCGGATTGGTTCAAAAAACTTGTAAAACCTGTTGAAGATACAGGCGGTGCAGCTGAAAAAATGGGTGTTCGCTTTGGCAAAGCAATCACAAATATTATTGTAAAATTTGTCGAGCTTGTAACAAAAGCCTTTGAGTTCGGGCATAAAATTACAAGTATGCTTGCAGAAGGCATTATGTCAGGATTAGCCAAGGTTAAGGGCTGCATTTCAAAAGTTGCTCAGGTAATAAGAGACCACTTGCCGCACTCACCTGCAAAAACAGGGCCTTTAAAAGATTTACATAAAGTAAAAATCGTTGAAACTATCGCTTCAACAATAAAACCACTGCCATTAATGACTGCGATGAATAAGTCCTTGGGGTTCTTTTCAGGGGGCTTAAAAACTCAAGTAGCGAGAGCAGGAAAAACAACTTCACCGCCAATAGTCATTACCTACAATCCGACAATCACAATTTCAGGATCTGAATCTAAAGAAGAATTCCTAAAGATGCTCAAAAAGCATAAAGATGAAGTTGTGAACATCATTAAACGGGAATTTGAACGCAAGGAAAGAGTTGCTTATTAAGGAGTTTTAAATTGTTTGCTCAACTTGGAGACATAAAGTTTGAATTGATTACTTATTTTAATGGTTTAAATGAGACCGTTTCCTACAACTATGTTCAGCACGACCGTATTGGTAATAAACCCGTTCTGCAATTTTTAGGCAAAAATTTACAGGAAGAAAGCATAAAACTCAATTTCCATCGTAACTTTTGTGTGCCGGAAGAAGAAATTAAAAAACTTACAGATGTTGCAGATGCCGCAACTCCTTTGAAATTTCTTAAAGGAAACGGTGAATATGTAGGAGTTTTCGTGATTGAAGAAATCGGGCAGACAACAGAGCAGGCAGCACCTGAAGGAACTTTAATGTCTGTTCAGGTTGATGTTCGCTTAAAAGAATATACCGGAAAAATTTCTGAAGAAAAGCAGGAACAGAAAGGATTTAAGAAGAAATGACGGAGTTCTATTCATACGTCACAAAAGACGCAGACCGTTGGGATATGATTTCATACCGATTTTATAACAATCCAAATCTGTATGAAGAAATAATCAAAGCCAATCCCGAAGTAGCACAAGAGCCGGTTTTAGAATCCGGCATTAAATTAAAAATTCCCGTTCTTGAAGAATCCGAAACAATACAATTTGAACTACCTCCTTGGAAAAAATAAACCTATCCCTGTTTTGTACTTTGAAAATTAAATAATAAGAACAGCTAACCCCTGATGTTTATGCTAGAATTATTATATTAAAGGCATTTTTCATGAAAGAAATTAATCCAAAGAAATATAATAATTTTGAAGAGTTTAACAAAGATGGTTACAATTTGGCTGAATACATCAGGAACAATACTAACGGATTGAACGATTCTGAAAAAATAGCCTATGCCAGACAAGTT
>ERZ1643251.5170-NODE-5170-length-10809-cov-4.923656_pt1 | contig 10809 bp, 7 predicted proteins | sample MGYA00579261_ERZ1643251 | MGnify/ENA primary metagenome ERZ1643251 (study PRJEB29033, sample SAMEA4952267) | chicken gut metagenome | biome: Broiler Chicken; feature: Gastrointestinal Tract; material: Caecum | place: Ireland | collected 2018 | study: Broiler...
TTTCTCTGTGAGTCTGTTTATGTCTGTGGGGGTGTTTTTTGGGTTTCGGGCCAAAATTCTGGTCTTTTTGCTGCAGCCTTCGCACCGAATAAACATCGGGTATGGATTGAATATTTGCAATCACCTTTTTAAGAGTTTCAATATTGTCAAGCTCTATACCCAAATCAATTATACCGAATTTTTTATTTTTTGAATAACTGTTTGCATAAGAAATATTTGTATCTGCAATTTTAAGCAGCACATCTTTTAAAAGCCCGACTCTATCCTGTGTTTCTATTCTTATATGGGCAATATAAGTGCCCTTTGAAACCTTATCAGCCCATTTTATATCCATCATACGCTCGGGTTCGACATCATACAGGCACTTACAGTCAAGCCTGTGAACCGAAACACCTTTTGAGCGGGTGATAACCCCCACAATCGGCTCCCCGGGTATGGGCGTGCAGCATTTTGCAAGACTCCAGAGCATATCCTCAAGCCCTACAATATCGTATTTTTTAGAATCTTTTTTTCTTTTTTGTCCTTCCTGGGAAGTTTTTTCGGGAATATTTGTAACATCAGCCCTAATCTGGGCGGGGCGTTTTAATTTATTTGCAACCTTATGAAGCGTCGTTTCTCCGTAACCTATTGCAGCAAATAAATCATCCTGCGTTTTATAGTTCATTTCATGAGCCGTGCGCTCTATTTCACCGGATTTTAAAAGTTCGTCAAAAACAGGTTTTGTTATATATATTTCAAGGTTTGTACGCCCGATTTCAATATTTTCTTCACGGTTATATTTTTTAAACCAGAGGCGGATTTTTGAAATGGCACTTTTTGTAACAACAAAATTGAGCCAGTCTATTTTGGGCATAAACTGTTTTGAAGTCAAAATCTCAACTATATCTCCGTTTTTGAGTTTTGTATCAAGCTGCGCTATACGTCCGTTTATTAGCGCCCCTACGGTTCTGTGCCCGACCTCGGTATGGATACGGTATGCAAAGTCGACAGGCGTAGAGTTTGCAGGCAGGTCAATGACATCTCCCGCAGGAGTAAAGGCAAAAACCTGATCCGAGAAAAGGTCGAGTTTAACACTTTCGACAAAGTCTTTAGCGTCCGAGGAGTCTTTGTCTATTTCCATCATTTTCCTCATCCAGGAAAACTGCAGGTCATACTTATTGTCCGACTTAACCGAGCCTGATTCTTTATAGCGCCAGTGTGCCGCAACACCGTATTCTGCCACCTCGTGCATTTCTTTTGTTCTTATCTGAATTTCAACGGGTTTATTTTTTGAACCGATAACAGATGTGTGCAAAGAACGGTACATATTGCCCTTAGGCATTGCAATGTAGTCTTTAAAGCGCCCCGGGATAGGTTTAAAGTGCGAATGAATAATCCCCAAGACTTCATAACATGTTTTTTCGTCATCCACGATAACACGAATTGCACTCACATCATAAAGCTGGTCAAAGGTGACATTTAAGCGCTCCATTTTTTTATAAATACTGTAATAATGTTTTGCCCTGCCGTTTATCTGCGCATGGATTCCGTTTTCTTCAAGACTTGCGCGGATATTATCTATAAAAGTGGAAATTGCCGCATCACGATCATTTTTGGTCTGCGCAACAAGTTTTGCAATCTCGTAATATTTTTCGGGGTTTATATATCTTAAAGACAGGTCCTCAAGTTCCGCTTTAATTTTCCCGATACCGAGCCTGTTTGCAAGGGGAGCAAAGATATCAAGGGTTTCCTGTGCGATTCTTTTTTGTTTATTTGCTGCCATATACCCCAGTGTGCGCATATTGTGCAATCTGTCCGCAAGTTTAAGGAAAATTATCCTCACATCCTGCGCCATTGCGATAAACATCCGCCTAAAGTTTTCCGCCTGTCGCTCTTCTTTTGATTTAAACTGGTATTTGCCGAGCTTTGTAACACCCTGCACAAGCTTTAGAACATCTGCACCGAAATTTTGCTCTATTTCCTCCGGCTGAGTGTCGGTATCTTCCAAAATATCGTGCAAAAAGGCAGCTATTATACTGTCTTTATCAGCTTTTAACTCGGTCAAAATTTTTGCAACTTCGACGGGATGGACAATGTAAGGCTCTTCGGATATGCGGTACTGACCTTCATGCAGCTTTCTTGCAAATTCAAAGGCGCGCTCAATATCGGCAATATCCTCACTTGAGCGATTTTGCCTGCGCAAAAGTTCCTTTAGCTCTTCAAAAATTACAAGATAAGACATAGAAATTTCTATTGATATATAATTATATAATATATGAATTTTACAACTTTGCGGAAAAATTTGCCATATGTCATATGATGTAAATAAAAACGGAAACAAATCGCCTCAAAATCTTGAAGAGATGATGCTGATGATAAACAAAAGCGCCAATGGTGCAAGGTTTCAGATAAAAGTCAGTGCAAACTCAAAAAAGAACTCTATTGATTTTGAAGCGGATTTCATTAAACTTAAAATCTCAAAACCTGCCGTGGACGGCAAAGCAAACAAAGAGATAATAAACTATCTGAGCGATATTTTAAATCTGCCTAAAAATAATATTAAAATTTTAAACGGTGAAAAATCATCTCTTAAAATGTTACTTTTTATGCCGAAAACTTTACAATAGTAGTACTCACACTTTATATTTTAAAAAAATCGTGTTATAATTCGTTACAAAAAGGCAATTATTAATCTGTATATGATTTATAAGAAGCAAGTGAAGAATTTTTTTTCGGAAGGTTGACGTGAATTTCTACAAAAATCCCCATAATACAGCCAATCAGGCGGGTGAAACGGAAATAAAATCAGAAGATTCAAAACTGAGCGTACTGTTTTCCAACCCCATAACGGCACAAAAAACCATGCCTCAAAACAACAGAACCAGTGCAAACAGGCTCTACGGCGGGTATTCATCCAATTTAAACACTAAAAACCTGAATATCAACTATAAACAGACTCTTAAAATCATAAATGAAGTACTTATGGAAAAGTCGGACTTAGGGCAGCTTTTTTACATGCTTCACAATGTTTTATCCGCCAATATGCAGGCGAACTTCAGTGCAATAGGTCTGTTAAATGCCCAGTCAAACTGCATTAACGTTAAATTGATTGATAAAATAGGCTCTATCTATAATACAAAAATTATGTTAAACGATGACACAAATCCTCTGATTAAGTGTTATTTAACAAAAACAATTCAAACCTGCCAGGATAATAAATTTTTAAGAGCCAACTACTTAAGCAGCTCACCCTGCATTATTCTGCCCCTTGTATCCTTCGGTGAGTGCCTCGGGGTATTTATAGTCGGCGACAATCATGCAAACACCTGTACCGAGCTTTATCAGTTTTTGTCAAATTATATGGCAATTTTTGCACACAACAGAAATCTTGCCGAACTTGTGGATAAAAACACTGATATTGACTCGCTCACCGGTCTTGCAAACCATAAATGCTTCCAGGAAGAACTTATAAGACAGATTGAAAGCTGCAATAAATCAAACTCCCCGCTTTCGGTTTGCATTTTTGATGTATTAAACATCTCGCAGATAAACAGGGAATTCGGACATGCCAAGGGTGATGAAATTATAAAAACCGTGGCGAAAAAAATCAAACAAAACATCAGAAATACTGACTTTGCCGGTCGTTACGGCGGGGACGAAATAAGCATTATTATGCCCAGCACCTCGACAGACGAGGCTAAATACATAGCGGAATACCTGTCTTACGCACTATCATGTGTACTTATAGATGATGTAGGCCCCATCAAGATGAGCTGCGGTATTGCGACATATCCTCAAACTTCAAAAGACCATGAAAAGCTTGTACTGCTTGCAGAACAGGCAATGTACATTTCAAAAAGCAAATGCTATGAAAGCGGAAACTGTGTTATTGTTACATCCGAAGACTACAACTTCTGGGATGATGAAGCCCTTAAGTGCTTTGCGGAAGTGTTAACCAAAAAACACGCACAAATAGGTGTGGACTTTGAAGAAGAACTTATTCACAAATTCCACAACGAACAGATTTTATCAAGCAAACATATGCTTGAAGTTGTAACTTCTCTTGCAGGCACAATTGATGCCAAAGACCCCTATACAAAAGGTCACTCGACACTTGTTTCGCGCTACAGTGAAGCTCTTGCGCGCGCAATTCATCTTCCTGAAGCGGAAGTTGAGCGCATAAAACTGGGCGCCCTGCTTCATGATATAGGTAAAATCGGAATTCCCGAAAATGTACTCAGAAAACCCGCCATGCTCGATGATGAAGAGTGGGAAATAATGAAACAGCACCCTGTAATAGGCGCCGAAAAAGTGCTTGCACCTAACGAATCCCTGCGCGATTTAATCCCGATGGTAAAATATCACCACGAACACTGGGACGGAACAGGCTATCCTTGCGGTCTTAAGGGTGATGAGATACCTTTAAATGCAAGAATAGTGTCAATTGCAGACGCGTATCACGCACTGGTATCCGACAGACCGTACAGAAAAGGTTTAAGCGTTGAAAAAGCCTGTGAAATCTTAAAACTCGGCGCAGGTGTTCAATGGGACAAAGAACTTGTAAGGCAGTTTATTATTATCGCCCCCAGTCTTTCTACAACGGTTTAAAGGCTGCAGTACTCGAGCCTTTCGTTAAGATTAAGTTTTTTTGCGTCTTTTCTGAAAATTTTTGACTTGTAAATTCCGGTATTTGCAAGAAAATAGTCAACGCTTACCTTTAGGACACCAAGTCCGTATTTTACCGAGCGTTTAAAATTAATTGAGCTTGCATCAGGGAAGTACTTGGTAGGGCAGGATATCTCGCCAATTTTAAACCCGTAATAAAAAGTAAGGGCAAGCATTTCATTGTCAAAAATAAAATCATTGTCGCACTCGCCAAGCGGCAGAGTTTTTAAGACTTCCGCACTGAACGCGCGAAAACCGCTGTGGTATTCCGATAATTTTTTGCCCGTGAGTATATTTTGAAATGCAGTTAAAAACTTATTTGAAATATACTTGTAAAGCGGCATTCCGCCCTTTCTTGCCGAATTTGCAAGCATACGAGAAGCAATAACCGCGTCATATTCGCCAAAAGCTATCATTGACGCCATCGCAGGAATAAGTTTGGGTGTATATTGATAATCCGGGTGCAGCATAACCACAATATCCGCGCCTTCCCGAAGAGCTGCAATATAGCATGACTTTTGATTTGCACCGTAGCCGAGGTTGTTTTTGTGAACAATTGTTGTAATACCAAGATTCAGTGCTATTTCTTTTGTATTATCCGCAGAATTATCATCAACCAGAATAACCGAATCCGCAATCTCTTTATAAATCTCACTGAAGGTCTTTTTAAGCGTTTTTTCCGCATTGTATGCGGGCATTATAACCGTAACTTTTTTACCGTTTATCATACATACATTTTAGTTGCAAACTTAATTAGTTGCAAATGATGAAATAAAAAAATATAATATAATTATGGATCAACAGGAAGAAAACTCAATTGACTATATCAAAAAGTCCTTTGAGCTTAAAAATTCAAAGCTTTACAAAGAAGCAATAGAAATGCTCTACAAAGCACTGGAGTTTGAAGAAGGCAGGGCAAATGTTGAAATCATTTCTCAAATAGGTGATTTATACGTGCTTTTAAAAAATTACGACCGTGCACTTGAAGAGTATGAAAAAGTTCTTGATATAGATAAAAACCACACACACTCGCTTGATGAAATGTCTAAAATATATTTTAAAACAGGCGAGTATAATAAGGCGCTTGAAGTTTCAAAAAAACTGCTTGAAACAACAGACGATGCACAGTATTTCATAAAGCATTTACAGATATTATACAAATTGGAATACTTTGACAAAATGCGCGATGTATACGAATCCTTAAACGAGGGGCTTAAAAACAACCCGCAGATTTTATACATTATGTCAAAAACGGAATTTTATCCTAAAACGGAATTTTTAAAAAAGGCTGCAGAGGGCGATAAAAACTTTGCACCGGCTTATTTTGACCTTGGCGTGCATTATTACAATGACGAAAAATACGACCTTGCAAAACCGCTTTTTAAACACGTAACACGGCTTGAGCAAAATTCTCTTGCATACTTTTATCTGGGGCTTATAGAGCACATAGAGGGAAACTTTTTTGACGCGATTGATGATTATTTAGAGTGCATTAAACTGGACAAAACAAATGACAAATGTTGTTTTGAGCTTGCAAAAGCATATATCGACATAAACTGGCTTGAAGAGGCGCAAATTGCCATTAAAGGCTCTATAGGGATTTTAAAGCTCAAGAGCGAAAATTCTCCCGGGCTTGACGAACATCACTTTTTGCTTGCATGGATTTTATCCAAACAGGATGACACCAAAGGCGCACTTTTGTATCTTGACCTTATTGATAAAGACTCAAAAATGTATCCGAATGCGCAAATATTAAAAAATACCCTGACATTAACAAGCGACAATTACATAAGTGCAAAAAACATCCTTGAAAATTATTACAACAGTAATCCCGATGACTCCAAAAACCCTATTTTAATAGAGTCCCTCGGGAAAATATACAAACAGCTCAGACTGTATAAAGAGGCGATAAACCTTTATCAAAAAGCTCTTGAGGACTTTCCTAACTCGCTTTTTTATGCTCTTGAGCTTGTGGATATTTTAATTGATGACAAACAATATGATAAGGCGCTTGAACTTGCAAAAAAACTTGAACAGGAAGCACCCAAATGCCCGAGCACATATAATTCTTTTGCAAGAATATACTACAGACTTAAAAACTACGATGCCGCGATTGAAAACCTTAAAATTTTAAACCAGCTTGACATAAATAATGCGGAAGGCTTCTACTTCCTCGGGCTTGTGCAAAATGATACCTGCCAGGCGCAGGCTGCACTTGAAAACTTTAAAATAGCTCTTACCCTAAATCCCATGCCTGCAAAATACTACGCTCAGGCAGCAAGGGCATATGAAACAATGGGGGACTATGAAAATGCCATGCTCTATATTAAAGAAGCTGTTGAAATTGCACCCGAAGAGATAAACTACAAAAGGCAGGCTAAAAACATTGCACAAAAAATGAACGATAAAGAAAAGGCGGACTTTTATGCCTCGCAAATAGCGCGCCTTGAGCAGCTTTTAAAGCAAAGAGGCTAGTATTCTTTTATTATCATTTCACAGTTTTTACAGTCAAATTCCAATCTGAATTTCCTGCCTTTTTCATCAAGCAGAAAAAGTTCCCGTATCTTATCCGCAGGTTTTGTTTTATTTTTAATACACATATTAAAAGCGCGCCTCAGGCAGTGTTTTGTGCGCATAAGCTCGGCCGAGCACACTTTTTTTGTTTCATAGGAATATTCAAAAGGCTTAACACCGCATTCCTCATAAAACTCATAAGCGCTATTATTGTGAATATTCAACCTGTAATCATTATTTTTAAGAGGAAATGCAGCAGGGGTAATTTTTTTCTTTTTGCGCGCCGTTCTTAGCTTTTCGTACTTTTTAAGCCTTAATTTTGTAATTTTTTCAAACAATTCTCTTCTTAAGGCATTAATCTCGCTTACTCTTAAAAAGCCGCAGGCAGCGTCGTTTTCAAACTCGATTTGTTCGATATAATAATCACTGTTCCCGCATTTTTCCAGTTGTTCCCTAAATACCTTTTTAAAACTCTCCCGATTTTTAGCCTCGACAGAAGAATGAAACTCTACGGCAGCCGATACCATATCCTCATCAAGAGCTTCTATTTTGTTGCTGTATACTTTTAACTTAAGAGCAATACGTCTTTTTGTCGCTGAATTTTTAAGTTTCTTTTCAAATTCCGCATCCGAATTTCTGAAAATTTTTGTACCGTGTGATACTGCGGGCATATTATTCGGATACACCCATACACCGCCCTTTGTACTTTCAATCCTGTTTACAAGCATGCCGCAGGTATTTCCGTCTTTTATAAAGCACAGACCGTCCTGCGGATTAATTTTTATATTTGTTTTTACCTGAAAGCAATTGTTCTTAATGCCGCAAACCACTCCTATATATTGTGCGGAAGCCGCAGAGGGTTCAAAAGAAAATATCTCATTATCTTCGCCCTTATTAAGAAAATAACTTGTAAAAGAACGGTTAAAACTTTTTTTAACATCGGGGATAAAGTCATAAAAAACCTTTCCCGATGAAATTCTCGGCGCATCTTTTAGTGCAAGATTATAAAAAGCAGTAACATTTTTTACGTAATTTTCATCTTTCAGGCGTCCTTCAATCTTGAAAGACACAACACCGGAGTCAATAAGGGCATCTATATATTTTGCCGCGCAAAAATCCTTGAGACTTAAAAGGTGTTTGTTTTCGGCGTAAATTTTTCCTTTTGAATCAACAAGGGTGTATTTTTTTCTGCAGGGCTGAGCACACTCGCCGCGATTTGCGGAACGCGAACCGATAGCACGGCTCAGATAGCATTGTCCGCTGTAGCTGACACACAGAGCACCGTGTATAAATGTTTCTATTTCTATTTTTGAATTTCTGCATATATTTTTAATCTCATCAAGAGAAAGTTCGCGTGCAAGAATTGCGCGGTCAAGACCCAGGTTTTCAAAGAATTTTACTTTGTTTAAATCCCTTATGTCACACTGTGTACTGGCAGAAATTAAAAAAGGAGGTATGTCGAGTTTAAAAATCCCGAAATCCTGTACTATTATCCCGTCAACTCCGATATCATACAAGTCATACAACAGTTTTTGCACCTGTTTTAGTTCATTATCGTCGAGAATGGTATTTATGGTTACATAAACCCTTGCAAAAAATTTATGTGCATAGTCCGCAACCTCTTTAATATCTTTAAGTGAATTTGGGGCGCCTTTTCTGGCGCCAAAACCAAAAGCACCGATATACACTGCATCGGCGCCATAGTTTATGGCAGCTATGGCGCATTTTTTATCTTTTGCGGGAGATAACAGTTCAAGAGGTTTTTTGCACATATTATTCCCAATCCCTGCAAACATCAACCCATCCGAGTGATTTTGACAATTTTTCCAACTCGCTTATTGTAAGTTCAATAGCGCTGTTTGCACTGCCGCAGGCAGGATAGACCGTTTTAAATCTTTTCAATGAAATATCCAGATATACACAAACTCCCTCTTTTATACCAAAAGGGCAAACACCGCCCGCTTTATGACCTATATAGTTTTCGACATCATTAAAAGGAATCATTTTGGCTTTTGTGCGAAACTGTGCCCTGAATTTAGGATTATCAATCCTTGAATCCCCTGCCGTAACAATGAGCACAGGGTTTTCCCGTACCAGAAAAGAAAGCGTCTTTGCGATTCTTTTTCCCTCGCAGTTAAGCGCCCTTGCGGCAAGTTCAACCGTTGCGCTTGAAGAGTCAAATTCCAAAATCTTATCTTCATAAGAAAACTCTTTCAAATACTCTTTTACAGCTTCAATAGACATAAATATTCCTTCTTTAAAAACTATTTAATACTATATTATTAAACACAAGCCCTTACACCAATACAATTTTCAGGATTATATAGTTTTGTAACAGAAAATTTCATTATAAAAATATGGCCGAAAGCCGTGAAAAATGGACAATTTAGGGCAAAAAACTTATAATTGATTATAAAGCAAGCAAAAAACCACGCATAATATATGCCTTCTGTAACACAAAACAATACACCAATGCAAAATAATATAATCGGCGAATCAAAAAGACTCATATACAGAAAAATTACTCCCGATGACTTCGGTGAAATACGGGAAATGATGAACAGTCCGCATGTAAAAGAAATCTGGGAACAGGATTTCAGCCCGAAAGATATAAAAATATGGATTGATAAATGTCAAAAATCATACAGCACAAAGGGCATGGGGTATTTTATAATCATCGAAAAAACAAGCGGCAGTGTAGCAGGACAGGTTTCATTGAGTGAAGATACCATAGAGGGAAAAATATACTGCGAAATAGGCTATATTTTAAAGCAAACCCACACCAAAAAAGGTTATGCAACAGAAAGTGCAAAATATATGGCAGACATTGCTTTTAAAAATTTAAACTTAAAAGAAGTCATCTTTGAAATACGCCCCCAAAATATCTCCTCCATTAAAGTTGCAAAAAGACTTGGCGCAAAAACAACGGGAAGATTCATTAAAAAAGTAGGCAAAAAAGAAATGGAACATCTAATTTTCACCCTGAAAAATCCCGGACAAAAATAAGAAACCTGCAAAACAAACAGCACAACGCAAAAAACAGGGTAATGCAACTTGAAGAAGTTTTTCAAAAATGTGAAAATTTTGTGAGAACAAAAGAGGGAACTGCACAAAACAATATTTTTATTTTCCCAAAAAAGCAGCCAGGGAGTGAGTTTTAAAAAATGCCGATGAGGGGACTCGAACCCCTGACCTGTCGATTACGAATCGACTGCTCTACCAGCTGAGCCACATCGGCAAATTTCAATTTAAATAAAAGAGCCCTAAAAAAACTATGGGGCTCTTTTATGGCGCGCCTGAAGGGATTCGAACCCCTGACCTTTTGGTTCGTAGCCAAACACTCTATCCAGCTGAGCTACAGGCGCATTTAAGATTCAAAATAATAATAACACGAAAAAAAATTAAATAACAATAGTTTTTTAAAAGAAAAGAGGCGCATGGTTGTATAGATTAATGTTACCTACCTGGAGCGCGCCTCAAAAATTAAGATACGAAACCTGAGAAGTAAATTTTCTTGACAGAGCTTGTGCCCCGTTAAAATTTACGAGCAGGCAGAAGGATGTAAGCCCGTACGGGAGGGCGAGGAGCCCTGCCGCTAGGGCGACACTGGACTACCCGCGCCGCTTGAATCGTGACGCGACGCGTCCGATG
>ERZ1643251.5173-NODE-5173-length-10801-cov-6.732086_pt1 | contig 10801 bp, 11 predicted proteins | sample MGYA00579261_ERZ1643251 | MGnify/ENA primary metagenome ERZ1643251 (study PRJEB29033, sample SAMEA4952267) | chicken gut metagenome | biome: Broiler Chicken; feature: Gastrointestinal Tract; material: Caecum | place: Ireland | collected 2018 | study: Broiler...
CCTGGATGTTCCGGTAGTTTTTACCTACCACACAAAATTTGATATTGATATCCGCCGGGCTCTGTCCGGTCATCTTCTCCAGCAAACGGCCATCCGTTTGTTGGTGGATAATATCTCCGCCTGTGATGAGGTCTGGGTGGTGAGCCAGGGGGCAGGGGAGAACCTCCGCAGCCTTGGATACGTCGGGGACTACACCGTTATGGAAAATGGGGTAGATTTTCCCAGAGGCCCGGTATCTCAGGAGAAGCAGGAAGCCCTGCGTCAGGAGTTAGGATTGCCCAAAGATGTTCCGGTGTACCTTTTTGTAGGCCGTATGATGTGGTATAAGGGAATCCGCATTATCCTCGATGCTTTGGCTGATCTTCGGCGTTCCGGCAGTGACTTTCGGATGCTGTTGGTGGGAGACGGCATGGAGCGGCAGGAGATGGAACAGGTAACCCGTCAGCTGAAGCTGGACGATGTATGCCTTTTTACCGGCGCTGTACATGACAGGGAAAAGCTGCGCGCCTATTTTTCTCTCAGCGACCTTTTTCTGTTTCCCTCCACCTTTGACACCAATGGTATTGTGGTGCGGGAAGCGGCTGCCTGTGGTACGGTAAGCGTACTCGTGCGAGGTTCCTGTGCAGCCGAGGGTGTGACGGATGGCGAAAATGCACTGCTCATCGATGAAGATCCGAAATCCCTCCGTGCCCTTCTGGGACAGGTAGGTGGGAACCGTTCCCTGACACAGCGGCTGGGACAACAGGCCATGGAGCAGCTGTATCTTTCATGGGAGGACAGCGTGAAACAGGCTTACCAACAGTATTATACTGTGCTGGATCATTACAACCGCGGCCTCAGCAGCCGCAGCATGGAGTGGACAGATGAGGTCTATAATCTGCTGGATGATCTCAGAAAGGGAATTACTGCTGCCAGAAACTTTACAGAAAGTAACCGTCGTCGCTGGCAGAACCGGCATCACAGATAAGAATAATGAAGAATTCTTTGCAGATGGACAAATTTGCTGGCTTGTGCTATACTGCATAAGATAATGCGGCACAGCCGAAAAAAGGAGTATATGCATGAGGATCGATGTATTGGGCGTAGGCTTTGACAATGTTACTATGGATCAGGCGGTGGCCGAGGGCGTGCGTTTGATGAATGAGGACGGCGCCCACTATGTTGTAACGCCCAATCCTGAGATTGTGGAGACCTGCCGCGAGGACAGTGAAGCCATGGAGGCTGTCCGGCGGGCAGATATGGTGATTGCCGACGGCATTGGCGTAGTTTATGGCGCAAAGATCCTGGGCACCCCGCTGAAGGGAAGAGTGCCGGGCATCGAATTTGCCCAGAACCTGATGGGCCGGATGGCGGAAAGCGGAAAATCATTGTTTTTGCTGGGAGCCAAGCCCGGCATTGCGGATCAGGCCGCGGAAAAGCTGAAGGTTCGCTACCCGGGGCTGCAGATCGCAGGAACCCATGACGGCTATTTTAAGGAAGACGGCCCGGTCCTGACACAAATCCGGGACAGCGGTGCGGACGTAGTGTTTGTCTGCCTGGGAGCGCCAAAGCAGGAGAAATGGATGCTGCATAATGGCGAGGCTACGGGAGCCCATCTGCTGGTGGGTCTGGGCGGTTGCCTGGATGTCTTTTCAGGCAATGTCCAGCGGGCGCCGGAGGTATTTCAGAAGCTGGGGTTGGAGTGGTTTTATCGGCTCTTAAAGAACCCCAGCCGAATTGGACGAATGATGAAGCTGCCCTTGTTCCTGATCCATGCGGCAGGAGAAAAGAGGTCTCGGAAATGAATGGGAAGCTCATCGTATTTGAGGGGACTGACGGATCTGGAAAAGGAACCCAGGCTCGAATGATGGCCCAGCGGCTTCGCGAGGAAGGAATCCGCTTTCGGGAAATTGATTTTCCTCGTTACGGAAACCCCTTTGCAGAGCCGGCCCGGCTGTATTTGGCTGGTGCTCTGGGGGATCATCCCGGAGATGTGAACGCGTATGCCGCATCTACTTTGTTCGCCGTTGACCGCTATGCGTCCTACAAGGAGGATTGGGGAAAGGATTACGAGGCAGGAGAGCTGATTCTTGCTAACCGCTATACCACCTCAAACGCAGTTCACCAGGCATCCAAGCTGGCACCTGAGGAGCGCTCCGCCTTTGTATCATGGCTGTTTGATCTGGAATATGGCCGTCTGGGCCTTCCTGTGCCGGATCTGGTTATCTATCTTGATGTTCCCACCGACCTGTCTGAGGGGATGCTGCGCCGCCGGGAAGCGGCCACCGGTACTTCCGCTGACATTCACGAGCGGGATGACCTGTATCTGCGCCAATGCCGGGAATGTGCTCATAAGATAGCGGAAAAGCATGGCTGGCGCCAGATTACTTGTGCCAGACGGGGCCGGCTCCGCAGTGTGGAGGACATTCACGAAGAGGCTTGGTCTATGGTACAGGCGCTTCTTGGCCACGGCATGTCAAACAATAAAAAATGAGAAGAGGGGCGCCTGGGCGCCCCGCTTCTCCAGGTATGGAGGACCCCCTCCTCAGCAGGAGGGGGAATCTGCCATCCATACAGTCCGAAAGGGCGAACCCTTCCGGACTGTATGTAGGGATTAGCAGCAACCGCAGCAGCAGTCGTTGCTGTTCCCGCAGGTGCAGGAGTTCCCGCAATTGCAGGAATTGCCGCAGGTGCAGGAGCCGCAGGAATTGCAGCAGCTATTGTTGTTTCCGCCGCAGCACCCCAGCAGGATGATGATCAGAATGATCCACAGGCAGCTGTTATTACCGTTGTTCCACATTGTTTTTCACCTCACTCGTTTGTCACTGGGCTATCTTATGTGGGAGGAAGGCAAAAAGCAGCTTGACCGCAAAAATTTATTTTATGCATAAAAAGGAGGGGATCTCTCCATGAGTAACAGAGAGGACCGCTACCATACGACCAGCTGGGACGGCCGACAGGTTCAGCGTCAGCAGCAGTCGGCCGCCGGGGGCCAGGCGCCCCGCAGTCAGCAGTCCCGTTCCGCCTCTGGCGGGCAGGGCGGCAGCAAGAAGAAAGCCAAGAAGAGCCGTATCAACCCCTTGCTGGGAATTCTCCTGTGGGTCGTGATTGTCGTTGCTTCTTCCGCTATTTTCGCCGGTGTGGGCTGGATGCTGGCCAATGACCTGTGTGCCTTTAACAAAACGCCGCTGGAGACAACGGTTGTCATTTCCGAGGAATGGATCACGGAGAAAGAGGTTAAGCAGGACGATGGTACAGTCGAAATCGAGACCACCGCTGACATGGGAAAGGTTGCTGACGCGCTGGAGGAACAGGGACTGATTGAGTACAAATGGTTCTTCCGCCTGTTTTCCGTATTCTACAAGAGCAGCGAGCGTATTGATGCCGGCACCTATGTTCTCAATACAGACATGGATTATATGGCCCTGGTCCGGGCTATGCACAGCACCGGTTCGGCTGAGACAGTCGACGTAACAATCCCCGAAGGATATTCTGTACAGCAGATCATTGACCTGCTGGCGGAAAAGGGGGTAGGTACTGTGGAAGACCTCACTGAAGCGGCAGAAAACCATGTTTTTGACTCCTACGCCTTTGTTGATAACGAAAATCTGGGCAGTATCACTCGTCTGGAGGGTTACCTCTACCCCGATACCTATAACTTCTATGTAGGGGGAGATGTGGTGCTGGCATTTAACTCCATGCTCAGCAACTTCAATACGAAGGTTTATGAAAACGAGGACTTCTCGGCTCTCTTTGAGGCCTCGGATTACAGCTTCCAGGAAATCATCACCATTGCCTCCCTTATTGAAAAGGAAACCGATGGTACGGACCGGGAAAACATCGCCTCCGTTATCTACAACCGTTTGGAGAATGCCGGTGAGACAGCGTACTACCTGCAGATTGACGCTGCGCTTGTCTACGCTGCTGGGCGGCAGATCACACAGGAGGACTACGCTACCCTGGATAGCCCCTATAACCTTTATACCCATACCGGTCTGCCCCCCACACCTATCAGCAACCCTGGCGTTGCTTCCATCAAAGCCGCTCTCCAGCCCGCGGATACAGATTATTATTACTATGTTCTGGGCGCAGATGGAAAGCATGTGTTCAGTCGGACTCTGAAAGAACATGAAAAGGCCAAGGCGGCCGCTGCCGCAGCGTCCAATTAAGAGGGGCCAATCATGAAAGAAAGAAAAAAGCCGGAGCTTTTGGCGCCGGCAGGGGATATGGAGCGGCTTCGGATGGCAGTGCTGTACGGCGCCGATGCTGTATATCTCGCAGGTACCAGTTTTGGGATGCGCTCCTTTGCGGGGAACTTTTCCCCCGAGGAGCTGCCCAAAGCGGTAGCCTGGGCTCACAGCCACGGTGTGCGGGTCCATGTAACGGTAAATACCATGCCCCGCAATGAGGAGGCATCCCGTCTGCCTGCTTACCTGGAGCAGCTTCAGGAAGCTGGAGTGGATGCACTGATTGTGGCGGATCTGGGTGCATTTACCATGGCAGGCCAATACGCGCCCAGATGTGAACGCCACATCAGCACCCAGGCCAGCATTGCCAACTATGCCTGTGCTGCTGCCTGGTATGATCTGGGGGCCAAGCGGGTTATTCTTGCCAGGGAGCTTAGTCTGGACGAGATCCGGGAGATCCGGGAGAAGGTTCCTTCGGAATTAGAGCTGGAGGCTTTTGTCCATGGCGCGATGTGTGTAAGCTACTCTGGCCGCTGCCTGTTGTCCAACTATATGACTGGAAGAGACAGTAACCGTGGTGCCTGCGCCCAGCCTTGCCGCTATCAGTACTACCTGATGGAGGAAAAGCGGCCTGGGGAGTATTTTCCTGTGTTTGAAGACGAAAAGGGTACGTATATCATGAACTCCCGCGACATGTGTATGATCGACCATGTCGGGGAGCTGATGGACGCAGGTCTCAATAGCTTGAAAATTGAAGGCAGGGCAAAAAGCGCCTACTATGCGGCCATTGTTACCGGTGCATACCGCCACGTTATTGATGATGTGGCAGCTGGCCGGCCGGTGGATCCTGTTTGGCGGGATGAGGTGGAGCATGTGAGCCATCGGCACTATGCCACAGGCTTCTACTTTGGCCAGCCAGGGCAATATACAGATAACGCCAGATATATTAGGGAATGGCAAGTGGTTGCCCTTGTCACCGAATGTGACGATTCCGGCTATGCTACGTTGTCCTTGCGCAACAAATTCTCTACTGGTGAGCCACTGGAGCTGGTAGGACCGGACACAAAACCCATTGCTTTTACCGCACCGGTGATGGAAGACGAAGCCGGCGCGCCTCTTACAGAGCCTAAAAACCCACAGATGGTGTTTCGCATGCGGCTACCAAAGCCTGTTCCGCCATGGAGCATCCTGCGTTCCGCTCGAGATCTTTCCGCAAAGTCTTGAGTAAAACCAAGTGCATCAGCGCCATTGCAAGTCAGTATTCCAAAACCCCCGGGAGAAGTGCTCCGTGTCATAGGGACACGAAGTGAACCCACCCCTTAGGGGTAACATCGATACGGTGAAAAGAATATAGCCGCAAGTCATTACGAGCTTGCGGCTATATTCTTTTTGTTTTTATTGGCGGGAATGAAACAACTTCAGTATATTGGGGCATTAAAAGTTCCTCTGTGTATTCTGGTATATTTTCTTGAAATAAGATATGTGTGGACTGACAAAAGTCCCCCGGGTATTAACCCGGGGGACTTCAACACAACTCACTCAGCGGTAGAAAATGCAATCGCATCGGTTTCAAAAATTGTCTGGTAACTTTCAGGATTCAGACCTTTGAAGACCAATTCAATATCTTCAACTTTGTCAATTCCATTATCTTCAAGGTCTGAAGACATAATGGTAATATTGGACATAGACATCTTGCCACTGTTAACAAGAGCGGAGAAATAGGGTGTCACCATAAACCCATTAATGGACATATTGTCACAAGTAATAATCATATTGGTATCACTGGTATTCTCAATAAACAAGACTACACCAGCACCCCAGAATGTATCCTCTTCCACATAGCTACCCACAATCCGGATTCCATTCTGATTATAGAGTTCTTTCCCCTCATCAGGAATAGGCTGTTCGTAGCTGCCAGATGCAGAGGTAGAAAGGGAAACCTCTTCTGTAGTAAACCCTCTCTGGTATGTATTCGGATTCATAGAATAGAAAACGAAACTCATATCTGTGATGGTAGAGATGTTGGCACCTTCCATTGCGGTGTCAGAGAAATAGAGCGTCTCATTGGCTTTCTTTCCGGCAGCAACATCAGCAGAAAACAGTAAGGATGTCATCATAAAGTTGTTGACCACTGCATAATCACATTGAATTACCTGGTTTTCGGAAGAGTTATTCTCTATGAGCAGCTTAATACCGGTTCCCCAGATCGAATCCTCAACAAGCTCTTGAGCAGTAATGACAATTCCGTCTTGGTCAACCAGAACCGTGCTTTCAATGGTTGCTACAGTAACTTCTGGCTCCTCCGTATTTTCTCCGGAAATATTAGCAGAACTACCCTCGGAACTCTGAGACGAAGCACTATTGTCGATAGGAGTCTGTGTAGATGTGCTGCAGGCGACCAGCCCCAACATCATAACTCCCACCAGAAGTAAAGTAAGAAGTTTCTGTTTCATCCTATTATCCTCCAAATTTTAATGTTGAGATTCGTCAGAATTCTTGGGATTTTTCTTCATCTTGATGGCAAATACTAAGAAAATGACTGCAAAAACAAGACAAAGGGCTCCCCAAACCATCAAATCTTTGAAGATCCCATTCGAGGAAATCCCAAACAACCCAGCCAAGCCATAGACAATGGCACAAAAGATTGCCCCTCCTCTGCTGTTGCGTGTGGCAATAGCCACGATGCCAGAGACGAGCATGAGAATGGCCACCAGGAAACCAGAAGCCCCACTCGTGCCACCTTCATTCATCATAGCATCTCCTATTCCAGCCGCACATGACTGGAATAGAACCAAAAAAGTAAGTACGATGCTGACGATGCCAATAATAAGTTTTGCTGTTTTCAAAATAATTCTCCCTCTCTTTCAAACTATCTATCTATTGAAACGGAAGTATCCACTCCGTTCAACAGTCGCCCTATTTCTTTAGTTCTACATACTGGGCCAATTTTACACCTTTACTAACCTCAGACAAGTAGCCCATACTGATTCCGGATTGCTGAACAATATCCTTGAGCGGACACCCGCACTCCTGCAGTTCTTTTGCATATTTTATTCCAAACAAATGTACCTGACAGGCCGCCTCATTCCGTTTAGCTCCATCATACATCTCTCTAAGGCGTGCCGCAAGTTCAGTCTCGAGCATCTCCCACTCCTCCTTTCGCTATTTGCTGTTTGCAAATAGCATTATACAGGAATACAGTCAAACTGTTTCCCCCAGATTGTGGGAAAATTTAATCTCGGCTTCGACTGAGTTCTGGCTCCCCATGTTCCGTCAGAATTCTGTTGACATCATCAACTGAGGAGTAGCCACGGTTGAAAGCTATAATTAAAATTGCATCCCTCTTGATTTTGGGATACAGCAGAGGCATACCATACAATTCAAGACCACGCCTGACCTCTTTTAGTGTTAAATTCATCGCAAAGAAGAGCCGGAGTATTTTATCCCTGTCACTGGTATGACTCTCCCCTGTGAGAAGTTTATATCCATACTTTTGAGGTATGTCTGCTCGCTGAAATATATCCTGTCGCTTTAAGCCTTTGGCTAAAATCATTTCATCCATATAGGAGGCAAAAGATGTTGTACCCTCTTGAATGTAGTCTTGACTATACTGGCGAATATCTTTGACATCTGCAGATCTCAGTATTTCCATCAGAGTTGAAGTGCTATATTGCTGTTTTTCCATACGCACCTCCATTGCAGCTTTTAAGAGTTTATGGTATGCTTTTATTGTTTGTATATTAGCAGAGAATGGAAGGAGGGTCAAGTTATGGACATTAACGCCGAACTTAGATTGTCCTTCTATCGGGAAATTGCGATACTCAATGAAGAACACGGGGTGACCCTGGTCCAACATGTTGAAACAAAAAAAGTTTTTGTTAAGAAAAAACTGACAATATATGATATCCGGGTCTTTCAACATCTAATGTCTTGCTCTATACCAGGAATACCCAAAATCCAAGAACTTGTGGAGACTGATGGAAACCTCTACGTTATCGAAGAATATATTTCTGGTATGTCCCTCTGCGAAAAATTGGATAACATCGGGCATCTACCCACTGCTACGGCATTATCGTATATTAGGCAACTATGTGATATTCTTCGCCCTTTGCATAAACTATCGCCACCGATAGTTCATCGAGATATCAAACCAAGCAATATTATCGTCACTTCTGCAGGTCAATTGTACTTAGTTGATTTTAACGCAGCGAAGGAAACTTCGGATTCAAAGAAGCGAGACACCGTTTTAATAGGAACTTTTGGGTATGCAGCACCAGAGCAATATGGATTTTCTGCATCGCAACCGACAACCGACATTTACGCTTTAGGTGTTTTGCTCAACGAGATGCTGACAGGAAAGAAACCACAGGAAGAGATACCTCCCGGACCTTTGGCTTCTGTCATAAAAAAGTGCTTACAAATGGAGCCGTCGAACCGCTACCAGAACATTGACCAGCTTCTCCGAGAGATTGATATCAAAAGTATCACACCCAAGACTGCAAGAGTAAAGGTCCACGAATGGTTTATACCGGGATTTCGCTCTAATAAACCCTCTCGTTGGATATTGGCCATCATTTGGTACTCATTTATTGTTCTTGTAAGTAGCGCTGCCGTTGTAAAAGAAGCTGGACCTACTGAACTCACAATATTTCGCATTTTTTACTTTATAGCTTTTTTTGCCGAAACTTTATGGATCGGAAACTATCGAAAAATATGGAGCTATTTCCCTCTATCCAGACATCCCAATTATATCATTCGGGTATTGGGTGTGGCATGTTGGGCATTTGTACTCCTTTTCGCAATAGTGATAATCATGGCTATCCTTACTCGAAACCTTTGACCATTAAACACCAAAACACAAATTCTTACCTTTATTTTGATTTCCGTTCACACCGTCGTTGTGTGCTTTATTGGTTGCCTAAAACCTGTCTGACCAAGTCCAATCGTCCTTTTTACACCACACATCAACTTCTTATGGATATTTTCCGTTGCCTGTGGTATTGTGTCTTGCTGATAGGAGGCAAGACACATGAACCATACATTGAAACTACTGTATGACAGATTTTACATTCCGTTGTCTATGGAGGAGGCCGAACAGGAAATCGAAGTTTGTCACCAACAGCTTATCGAGCGCCTGGAAAAGCCGGAGAGAAAGTTAGTTTTACGGATCATCGATGCCCAGAATCTGATTGCAGAGGAACGTTCCGTGGACAGTTTCCTTTGCGGGTTCCAGTTGGCTTGGGAACTGGCATACGAACTGAATCACTTTGAAATAGACAGGCATCCATCTTCGGAAGAAAAGGCGGAGATGGATGCCTGATTCTATCCCTACTGAATGACAAGGGTGCCGCCCAGCCGATACCGACACAGTCCAAAGCCGGTCTCCGAGCGCTCCAGGATGGCCTCTGGGATCTGTTTGAGATACTTCCGCCCAAAGCTGGTGGTGCCGAAGTACGCGTCAAAGTTGGCCACCGGCAGTACCACCCAGTCAGAGTCCTCCGGCTTGTTGGCAAGGTAGTAGGCCGCCAGCGTCTCCACCATTTCCACGGGAACGCCCTTAGGCGTGAGGCTGCGAAGTTGCACCACCAATGCGGGTGGAAGTATCGGTTCCTCTGTCCGGAGCGGCCCCAGCTCCAGAGCCTGGGCCAGAAAACTGTCAAACCGCAGGCCCCACTGCCCCTTTGTGGTGGGGGCGAACAGGGGAATCTGCATCTGGATCACCTTGTCCCGCCAGGCCTGGTCAAAGCCTTTCTCAATGGCAACACACTTCTTCCGGGCGCTGCTGGATACCCGCTCCGGATTTTCCCGCACAAAGGCCGCCACCCGATGCACATGCCTATGGAACCATCCGCTACCGTTTTCATCCACAAGGCTGGGAAATTCCGAATGAAGGTCCCTAAAATCACTGCCGAACTGCCACGCCTCCCGGGGCGTGGCTTTTTTGCTGTCCGGCACACTGCACCAGGCGCACAGGCCCCGCTTGGCATAGTCGATGCGCTCCCGGGGCGCTTCGGCTGGGCTGCCATCCTCATTATGAAACAGAAATCCTCTTGCCAGGATGGTCAGCACCCGGTTGAGTCCCTCGAAATCCAGGATGGTGTCGAAGGTAAAGCGGCCCAGGTAGGTGGTGTCCTGCTTGTTCCGGGCAGTGTAGTTTACCACACCGGTGTAGTCCTGAAACTCCTTCCACTCATTCAGCATGGTCCACCTCCAGAACATGTTCCTCAATGTGGTCCGGCAGCAGATCCCACAGCAGGTTCCGCTTGCCAATGGCCACCACATAGGGTGCCGCCAGGCTGGGACGGATGATCTTATTCAACAGCTTGCGGCAGACCTTGGACACCACGGCCCGCTCGTTGCCGCTGAAGGGGGCAGACAGATAGGCCTCCATCATCTTCTGGAAGGCCGGGGAGTCCGCCGGGCGGCGGAACTGCTTCCGTTCCCGGGCTGTCGCCAGATCGTCCATATCACAGACCAGATCTCCCAGCAGACGGAACCCGCCGTGGCGGAAGTCGGTCAGGAGATCGTAGTAGTCTACCGCCTCCGGCAGATGCTCCCGCAGAAATGTTTCTCTCTGCCCTTCTGTCATCAGGTGCCACTGCTGTTCCACAATCTCCTTTCGCAGAGCGGCGATA
>ERZ1643251.5174-NODE-5174-length-10801-cov-5.615299_pt1 | contig 10801 bp, 7 predicted proteins | sample MGYA00579261_ERZ1643251 | MGnify/ENA primary metagenome ERZ1643251 (study PRJEB29033, sample SAMEA4952267) | chicken gut metagenome | biome: Broiler Chicken; feature: Gastrointestinal Tract; material: Caecum | place: Ireland | collected 2018 | study: Broiler...
TTGCCGCCGTTGATGGCGTACAGAAGGCACTTTGCAAGGTTGGCGCGCGCGCCGAAGAACTGCATATCCTTGCCCACGCGCATGCTCGAGACGCAGCACGCGATGCAGTAGTCATCCCCCATTTCGGGACGCATCAGATCGTCGCTCTCGTACTGGATGGCGGACGTCTTGATGGAGATCTCGGCGCAGAACGTCTTGAAGTTCTTGGGCAGACGCTTGGACCAGAGCACCGTGAGGTTGGGCTCGGGTGCGGGACCGAGATTGATGAGGGTGTGTAGAATTCGGAAGCTGTTTTTGGTGACGAGCGTTCTGCCGTCCACGCCCATGCCGCCGATGGATTCGGTGACCCAGGTGGGATCGCCGCTGAACAGTTCGTTGTACTCCTTGATGCGCATGAACTTGACGACGCGCAGCTTCATGACAAAGTGATCGATGAGCTCCTGCGCCTCCTGCTCGGTGAGTTTGCCCTCGTCGAGGTCGCGCTGGATATAGATGTCAAGGAAGGTGGAGTTTCTGCCGATGGACATCGCGGCACCGTTCTGATCCTTGATGGCGCCAAGATACCCGAAGTACAGCCACTGAATGGCCTCCTGTGCCGTCTCGGCAGGACGCGAGATATCGAATCCGTATGCCGCCGCCATCTCCTTGAGACGGCCGAGCGCCTTGATCTGCTCGGAAATCTCCTCGCGGTCGCGGATCTTGTCGGGCGTCATGTCGCCGTCCAACAGGAGCTTATCCTCTTGCTTCTTCTTGATGAGGTAATCAACGCCATAGAGCGCAACGCGGCGATAGTCACCAATAATACGGCCGCGGCCGTAGGTGTCGGGAAGTCCCGTCAGAATATGTGCGTGGCGCGCAACGCGCATCTCGGGCGTATAGGCATCGAACACGCCGTCGTTGTGCGTCTTGCGATACTTTGTAAAGATCTCCTTGACGCGCGGCGAAATTTCATAGCCGTACATCTTGAGCGCCTCTTCCGCCATACGGATTCCGCCGAACGGCTGCAAAGAACGCTTGAACGGTGCATCCGTCTGAAGTCCGACGATCTTCTCAAGGTCTTTATTGAAGTACCCCGCGCCGTGCGAATTGACGCGCGAGACGATCTCGGTATCGGCATCGTAAACGCCGCCCTTTTCCCGTTCCTTTTGGGTGAGCTCCATCACCTGCGCCCAAAGCGCCTTTGTCGCCTCGGTCGCGGGCGCAAGGAAGGACGCGTCCCCTTCGTAAGGGGTATAGTTGCACTGAATAAAGTCGCGTACATCGACTTCGTCGTTTGACCACTTTCCGCGCTCAAAGGAGCGCCATGCGTTTTGGAAATCCATGTTATTTCTCCTGTTTCTCGGCTCTTTTGTTTCCCGGATATTTTTTGATTGTTATACTTTGTCTGCGAGTTAGTTTGTCGGATTTACAGACTGCTTATTCCGTCCGTCAGTTTACATGAGTATATCCCGGTCTGCATTAAAACTGAACTGCCTTTATTCCGTCTTGGCATCCAGCCACAATTCCAGGATCTCTTCGGGCTGATACCCCGTACAGCGTGCAACCTCTTCCCCGTCCCGAAAGACGATCAGTGTGGGGACTCTGTCAATGCAAAGCGCCTGTACTCTTTCGGCGCTGCCCTCGTTCACCTCGAGGTGTTCAACTTCCATTTTGCGCGCCTTTGCAATACGATTGACAACGGGCAGCAGCGTCAGACAGTTCGCACACGATTCCCCGCTCACTTCCAGCAACGTATATTTTGCCATCATGCCCTCCCGCGCAGAATGCGCTTTGCGTTCTCGACCCGCTCCTTTGCGGGCGGCTGCACCCCCTCAAGAGAATACGGAATGCCGAGTTTATGATATTTCTGCACCCCCATCGTATGATAGGGCAGAACCTCTACTTTCTCCACATTGGAAAGCGTATCGAGAAACGCCCGCAGGCGCATGAGCGCCTCGTCATTGTCCGTGATATCGGGAACAAGGACGTGTCTTATCCACATCTTTACGCCCTTTTGGTTCAGAAACCGCGCAAAAGAGAGCGGATTTTGATTGCTCTGTCCCGTCAACGCACGATGCGCGTCCTCGTCAATGTGCTTGATGTCCAAAAGCACAAGATCGGTGAGCTGAGCAAGTTTTTCAAACCGTTCGTCCCCTTCCCGAAAACAGATACCCGACGTATCGAGACAGGTACTTATCCCCTTCTTTTTGAGAAGCGAAAAGAGCTCGAGTACAAAATCAAGCTGAAAAAGCGGCTCCCCGCCCGAGACAGTCACGCCGCCCCTGTCCGCAAAATAATTTTTGTATTTGAGCACCTCGCGCGCAACTTCCTCGGCAGTCATCTGCGTGCCGCCCTTCGGGTTCCACGTATCGGGATTGTGACAGTACCTGCACCGCATGGGGCACCCCTGCATAAAGACCACAAATCGGATGCCAGGCCCGTCCACGGTGCCGAATGACTCAAATGAATGGATAAACCCTGTCATACGCATCTCCTTGCCCTGCGGTCAGTTGAGGGAACAAAAGGCAGTTTTTACCTTCCGATAAAAACTGCCCAGACGAAACGGCGTTTTCCTCCTGCGGCTTCACGCGGTGCTCCGCTTGTTCTTCGTCAGTCACCGCAGGGATCTTTCAGCTGCCCATATCATACCATAGCCCGCCCTCTTTGTCAAGGAAAAGCACGAAAAAAGTCGGAAATATTTTTTCCAAACACACTAAATATTGTGTTTTATAAAATTTAATGATACTAAATATGGAAATTTCTAACAGGAAAACCAATGAGAAAACAGATTTCTTTGTTTATAACCGCAAATAATGCGCCGCCGCGGGTCTGTGCCCGCGGCGGCGCGGAAATTTTCCGAAATGCAATCAATTACTTTTTCAGCAGGTCGGCGTATTTTTCGATATTGGAAAATACAATGGGCGCGCCGTCCTCAAGGGAGTGAACAATTGCGATCGTCCGATCGTTGAAGGGCGTGGGAACACCGTACTTTTTGCCAAATGCACACACGACGCCGTTGATCGCATCGATCTCGCACTTCTTGCCCGCGCGGATGTCCTGCAGCATACTCGCAACGAGCGAAGCGTGCTTTTTCATGGCGACGGGGATGAGCGCAAAGGAGATCGCCTTTTTGAGCGGACCGCGGTAGTCAAACAGCTTGTCGATCTTGTGTCCCTGCACGGGCTCGATGGTGATCTTTGCCGCTTTGGCAACGTCGATGCACTCTTTTATGATGCGCTGTGCGACGCGGCGGGACGCCTTATTTTGCGCGACCTCACCGAACGTTGCGCCCGTCACGGTGGAGAGTCCCGAAAACGCGCTGTTGATGAGCAGTTTGGACCACCTTGCGCCGATGAAGTTCTCCTCAATAACGACCGTGCCCATGCACTCAAAGAGGGCTTTGACGTCCGCAAGATGATTACCCTTGCCGTACGCCCCGAGCGAGAAGGTAAGCGCGGAGGGCTCGGAGGTGAGCTCGGAGACGCCCTCCCCTTTGAACGTGGCGCCCCACGCGATGGCACAGCCGAGCGTTCTGTCGGCGCCGATCACCTCGGCAATGGCTGGCTCGGGCATGCCGTTCTGGCAGGTACAGAGCGCGCCGTCCTCTTTGAGGAAGGGTTTGAGGAAATCGACCACTTCCGCATTGTGCTGCTGTTTGGTCATTAAAATGATGATATCGTACTGTCCCGAAAGCTCGGAGGGCAGGAGTGCGCTGACTTTTTGCACAAAGTCAACCTTTCCGACGATGTGCGCGCCCTTTTCCCTGAGCGCTGCGACGTGCGCCGCGTTGCGGTTGACAAGGTCGACCTGCCGTCCCGCCTTTGCGATATATGCGCCGAGCACCGTTCCCAGTGCCCCCGCGCCATAGATCATGGCTCTCATTTCTCTTTTCTCCTTGTTTTGGCGCTGTCCGTCCGCAGGTCAGCGAAGCTCTGCGCCCAGATTCTTGTGAAGCGCTTCGACGATCTTTTTGAAGTAGTTCTCGGACGCCTCGGGCGTGACGGGCTTATCCCCCTCCGCCGCGAAGGTGATATGGAACGCCAAGCTCTTTTTGCCCTCGCCGAGCGCCTTGCCGCGGAACACGTCAAAGAGCTCCGCCTTTTTCGCCGCCTTGCAGGTCTTTAATATGCAAGCCTCCATCTGAGCGCAGGTGACTTTTTCATCCACGACGACAGCGAGGTCGCGCACGGCGTCGGGATATTTGGGCACGGCATGGAAGGTGATATCGGGAGCGAACTTTCTTGCGATCGCGGCATAATCAAGCTCGCCGATGAAGGCACGCTTTTCGAGAGCAAGCTCCTCACAAAGGGCGGGATGCAACTCGCCCAGCCAGCCGACTTCCTTCTCGCCCAGTTTGACAACCGCCGCAACACCGGGATGCAGGAAGGGCTTTTCGGTACGCTCGAAGGTAAAACGGATGTCGAACGCCTCCGCAATCGCCTCGACGGCGCCCTTTACGTCAAAGAAGTCCCCCTCGCCCCACAGTCCGAGCGAGATATGCTTGCGCTCCTCGGGAAGTTCGGTGAGCGGAAGCGCCTTGGGAAGATAGACATTGGCGAGCTCGAACAGTCTGCCCGCGTCGTTGCCGCGGCGCACATTGCGCACGATGTTGGCGATCATGCTGGGCGCAAGGATGGTGCGCATGACGGACAGATCTTCCCCGATGGGGTTGAGAATGCGGATGGCACTGCGCTCGGGCGCGTCGGCAGGTAGGCGCAGCAGATCGAAATCCTTGGGCGAATAGAAGGAATAACTGCACGTCTCCATGAAGCCCTCGCGTTGGAGCGTACGCTTGCACTTCTCCTCCGTCTTCTGCGCGGGGGAAAGCCCGCCGCGCGTGACCGTCGCACGAGACAGGAAGGTGGGCGTGATATGCTCGTAGCCGTAGGAGCGGATGATCTCTTCGGCGAGGTCGGGATAGCCGTCCACGTCCTCGCGCCACAGCGGAACAGTGACGGACATGCCCCCCTCCGACTCCGTCACGCCGAAGCCGAGACGGCGCAAAATCGCAACCATGTCCGCATGCGGCACCGAAATGCCGAGCACGGCGTCGATTGCGGCATACCCCGTCTCGATGGTCTTGGGCTGAAGCGGATCGGCGTTGACGTCGGCGCGGCAGGAAGTGGGCTTGCCGCAGCCGAGCTCCTCGACAAGATGAAGCGCGCGATCCATGGCAAAGCCGCATGTCCAGGCGTCCATGCCCTTTTCAAAGCGGGCGGAGGAATCGCTGCGCTGACCCAGCGCGCGGGACGTCCTGCGCACGTTGTCACGGGCGAACTTTGCCGCCTCGAAGAACACTTCCTTGGTCTCGGATTTAATTTCGCTGTTGAGCCCGCCCATGATGCCCGCAAGCGCGACGCCCTTTTTCTTGTCGCAGATGAGCAGGTTCTCGGGCGTGAGCGTGAATTCTTTTTCGTCCAGCGTGGTGATCTTTTCGCCTGCCTTTGCGCGGCGGACGACGATGCCGTCCCCTTCGAGATAATTTCTGTCAAAGGCGTGCATGGGCTGACCGAGCTCCAGGAGCACAAAATTGGTGATGTCCACAATGTCGGACACCGAACGCAGTCCGCAAAGCGCGAGGCGGCGGCGCATCCGGCGCGGCGAAGTACCGATCTTCACGTCCGCAACATAGTTGCCCACATAGCGGGGGCAGAGCGCGCTCTCCTGCACTTCGACCGTGATATTGACATCCGTCTTTTGCGCCGTATAATCGGTCGCGGGTGTTTTGAGCGGTTTTTTGAGAATGGCGGCAACTTCGCGCGCCATGCCGAAAATACTCTGACAGTCGGGACGGTTTGCCGTCACGGCGATGTCGAAGATATAGTCGTCAATGCCGACAACGGGACGGATATCCGTACCGAGCGGGGTATCGTCGTCAAGAATGAGGATGCCGTTGACTTCGGCGCCCTCATAAAAGTCGTCCGAAATGCCCAGCTCTTCGCCCGAGCAGAACATCCCCTCCGAGACGACGCCGCGCAGTTTTCCCGTCTTGATCTTCTGAATGCCGCCCTCGTGCAGGACGGTGGAATTGTCGAGCGCGACGGGAACGACCGCGCCTGCAAAGACGTTGGTCGCCGCCGTGACGATCTGGCGCGCGCCAAGCGCCCCGCAGTCCACCTGGCAGACGGTCAGCCTGTCCGCGTCAGGGTGTTTTTCCGTCTTTACGATGCGACCTGTGACGACGTTGGTGACGTCCTTGCCAAGGTAAGTGAGTTCTTCCACTTCAAAGCCGCAGGAGAAGAGCTTTTCCTGCAGTTCTTCGGGCGTCACGTCGACGTCCACATAATCTTTTAACCAGCTGAAAGGCAATAACATATCTCCACCCCCTCAGTCCTTGAACTGCCCGAGGAACCGAACGTCGTTCTCCGTAAGCAGTTTGATGTTGTTGATGCCGTATTTGAGCATGGCAATGCGCTCAATGCCCATGCCGAATGCAAATCCCGAATACACGTCGGGATCGATGCCGCAGTTTTCCAGCACGCGGCGGTTGACCATGCCCGCGCCAAGCACCTCGATCCAGCCCGTGCCCTTGCACAGCGAACACCCCTTCCCGCCGCAGGCGTGACAGGAGACGTCCACCTCGACGGAGGGTTCCGTAAACGGGAAATAGGAGGGACGCAGGCGCGTTTTGCTCGCTTTGCCGAAGACGACGCGCGCGAATTCGTCGAGCATGCCCTGCAGATCGCACAGCGTGATGTTCTTGTCTACGACAAGCCCCTCCATCTGATGGAACATGGGCGAGTGCGTCGCATCGTCGTCCGAACGGAACACTCTGCCGGGGGAGAGCATCTTGATGGGCGGTTTCTTGTTCTCCATCAGTCTGATCTGCCCCGCGCTCGTCTGCGTGCGCAGCAAGATCCCGTCCGCAAGATAAAAGGTGTCCTGCATGTCGCGCGCAGGGTGGTCGGCGGGCGTATTGAGCGCCGTGAAGTTATAATAATCCGTCTCGATCTCGGGCCCCTCGAACACCTCGAACCCCATGCCCGCGAACACGTCGATGAGCATGTTCCTTACGCGCGTCACGGGATGAAGCGTCCCCTGCGCTCTGCGGCGCCCGGGCATGGTGACATCCACCTGCTCGCTCGCAAGACGATCAGAAAGCTCGCGTGCGTGCAGTTTTTCCTCAATGGCGACGACGCGCTCTTCAATGGCGCGGCGCAGTTCGTTGATCTGCGCGCCGAATGCGGGACGCTCCGACTCGGGAAGCTCCCTGAGCTTTTTATAGAGCGCGCCGACACGCCCCATTTTGCCCAAGAATGCCATTTTCGCCTCATACAGCTTATGGCTGTCTGCGGCGGCGGCAAACTTTTCTGCCGCTTCCTTCAAAATTTCTTCCAAAGACTTGTCCATAATCGCTCCGAAAAAATAAAAATACGCCCTGTTCTCCGCATGGAGAACAGGGCGAACGATTGCATGTTCGCGGTACCACCTGTCTTCGCGCGCCGATGCGCGCCTCGTTATCCCTTAACGCGGGGGACGGCTTCTTCTGAGGTTCTGTTCAAAGAAGCGGCTCGCGGGGGAATACCGTACGCGCCCTGCGGGAGTCTTCCAGCCCTCGGACTTCCCTCTCTGCGGCACAGCCTGCGTACGTCTCTTCCGCGTAAAACGCCTTATATCCTTATATGTTGTTGCGGTCTTGCCCCCGATTGTCCGCCTTGCGGCGTCACGGTCTGCAATTTCACAACTTCCTGTCAAAGTGCTTTCAGGTTATTATGATTATAAACCCCTGCCTGCCCTTTGTCAAATGTTTTTCCGAAACTTTCCCAAAAGGCAATCCTTCCTTTGGCGCGAAAGGACGCCTGCGCACAGTACGCACCAACGGAGCCACTGAAGCAAGCGCGTCTTCCGGTCTCTTAGATATGTAATCTGATATGCCGTGTGGCTATGATCTTTATTTTTTCTGTCTGCGGGCTTGATAATCGGACAGCACGCGCTCATATTCCTGTGCGGCGCCCGCGACGGCGTCCTTCCAGCTGCAAAGAACGCGCGCGCACTGTTCGCGCACCGCATAATACCTCTCCGAAAAGCAGGTCTCGATCTTATCCGCCCAGAGTTTTTCGTCAAGCGTCTCCGCAAAGCCTGTCTCCCCGTCCGTGATGACCTCAGCGGCGCTCGAGCCGCGCGGGACGAGTGCGGGCGTGTGGCATGCCGCCGCCTCTAAAACGACGAGCGGCGCATTGTCGAATACCGACGGAAGCAAAAACAGATCGGCGCGGGCGTAGTAGCGGCGGATGATCTCACGATCGCCGACAAATCCCGTAAATACGACGTCATCCGCAATCCCCAGCTTTCGGGCAAGTTTTTTGTGCTGTTCAAGTTCCTCGCCGCCGCCTACGACGAAGAACTTATAATTGGTTGCGCCGCGGCGTTTGAGCTCTGCAAATACGCGGAAGCTGAATGCAAGGTTTTTGACCGAGACCACTCTGCCGACAAAGAGCAAAACGCGCGTCCCGGGAGCGAGATCGTACTCCGTATTGACCTGCGCGGAGAGCGCGGCGAGTTCTGCCGAAGAAGCGGCCTTCATATCCGTTCCGTTGCGTACGACGCTGATCTTTCCGCGGTAGCCGTAGGAAGAAAGCGTCTGCGCGGCATTCTCGCTGACCGCCCATACATAGTCGGCGCGGCGGATATTGGAGAGGATGATGCGCGTCATGACAAAGGCAATGAGACGGGAGTGCGTCACGCGGTAAAATTCGTCTTTATATTTGGTATGAAAGGTATACACGACGGGAATGCCGTGTTTTTTGCCGTACTTTGCAAAGAATTTGCAGATCGCAAAGGGAGAATGCGCGTGCAAAATAGCGGGTTTTTGATCGGAGAGCATCTTTTTGAGCTTTCTGTCCGATACGGGGACGGAGTTGCGGAACCCGATGAACGGAACCGCCAGCGAACGGTTATGAAAAACGCCCTCGCAATAACGCTCCTCCCCCTCTTCGTCGCACTTTTTCCCGTAGGAGGGCGCGACGATATCGGCGGAAAAGGGATCGGGCAGGTTTTTTCGGTAATTGACGACGGCGTTCGTGACGCCGTCCACCTGCGGATACCAGGAATCGATGCCGAGAATGACTTTTTTCATGCACGCCTCCGCTTACCGAGATTCTTGCGGAACAGATCGGTGATCGTCCAGACAATGCCGATCAGGATATAGATATAGTAGACGGAGAACCGCCAGAAGAGCACCGACCATGCGAGCGTCGCACCTGCCGCCGCCGAGAATGCAAGCACGCCCATGCCCTCGATGACGCCCGTATTCCCGGGCGTGGGGATGAAGGAGACGCCGAACGTCGTAAACACGTTGAGCGCGATGATCGTGAAGAACATCCCGTCCAAGGGACAGGAAAGCGCGTTCATCACGAAGAACGGCACGGAGAGAGTAAGGAAGTTTTCCGCAAAACAACAAAGCAGAAAGAGCACAAGACAGACGGGGCGGCGGACAATGATACGGAAACAATGAATGAAGTCCTTGACCGTACGCAGTGCCTTGCGCATCGTGCGTTCCTTGTGTTTGACGACCTTGAGCTTGACGCCGACAAAGATAAACCAACCCGTCAGTTTGCGCGCAAGTCTGGGAAAGAGCACAAAGAAGAGAATGAAAAGCGGCAGAAGGAAGTTGATTGCAAGCCCGACCCAGCCTGCGACGAGCAAAAGCGTGCTTCCGCTTACGCCGGCAAGGACATTTTTGGCTGCGCCCGCGATCATGAAGGCTGCCCCGAGGACCGTGAACGCAAACATGCTCCCGAAATAACGGATGAGCACGATGGCAGAGGACTCCGCCCCGCCGATCCCCTTGGTCGTCATGTAGTAGATCTGCATGGGCTGTCCGCCCGTTGAAAAGGGCGTAATCCCGTCATAGAACTTGCCCAAAAGGCTCGTCTTGATCGCAACGAGCGGACGCACCTTTCCGAGCACCGCCTTGTTGACCGTCAGGAACTTGCTCCAGTCTATGAGCATGACGCCCAGAATGACCCCGAGCAGAAGCACCATCCCTGCGCCGTCGATCGACGCAAACATCTGCGAGAAGGAAAGTCCGTCCTCACCGACGATCTCCCCCGAAATTCCGAACATACTGTAAATGCCCAATGCGAGCACTGCAATGAGCACAAGATTCCAGATCCACTTTCTTTTGCGCTTGGGCGGAGCAACGGGATGAAGTTTCCCTGCCCCATCCTGCGCCTTAAGCGGCTCATCTGAAATTTCCGATTCACCGCACTCTGCGTCAGAGGTTTTCAGCGCCTCGTCCAGTATGCGCTCTGTTTTTTCGAGCTCGTCTTTGAGCGATTGCCGTCTCTCGTTTGAGAACTGCGCCTTTGTCAACTCGGACTTTTCTCCCGCGGAAGATGAGCCCTCCTCGTTGAAGAGCTGCGCCTTTTCCCCCTCAGGCTTCTCCCCCATAGCAGATTGCACGGCAAAACTTTCCGCCTGCACTTGCGGTGCGGGCGGAGCCGTTTCCTGCGGAGCAGGCAGATCCGATGTTGTGTCCCTTGAAGTCAGGACGTCGTTGTCTTTGTTTTCCCGTTCCACAGTCTCCCCATTCCCTGACAAAATTTCCCGACAGAATTGATTTATATTCCTTAATATATTCCCAATTGATTCCGTCTTATGACGATTATACCTTGTGTTCCGCCCGATGTCAACCTTTTTTCAAAAACACACACCCTGCCTTTGCCCGCCATCGGAAAAAAGAGAAAATTTTTTTGCAAAAATATGCGATTTGCAGGAAAAATCGCTTGCAATTCACGGCGGGATATGATATAGTAATCAAGCTAGTTCGGAAGCATAGCTCAGCTGGGAGAGCATCTGCCTTACAAGCAGAGGGTCACAG
>ERZ1643251.5175-NODE-5175-length-10798-cov-10.431258_pt1 | contig 10798 bp, 15 predicted proteins | sample MGYA00579261_ERZ1643251 | MGnify/ENA primary metagenome ERZ1643251 (study PRJEB29033, sample SAMEA4952267) | chicken gut metagenome | biome: Broiler Chicken; feature: Gastrointestinal Tract; material: Caecum | place: Ireland | collected 2018 | study: Broiler...
GTCCGGTCCTTCTCCATATCGTTCCGCACAGGCTTTACTGTCCGGAATCAGGAACATACACGCACCTTCTGTAATCGTACACTCCCATCCATGATATTCATCTGTTGGTCTTGCTGCTTTACATGCCATAATTTAGTCCTCCCACTTCTTCAATCTCTGTCCGCACCACGGACAGAACCGAAACTCCACATCCTTGTCAAGATCAGATCCACAGGTACATGTCATACCGTCGCGATCAAAAATACTCTGTTTGCACATCTTCGCCGTATCCCGCTCTTTCAGCTTCATGATCTCCGGCGGGGTGAGTCCGGTGTCCTCATACTTTTTCAGCGCCCAGTAAATGGTCATTGCTTCTTTCCTGACTTCTCGGGCGTTAATGACAGCTCTTCTTAATCCGCCCTCTATCTTTTCATCTGGTATTGTTAATCGCCCCATCACTTTCCCTCCTTAATCGCTTTGATCCTTGCTTTCAGGCTCTCCATTACCCACTCCTGAACATCGTCTTTGCGTTCCAGCGCTGTCATGACATCCTCGTCGCGGGTTCCTTCGCACACCAGATGGTGGATGATCACTCTCTCCGTCTGCCCCTGACGGTGAAGCCTTTTATTTGCCTGGGTATACAGTTCATAATTCCACGTCAGCCCAAACCAGACGACATGGTTTCCCCCTTCCTGCAAATTCAACCCATATGCGCTGCTGGCGGGATGGGTCAGAAGGATGTCGATCTTTTTGGCGTTCCAGTCATCTTCATCACCCGCCGTCTTTAGCTCGCGGACCCGAAGCCCGGATTTTTCCAAGGCTTTCAGGATCCGTATCCGGTCATGCTGGTAATTGTAAAACACAAGCGCCGGCTTCCCCTGCAGGGATTCCACCAGTTCCAGAAATGCCTCGATCTTGCAGCCGTGTATCTCGTGGATGTTCCGGTCCTCATCGTAGATCGCCCCGTTTGCCAGCTGCAGCAGCTTGTTGCTTAGTGCCGCCGCGCTGGTGACACTGATCTCTTCCTCTTCCGGCAGTTCCAGAACCATCTTTCTCTCCAATTCCCGGTATGCTTTTTCCGCCTTTGCATCCAGCACCACCGGGATCTGGTGGCAGGTGACGGCCGGAAGCTGCAGGTAATCCTCTGCCTTCATGGAGATACAGATGTCTGAGATCTTCTGGAGAATGCTCTCCTCCGTTCCCGGCTTTGCCTCGTAGCTGTACACCATACCGTCCGCGCCGCGCTTATCCGGTTGAAAATACCGTTCCCGGAACTGTGTATACCGTTTTCCCAGACGTTCCCCTTCGTCTAGGAGAAACAGCTGTGACCACAGATCATTTAGCCCATTCGGGGAAGGGGTCCCCGTCAGCTCCACCATACGGTCAATCCGGGGGCCTACACTTGCCAGCGCCTTAAAGCGTTTCGCGTTATGGCTCTTGAAGCTGCTGCTCTCGTCCACGACCACCATGTCGAACGGCCAGCTGTTCCGGTAATAATCCACCAGCCACACTACGTTCTCCCGGTTGATGATATAAAGGTCTGCCGGGGTATTCAGCGCCCGGATCCGCTTCTGCTTACTGCCCAGTATCCGGGAGACCCTCATCTGCTCTGTATGCTCCCACTTGTCCTTCTCCTTTGTCCATGTCCCCTCTGCAACCTTTTTTGGCGCGATCACCAGAACCTTCCTCACCTCAAAACGGTTATATTTCAGCTCCTTGACCGCCGTCAGCGTCGTGACAGTCTTGCCCAATCCCATGTCCAGAAACAGCCCCAGTTTTTTTATCTGTATTATCTTGTTAATACAATATTGCTGATACGGATGCGGTCTGAATATCACCGGGCATCACCTCCTTTGCGTTCAACACCTCTTTTACAGGTCATATCTACAATCCAGTGCTTTGCTTGTCTCTTCGTAGCCCATATCCTGAAAGAACTGGCTCAGCCCGTCAATCCCGTATACAGTTCTCACGTCCTGCCCCAGTTCCCGGAGCCTTTTGCACTGTACCTGCTGCAGGGCTGTCATGCGGCCCCCGTCTGTTTTCAGTTCCAGAAACACCGGCGGTCGTCCGGGGAAAATCACGATCCGGTCAGGCACCCCGTCATTCCCGGGGCTTACCCATTTGTAGGCCCTGCCTCCCAGTTTCCTTACTTCGTCCCTTAAAATCTTTTCAATCTCTTTTTCTACCATTCCAGCAACTCCTTACTTTTCGATTTCCACATCTCCTCGGGACTCAGCGGGTTTTTCCACACCCACACACGCCCCTGATCCGTTTCCACGCTTTCGATTCCCAGCCTCTTTCGGGCTTCCCGTATTTCCGTTTTTCTTACTCCCAGACCTCTGGTTTCCTGTTTCACCCACGCTATAATCTCACTTGCTCCTTCTGTTTTTTCATTGTCTGTAAAATATTTCGCTATCAACATCTCTGCACAGATAACATTCTGCGGACTAATCATTTTTTCACCTTCCTCTGTCTCAATCTGAGTGAACAACACTCGGTTTATATATAATAGGGGGTTATATTAGGTAGTATAGGTAATATTAGGTGATATCTATATATTACCTAGATATTATATTTTTTCTTTCTATATAAAGTTTGTTCACATTGTTCACTTATAGTAATAAATAGCGTTTTTATGGGGTTTTCAGCGTGAAATATTCCGTTGCAATCCCCGTGAACTCGTGACCAAACTGAATTTTTTCGATTTCGCTCACCGGATGCCGGGTTTCGTTCATGTCTCCCTACTCTTTATGTTCACCCTCACCGCACCCTTTCAAACCCTCTCTGCACTCCATAAAAGCCATATCTCCTCCTAGACTTGTTCGGTATCCACCCTTTCATACACCTCATAATGCTGTTGATCTCCATGCTGTCCCTTCTTCCCATAAATTTTAGATCGCTTCCATAACATTCCTGCCAGATCTCCGCCGCGCACACCTTCTCTCTTGGCACCAACACCGTCCCTTCCGGCAGATGCAGACTGCCCTGATAAAACTGCCGACGCTGCATCAGGCTCAAGCTGTCCCAGCCCTGCGGGATCTCTTTATCCAGAAATTCCTGCACCATGCCTTCCTTTGCATGGGCCTCTCTATGGCTCTCCTGCTGTTCCTCCGCCAGCTTCTCCACTTCCTTTGGAAGAAACAGGGGTTCCCCCAGCATCCAGTACATGTAGGCTTCCGCCCATATCTGGTCTGTCTCCCCGGGCAAGTCCCGCCAGACGGACTTCCGTGCCCTGTGCGTTCCTACATCAACCGGCCAGAACCGGCGGTTACCTGTGGTATCCTTCAAAAACTCGCTGTCGTTACTTGTCCCGAAAAAGACACACCGCCTCGGATATTTATTCGTTGTCCTTCCATATGCAGCGCGGTAAATGTCATGCGTCTTGCTTAAAAACTGTTTCACGGCACTGGTTTCCTGCTTCGTCATCGCCGTCAGCTCGCCGACCTCATTGATCCAAGTCCCTTGGATCAGTTCTGACGCTTCCTTACCAGAAAACGTCGTCAGGGAGTCCGAAAACCAGCTTTTCCCTAATATCGCAAGGAAGGTACTCTTACCGATCCCCTGAGGCCCGGTGAAGATCGGCATGTAATCATATTTCACCCCGCCCACGACAGCCCGCGCTACCGCCGCGCACAGGGACTTCCTCATGACTGCCCGGGTATATCGGCTGTCGTCTGCCCCCAGATAATCCCTTAAGAGCGTGTCCACGCGCCGTTTACCGTCCCATTTCAGCCCGCAGAGATATTCTTTCACATCATTGATCTTATTCTGGCCGCTGACGATCAGAAGCCCGTTATCCAGCTTCTCACGTCCTGTCAGCCCGTAAAAGGTTTCCATGTATCTGTAATATCCGGCATAGTCCACATCCGTCCAGCGGCGCTTCCCGCTGTCAAGATCCCACGGCAGCCCGCCCAGCGTCATGCCGCAGCTGGAGAATTCATCCGTCACAATCCGCCCTTTGAGGAACGGGTCATTCTCAAGCACGGTCGTGACATTTGCAATCGTCTTTTCAATTCTCCCGTTCCCGTCCTTGGTCAGTTTCAGTATCCAGTCCGTGTCCGGCTCTCCTGCTTCCGTATGGCCGGGATCCGTCATCCCGAACACGTATTTCGCCTGTTCCACCCGTTCCTTCACCATAAGGCCGGCCACGTATTCATCTTCTTTCGCGAGCCGCGTCATCTGTACATAGGACGGCAGCTTGTTCACCGGCGTCCCTTCCTTGGACTCTATATCCTGATCCCCAAACTTATGCAGCCGCACGAGGTCAAAGGCATTGACGAGCTGCCCCGAACAGGGGTCGGTCGCATGGTGGGAGTATAGGAACAGGTCCCCGTCATAGACGACCGCGCCGCCAGTTGTACTTCCTCCGGTATACGTATAGCGCCCGGGAATATCCGTGGGTTCATAAATGCCGGGAAGGAACTTTTCCATCGCGGATGTAACCGAATACGCCCGGCAGAATGCCCCGATCAGCCCTCTTTTGTGTGTCGGATCCTCCTGTTTTGCGATCCGGCGGCGTTCCGTGGCTTCCACGCCCGGGACCTGCGGCCATTCGGACACATCCTTCCAGTCCCGGTACATGCCTAACAGCCCGTCCAGACTACAGAAGGGGTTGTCATACACCTGACAGACGAATTCACTGTCTGCGCAACAGCTGGGCCAGTACATCAGACGGCAGGGATCGAATGTAGTGGGATCGCAGAATTCAATCCCGATGATCGCGGCCGCCTTCCTTGCCGCGGGTTCATATTCGTCCGCGGCGGCCGTCCGGTCCAGAGGGATGACCGCCCTGAGGCGCGGTGCGTACCCAGCGTGTTTCCGCGTACTGTACACGGCCGCCGCGCACCCCAGCCCTGCAATCCTCTTAAGGATATCCTCTGTCTGCCCCGCCGGGATATTGTCCATGTCCAGAGTCAGCAGATCCCGCCCCTGAACATATGCGTTCTTCCGCCGCTCGTGCAGAAACGTCCCTCCGACAAACCCGCCCACGTCTTTTAAATCCGCCTGACGGTTCTTGGGCATCGCGAGATACTCGTCGAGGGTTTCCGGGCTGTGGACAGGTGTTTTCAGTCTTTCCGTAAAATCAGACCACATGGTCTCGCTCTTCGGCCACAGGGTTGCTTTTCTGCTCCCTGCCATGCTGATTGCTAATTTCCTGTTATATCTCATGTTATCCCCCTAGTCTTTCATGTAGTAGCCGCTTTCGAAGCCCGCACCTTTTAGGATCAGTCCCGGGGCCCACGTAATCGGCTCCGCCATGAGTCTGCATATCTGTTCTGCCGTTACGTCCTGAGGGGCATCAATGATCACCTCGTCGTGGACATGGAAAACGACCTGCAGCCCCATGCGGTCGATCCTGCGCAGGGTCTCCGCAAGACAGTCCCTTGCGATGGCCTGTACGATGTTCTCTGTCATTTTTCCGCCGTAGGTGGAATCTACTTCCCATTTCTTTGTCTGCTGACCCACCGTATAATAGTGGATGGCCATCCTCCCGAAGTGGTTTTCCTTGAGGAAAGGCTTTGGGTAGAACAGTTTCCTGCCAGACGGCAGCTGCACGGTCAGGAAAGACTGCCCGTACACCAGATCGCCTTCCAGACGGAACACCAGTCCCCGGATTGCCTGCGGCTGCGCGGTCCGTACCGCTGCAAGCGCAGCCTCTTCTACCGCATACCAGAGATCCCGGATGCGCGGGTTCGCGTTCCGCCACCGCGTAACAATATCGGGAAGTTCGTCTTCCTCAAGCCCCATGTTTAAAGCGCCCATTGCGATCAGCGCGGATGTGCCGCCCTGATATCCCAGCGCAAGGGTCGCAACCTTCCCTTTCTGGCGGAGACTGTACTCAGGGTTCCCTTTTACGATCCGCTCAATCGGCACATGGAACATCTGGGATGCTGTCGCCTCATAGATTTTCCCATGCGTGGCGAACACCTCGTTGACCCATTGCTCCCCTGCCAGCCACGCAATCACGCGCGCCTCAATGGCCGAGAAGTCGGCCACAACAAATTTGTTCCCCTTCGACGGGACAAAAGCCGTCCTGATCAGTTGGGAGAGCGTGTCCGGGACATTGCCGTAAATGAGCCGGAGTCCTTCAAAATTTTTTGCTTTTACCAGATTTCGGGCATAATCTAATGTATCAATATAATTCCTCGGAAGATTCTGTAATTGGACCAGTCTCCCGGCCCAGCGCCCGGTGCGGTTGGCGCCATAAAACTGTGTCAGCCCGCGCACCCGGTTATCCTCTCCCTTTGCCGTCTGCATCGCCGCGTATTTCTTCACCGATGTCTTCCCCAGCTGTCGGCGGATCTCCAAGACATCCCGGGCTTCTTCGGGAAGATCCTTCCGCCCCAGAGCTTCTTCCACCGTGGCTTTCTGCAGATTTTCCATCTCTACTCCTCGGCCGCGCAGCCATTGCTGCAGCTGGACGGCGCTGTTCGGATTCGGCAGCCCTGTGATCTCCACGGCTTTCGCTGTAAGCTGTTCCGTACTGGTGGCATCGATCTCCAATGCGCCGGAAATCAGAGCTGGATCCACGCCCACCCCGAAGGCGTTCATCCTCACGTCCATCCGCCAGAGGGACAGTTCATCCTCCGGCATGGGGAACGCATCCAGCCGCTTCTGAAGCTCGTACTCCGTTACAACATCCTGTATGCAGTATTCCTTGAAAAGTGCCCATTTCTCAGGGGCATGCTTTGGCAGGTTCCATGTCCGCCCGCCGTTGCTCTTAGTGGGTTTGCACGGGACGCAGAAGTACCGGATCAACGCCTTCCCTGTCATAAGTTTCTGCTTGTCCTGAGGAAGCCCGATTGCTTTCCCCGTCGCATCCAGCCCGGCGGTATACCCGCAGTACAGGCCGTGAACCATGGTACAGTGCCACTGTTTGAGCGGTGTCGTGTACCCCGCAGTATTCAGGCAGTACCACTCGAACGCCGCATTGTACGCATGTTTGGTCACATATGGGTCTGTAAGCGCCTCCCTGATGTTCTTGGGGATGGATTCTCCTGCTGTCAGATCCACAATCTTTACCCCATCCCCGTCATATTTATACGCGAATAGCAGGATCCCAAAATCTTTGTCCTGCGCGTATCGGTACAGCCCTGTTTTAGAAATGTCCGCGCTGCTTTTTGTCTCAATATCTATGCTCAGATGATGTTTCATCCCCACATCTCCTATCTGTCAGGAAGGGGTTCCCAGATCTATTCCCTTCCCACCCCCATTGAGCTTTCGTGCTGCCATCTCATTGTCTGACAGGGGCTTTTGAATTACATCGGAAGTCCTGTGATCGGATTGACCGCCGGCTGTCCCGGATTCCCCGGGGGTGTCGTCCCCTGAACCGGCTGCTGCGTCCCTGATGTCTGCTGAGCCGGCTGCGGAGCCCCGAATGCCTGTGCCGCTGTTGGCGCACTGCCGCCGAGTGCTTCCCCGTCCCGGACTTTTTTGACTGGTCCGAGACTGCAGCCGATCCCTTTCTTCCCGCCAAACATGTAAGGGAAGAATTCCACGTTCACCAACGCGTATACACCGCTGTACATTTCCGACTGGTTGATCATCGGGTTCCCGTTTTGATCCACAACCTCCGGAGGGTAATCGATCTCCGCATTTGCCGTAAATACCCAGTGGCCCTTACACTCCGGCCCGAAGGGCATCCCGTCTGACGGCCGTTTGCCGTCCCCGTCATGTACAGGGGTCTGTACGATCGGCGGGCACACCCCGTTCCATTTGCCAGAGACCCCTTTCTGCTTTGCGGCTTCGATCGCCGCGTCGATCCGCGCCTTTGTGGCAGTATCCGATTTTGGTACAAGGATCGTACAGCTGAACCTTTCCTTATCCCCCTGCTGATACGCATAGGGCTTAAATAAATGTACGAATGATAATCTCGCTTCCCCTGTTGTTACGTTTGTGATATCTCCAAAACTCATGTTAGTTTTCCTCCTTGAACGCCTCTGCGGCGGATATTTTATTTGTAATTGCTTCTCTCCTGTCCGACTCTTTTACAAGGGCCGGTTTTCCCGGCTTTTTAACGATAAATTCGCCCACCGTGTCGTTAAAATCTTTTTTCCCTACCAGCTTTTCAATCTGTGCCAGTGTCAGCGGCTTCTTCTCCCATATCATCGCTTCTTCGGTAATGCCCGATTTCAGCAGGACCTCAAACGCCCTGTCCATATCCGTCCAGTCGCGGGTTCCCCTGCCTTCCACCGCTTTCCACCCCGGGACGGTCCGCCCGGAAAGGCACTCCTTGAGGGCGTACTCTTTGAGATCTGAAAGCCACTTCGCAACGTCTTCCCCTTGGAGCAGATAGCGGCCAACCTCATCGTTCGTGATCAGGGGCGGCAGTTTCCCTTTATCCGGGCTGAATGCCAGACGGGCATTCTCCTCTGCGCGGGCACGGCACTTTCCTCTTGCCCGGCAGAACCGGCATTGTTTCTCTCCGGGGGAGAACTCCCCCTTCCCATCAAACGCCAGTTTTGCGCGTTCCTGTACATATTCCCCGAATTCAAGCAGTTCGCCTAACGGACACTGCCACTCCGAGACACTGTCCAGCCGCGGCTGTACGATCGCCAGATGGATCTGTTTTATCGGGTACAGCATATGATACGCCTCATATGCGCCTAACGCGTAGATCATCAGTTGGGGATTTTCTTCCGCCGACACGGGAACCCCTTTTCCGTATTTAAAGTCAATAACGAACAGGTCCTCTCCCTGCAGCAGGATCAGGTCCGCCGTTCCAAAACCTTCGGGGATATATTTGCCAAGGTCCAGCCGTGCTTCCACCCTGTGGCTTGGCTGTGCCGGCAGTCTGATGGATACATCCCTGATGTAGTCTATGTAGGTATCCGTGTGGGCGATCATCTCATCCTGCCACAGCCTGTTTTCCTTCATTTTTTTGATCTGGGCGTTTAGTTTCCGTTTTGATATATCGCCCGGGTTAAAGTAATTCCTTACTTTCAGCTCTGCCAGCTCATGCGCCAGCGTCCCCTCGCCCGCATGGTCCGACCTTGTGTCGGGGAACTGTTCCTCCAGCTTCGCGCTGGGCGTACAGAGCATCCACCTGTGCGCCCCTGATGCGCTTAGAAGTGCGTGGTCTCTTTCAGCATGTCCCATCAGATCTGAGCCCCCAATCCCCTTAAAGCCGTCGCGAAGCTGCCGTAATGCTCCGGCTGAAGCTCCATCAGGGACGCTACCCCGTAACTTTGGATCAGCTGCTGGAGCTGCCCCTGCATCCCTTTATCCATAAGGGTCATCGCTGCCCGTGATAAATCATCCCGTGTATAAGACGGTGCGGACGTCGGCATGGACGGAGCCTGTGCGGGCGCTGCCGGAGCTGCGGGTGCCGTTGGTACTGCGGGCGCTGCCGGTGCCTTCGGTGCCGAGGGTGCTGCCGGCACCGCCGGCGTTGTCGGTGTTTTGCCGACAGAAAGTTCGTCTTTGAGAAGCTCCCTCGCGACTGCCTTCATCTCATCAAAATCCTTGTAAACTACTGTGATCTGTGCCATTCTTATTTACCTCCTAATTTTTCAAGCCCTGCCCGGGCAATTTTTATGAATTCATCCTCAGTGAGGCTGATTCCTTTTGTCATGTTCCCGTGGTCATCCGACCACCCCCTGATATCCAGCTTTGGTTCCTTCCCGAACCAGCTCACAATGTTGAGTTCTTTGTGGTATACGTCTGTCTCATTTTCTTTTGGCAGGGAAAGGATGTTCTCTTTGATCTCAAAACTACTTTTTGCCATCTACATTTCCTCCCAATGTTTTCCCTTGCACCAACAGTAATCATCTGTTGGCTCATAATCTTCCATCACCATGACCGGCGAGGATGCGTCGCAGATATGGTCCCCGTCCCCGATCGGGAGAAGGTTTGCGCATGTTTCGCACATCCGGTTCGCAGGTTTTTGATTTTTGTTTGCCATTTTGTTTCCTTTCTGTTACAATAAAGTTGACAATTTTTCAGTGCACCTCACGCCTTGTCGGGCATGTGGGGTGCGCTTTGTTTCCCTGAATACGCTTAGGTTTGGATATTCGTCCACATCCCCAAAGCTAACGATTTCATCCTGCCTGACAAATGCGCTTGCAGTCACATAATCCTTCCCGTATTTCAGCGCCCATTCCTCCATCAGTTCCAAGATACATTCCAGCTCTTCCTCAGCCTGTCTCTGCGTCTCTTCATCCATCTTCTCTACCTCCTTAGATCGGCCCCGCCTGTAGTATGTAGATCACGACAGCCTGTACAATGTTCAGCATCAGGCTGACTGCTGCGATCGTAACCAACCCGCCCGCTGCTTTGTTGCGTCTGTGCCGGATCAGTCTGCATCTGTGGCGGCGCATGGACGGTACGCGCGGTATTTTGATCAAATATAATGTTTTCTGCTCCATTACTCGTCACCTCCCATCACGATTACCTCCCTAACTATGGGACACATTGCCGCGATCTCTGCCGGATTGAATGGCTCGACCGTCTTTTTCAGTGTCCTGCTCTTTAGCCGATTTCTGTTCGTTATGTAGTCTCTGTAAACAAGATAATTGACATCCATCGGTTTGCCGTTTCCGACAGAGGTCTTCGGGTACCGTCCGAGCCGCACCTGCTCCTCAATCTCATGAATAATGTGCCGGTAATGCGTAGATGACTTCCCTTCGTATTCGCTCAACTGTTCCGCGCTCATAAAGAGTCTCGGAAGGCTTTTTCCCGTTTCCATAAATGTTTTTCTGCTCAACACTTCCATTCTCTATACCACCTCCTTGTCTCTGTTTTTCTGCTCTTCATTAGTGTGCTGGTCGGCTTTCGCCTCAGCATATCCGAGAAAATACCCTTTATCCCGTTCGCTCAT
>ERZ1643251.5176-NODE-5176-length-10796-cov-4.705428_pt1 | contig 10796 bp, 8 predicted proteins | sample MGYA00579261_ERZ1643251 | MGnify/ENA primary metagenome ERZ1643251 (study PRJEB29033, sample SAMEA4952267) | chicken gut metagenome | biome: Broiler Chicken; feature: Gastrointestinal Tract; material: Caecum | place: Ireland | collected 2018 | study: Broiler...
CTGCGATCTTCCCATTCTCATATACATATATCCGGTCTCTGGTCAGACCAACAGCCTTAGCAAGTTTGGACTGTGAGATTTTTGCCTTCTGCATCTGGTATCGTATCCGGGCAGAGATAGATTGTTCAAGTATCTCTTTTTCTTCAAACATTCCTTCAAACACTTTACTGCTTTTGGTTAAAATACTCCCGTTTGTTTCCACTACTATACCATCGGCAAATCCACCCTGCTCTCACTGATCGCCGGTCTCATGAAGCCGGAGAGCGGGCATATGTCTTTAAGCGGGGAAGCTTTGACGGAAAATTCGTCAAAAATAGGTTATATGCTCCAGCATGACCATCTTTTTGAATGGCGGACCGTCCGGCGCAATGTCCTTCTTGGCGCGGAAATTAACCACGCTCTCACCCCTGATATTAAAAAGCGCGCCGACAGCCTTCTGGAACAGTACGGCCTGCAGCGGTTTTCCCGTTCCCGCCCCTCCCAGTTATCCGGCGGCATGAGGCAGAGGGCGGCCCTTATACGCACTCTTCTGCTGGAACCGGAGCTTTTACTCCTCGACGAGCCGTTTTCCGCTCTGGATTACCAGACCCGTCTGACAGTAAGCGACGATATCGGGCAGATCATCCGCCGTTCAGGCAAGACGGCTCTCCTTGTGACACACGACCTGTCCGAAGCAGTCAGCCTCTCCGACAGGATCATTGTCCTTACCAAACGTCCGGCGCGTATCTCCTCTATCATCCCGGTCACATTTTCTATTGAAAATGACACGCCGCTAAACCGCAGGAACGCACCGGAATTTAAAAATTATTTTAATCAGATATGGAAGGAGTTGAACAGCGATGAATAAGATCTCCCCCGGACAGAAATTATTCCTCTCACGCGTCAGACAGCACCGTATGATCGTCCTGACCGCGCGTATACTGATCCTTGTTCTCTTCGTCATGCTGTGGGAAGTCTGCGCCGACGCAGGGATCATCGATTCCTTTATTTTCAGCAGTCCCTCGCGGATCGCCCTGTGTTTTCTGGAAATGGTGAACGACCGATCCATTTTTCTTCATATAGGGATCACACTGTATGAAACGATCGTCAGTTTCCTGCTTGTCACAGTGCTGAGCATCATCGCGGCAGTCCTTCTCTGGTGCAGCCGCAAGCTCTCCGAAATACTGGAGCCTTATCTGGTAGTCTTGAACAGTCTGCCAAAATCAGCCCTCGCGCCCCTTCTCATCGTCTGGCTGGGAGCTACCCCCACAACGATCATTGTGGCAGGGATGTCCGTCGCCGTCTTCGGGAGCATCATGAACCTTTACACCAGCTTTATCACCGTAGATCAGGAAAAGATCAAGCTGATCTATACGCTCCACGGCACACGCAGACACGCGCTTATGAAGGTTGTCCTTCCCAGCTCTGTGCCCGCCATCATAAGCAATATGAAGGTCAATATCGGACTGTGTCTCGTGGGAGTTGTGATCGGGGAATTCCTTGCGGCAAGAAACGGACTGGGATACCTGATTATCTATTCCAGTCAGGTATTTAAGATGAACTGGCTGCTCATGTCGATCCTGTTGCTGTGTATCATGGCAATGGCGCTGTATGCGGTGATCGGAGTGGTGGAGAAGTTATATGAGAAAAGATTCTGAAATCTGGCGTAAAATCTAAGATACCCTCAGACAGTTTTTATTTTAGAACCGTCTGAGGATATCTATACTTTGATAATTCTGGATAATCACCTTTTAATATTTATGACGCTAGCTTTATTAACTGTTTTTCTAGCGCCCCTTGAACCGACCTGCATTTACAGCTCCGCTTTCGCTTATATCGGGATAATAATATCCGAACCCGTCCTGTGTCCGATCGTATACCATTTATCAAACCCTTTTTTCGGTGTCACATTATCTCCGAGATGCCATTTTTTGAAATATTTTTCGGTGAATATCCGAAGTATTTTTTAAAGCATCTGCTGAAATAAAACGCATCGTCATATCCAACACGTTCCGACACTTCTTTTACCTTATAGCTCCCTGTCTCAAGGAGTTTTTGGGCATATTTCATTTTCTGGTCATTGATATAGTAGCTTAACGTCTGTCCTGTCTTTTGTTTGAAGAATGTACTCAGGTAATTCGGGTTGAAACCGGCAAACTGTGCCACGTCATTCAAAGTTAGTTTTGTATCAATATTCTTTTGAATATATCTTTTTATGTTCTCTGTAACCTCATAGTCTTCTTTTTGCAGGGAAAGTTCCGTGACACGCGCGTTGATCTCATCCATGCTGCTGTTGATCAGATCATGCAGTTCGGCAATATCCTCACATTCATGCACACGGCTCCTGTAGCCTTTGAGCACTTCTGTCTTATATACCTCATCAAAATAAAGCTGAACAGCGATTATGATCTGCCGTATAAAATCCTTCACTTCATATGGATCAGCCATCTTTTCCCGGAAATTCAGCACCACGCTTTGAATCTCATCCTGCATCTTCTCCAGCATCCGCTCTTTTACATACCGCCGATAACGGTTTGTGACTGTGATAAGATCGAAAATATCGCTGATCTTTTCCAGACGGATCCTGCTCTCCTCCAGTGTCAGAGTTCCATAGAACAGCGCTGCAGACTTCTCGAAGCACCGGTCCATGGCCGCCTGTTTATTTTCTCCGCCCCGATTGTTCAATGAATAGATAACCGAGCTTTTCAGCATTAAATACAGAGACAGTGTCTTTTCGATTTTGGCGGGTATACTGGTGTCATCCGCCAGACGTTCCGCCCCCGTAGAAAAACTGACCGCCACTTTATTTTTCTGAATAAAAGAAATACTTAAACCACTTCTGTTGCCGAGAATCTCTCCCATGACAACCCTGACCTTATGGCAGATTTTTTCATACTCTGCTTCCTGAAGCTGCTTCACAAAGCACGGCAGTACAATAAGGAAGATTTGGTAAAATGAATCTGCGCTCTGCTCCGTACTCTTAATTTCTATGCTGTCTGTCTTTGCAGTCTGCGTCCCCAAAAGCGGCTTCATCTTTTTGAGCAGCTCTGTGAACTCTTCCCTGCTGTAAGATACTTTCAGAATATAATCCTCTGCTCCTAACTTCATGGCTGTCTTTACATAATCGATTTCCCCGTAATTGCTCAGAACGACGATTTTACCCTTATATCCCCTCTCTTTCAGGGCCTCCATAAACTCTATGCCGTTCATTTTCGGCATAAGAATATCTGTTATGATCAGATCCGGCCGGATAACCTCCGTCATTTCCAGCGCTTCTAAACCGTTTCCGGCCGTACCTGCGATCTTATATCCCAACTCCTCCCAGTCAACGATGGTTTTTAAACCTATTTTTATGCCGTCTTCATCATCTACAATCAATGTACTATACATGTTCTATGCTCCTTGCAGGAATGACTATCTCAACGCTCGTCCCGTATCCCAGCTTAGATGTCACCTTGAAATCACCTTTTTCCTGATAAATCAGCCGGATTCTTTCTTTTATATTTTCCATTCCGATTCCTGAGAATCTCTGCTTCTTCTGGATTCTTTTCCCCGGCGCGAACCCGGCGCCATTATCCTCGATCACAATATGCAGTTTGCCTTCCCTTATAGCTGCTTCTATCCATATCGTTAAAACCGTATCCTCTTTCATCCCATGGACAATGCTGTTTTCCACAAGCGGCTGAAGGAGCATCCGAGGCACCTTATGACATCCGGCGGCATCCTCAATCTGATACTTCATATTCAGACAACCCGCATAACGGAATTCCTGTATGCAGATATAATTTTTAATATTTTTTACTTCGTCTGTAAGCGGAATCATTTCTTCCTTACTGTTCACTGTATTTTTCAGAAGGCTGCTGAGGGCCTCGATCCCTTTCCCCAACGATTCCACATTATTTATCAGTGCAATATACTTAAACGTATTCAGTGTATTAAACAGAAAATGTGGCTGAATCTGATACTGCAGATTCTGTATTTCTAGTTTTCTGCGCTCCGTTCCGTCCTCCTCTATTTTTTTCATGTACCACACAAGTTTTTTTACCATTGCGTTAGAATACCGTGTCAGTTTTCCCATTTCATCTTCCGAACTGTCCCTGATCTCTTTCTCATAGTCGCCCGCAGAAACAGCATCCGTAAATTTCAGCAGATTTCTGATCGGCTCCACGATTGATCTGTCCATAAAATGAACGATGATAATACATAGTACGATGATAAACGCCAGAACCATCAGGATCAGTTCAAGCATACGAACCACACCCTGATTGATATAGGACATGTGGACTGCAGTTACGAGAAATACGTCCATCTTCCGGTTATATTCATAAATGACCTGCGAGGATTCTCCCCGGTAATCCATATTGACCTTCCCGCTTTTTTCCTGAGTCCAGAACTGATACCCGCTTATATCCTCCTCGATATTTGTCCCTAACTTTTCTTTGTCACGCTGTGAGGACAGATAATTGCCATTTTCGTCGACTACGAATACATCCGCCCTGTCCCCTATATCCACCTCGTCATATATCAGCCGGAAAAAGCTGCGCTCGCTGAACAGAAATACAAGATATCCTATCTGCTCCTTCTCCGTGTATTTTGAATAGATTTTCTTGACAAATACAGTTGAATTTCCCCCGATTTCATTTTTTGCGTAACGCCAGACATGATTGGCCCCAGAGCGTTCAAGTTCTTTTATAATGGCCGCAATGCCGCTTTCCTCCGGCGCCACTCCGCCCATGCTGCTGACCTTCTCCAACTCATTATCATAGAGGAGCATGTTGTCACATTCTCCTATCCACAGGTAATCGTCAATCCCGCTTTCACCCAAGATACGATCCAGACTCTTGTGCCCCTCTTTTGCCTCGTGATCCTGCAGCGCCATATTGATCCCGTCACTTGTAATAATGGGGTAGGAATAATTTAAATACCGTTCCGCCGTCACATCCAGTGTCTTATTTAACCCGCGCATAATCTGTACAAAAGTATCCGTCAGCTTTTCATTTACATCATTCCAATAATTGATTGCGCAGAAAACACCTAAAAGGATCAGAGGAATAATCGTCGTGAAAATAAATGCCGCCCTCAGCCTTTTTTTGATATTCCATTTTCTCAGATATCTCACTGCATTTTCCTGCTTTTTATATTCATCCATCCAATCCCACCTGCCCGCTGCTGTAAATTATACTGTATTTACACCGCTTTTTCCAGTCTTACCGGCCGGCAGCACAGATCAAAGTTCCTGTTCCTTTCCAATGCTGTTTCCTCTGAAAAACTTCGGAAAAAGATTTTCCTTCCCTGTGATCTCATTGATGTAAAAACCTCTCACAGACCGTTCGCACCGCTCGATCAGATACTTTTTCCCCGCCTGTACCGGAAACCGTAATATTCTTCCAGCCTCTTCATATGTAATCTCTTTATCATCTTCCATGATCCGCGCCCGGTCATTCCATGGATTCTCCACTTTACAAACAGTCTCCCCAATCCCTTCGAGTGCGATATATAAAATCTCACCTTTATACATCTCTGATATGACCTTGACGCCGCCAACGGCATACAGCTCAAAGACAGCGCTCATTCCTCTTTTTACGGCAGGGAACACCCTGAGAATACCATCATGGCTCTGGAGCAGCATCTCATTAATCCCTGTATAGATATTGGCATGAGCCTCAAAATAATTGTGTAAAAACTGTTCTGTATTTACCCGAACTCTTTCTCCGGTATCTTTTTCATGGAGTTCCCTCCAGTTTGTACGTTCATCTCCCCTAATACGTCTTGTAAGATACTCCTTCTGCGGAGCATTTTGCAGGTTCAGGTCAAGGAAATGGCATGTGCCGTTCTTAAACACCTGATATTTTTCAACAAACATTTCCAATATATCCAGCGTCTGCTCATCCCCCAGTCTCGCCGCCGCCTGAGGTCCGGCATTGTGTCCCGGCGTCGCGTCGCCTCCTCTTGTCAGAAAGTCTTTTTCCTTCGCAAGCCGCAGACTTCTCTGCAGGATGGGGAAAAGTTCACTGCCTTTATCTTTCAGTCCGCACACTCCTGACGGGTACAGACATGCGAGCTGACAGCACCCAAAGTATCCGTATGGGTACAGTCCTTCCCGGTATCCCACGCAGACGCCGTCCCACTTTCTCGCCGCCGACAAATACTGATTCCCCGCTTCATCTTCATATACAGGCATAGGATATAAATTCTCTATGATATCCGCCCACTTCTCACGCAGTTCTTCATCACATTCTAAAATGTGAGAAGCTTCTGTCAGCGCTAAGAAGAGACATTTTATCATCGCCCAGTCCGTCATGGTTTCTTTGTAGATCCAGTACCCCTCATAGCATGTACTGCCGCCCCTGATACGATAGCATCCGTCTTCTTCCTTTACCAACAGGTCTTCGTAGAGGCGGGCACAGGCTTTCATCATAGGATAGGCCTTCTCTTTGAGAAATGCTTTATCTCTCAGATACTGGTAATTCCGGTAAAAATCCATGGCAATCTGCGCCCCCGGAGTAAGGTTGCGCACTGTGTCCGGTTCAATCGCCTGATATCCGTTATAATTGGAAATATCCGAAAAGAAGGCTCCCCGTGAATGATATATTTCCTTTCCATCCTTTTCAGCCTGAGGAAGCATTCTCATTCTGTACTCATAGTAATTCTCCATCAGTTCCGAATGACCTCCTGTATGAAGTCCCCAGTATATCTGCTGATGGTTCCAATGATAATAATGGCCCCAGTTTCGTATATCTCTGTTCGGACACCAGATGCTCCCGAAAGTCACGGGATATGTACCTCTGGAACAACTGTTTAATAAATAAAGGTAAGAGTAGTACAGATTTTCCAGATAATCGGCCTCAGGCAGGGATACAAATGATTTTTCCCAGAAAGCGCTCCATTCTTCATACTGTCTTTCTCTGATCTTATCCATTGATAGTTTTTCCGTATCGGACAAAAATTTTGCGATTTCTTCCTCTCTCTGCTCCTTCCTTTTCAGAACGCTGCAGCGTACATAAACCTGAAATGATACACAGTCCTTTGTCGTCTTAAATTCAATGCTGTGACTGTTATTCTTTATAATTTCACCGTCTCCCATGACTCGCGCCATAGTAAGAGTCACGCACCCCCTCAGCTTCTGTGACACATAAAAGCAGTCCTTTTCACTTCCCGCCTCGGTTCCTGCCAAATTCTTATCTGTACACAATGCCATCTGTTCAAAATCATGCAGGAAATTCCTGCTTCCCCATCGTTCCAGACGTATCACTGATGATACAGGCTCCGCTGACTTTCGCCGCAGATCAAATGCCGCCACCTGATATCCTCTGCTGCACATGACCCCGGCTTCCCACTCAGAAAAATCTGTTTTGGAACTCATTCTCACACTGCCGTCCGCCAGAGAAAGTATATTTTCATAGCTCTTTAAATACAGGTTATCAAAGGAGGGAATTCCGTCTGATATGGAAAGAGCCGCACATGCCGCGGGCGCGGTGTTTTTTTCCTCACTCTCCCACGACCATGCCTCAAAATTCCCGTCTTCCGCAAAATCAATGGCATCTGTATGGCTCAAAGTCATTTCCATACTTTTTGCAGTATGAAACAACATTCCCCCAAAACAGCCATTTCCAATACACATACCATCGTATCCTTTATACTCAGGTGATTTATATACGATATTGTGCTTTTTCAGATACTCCATCCTGTCAACGTTCAGCCTTCCGTCCTTTAGTGAAACCGCCGTATACATATAGACAACCTCCCTCCTCTTATCCTTTCAGACCTCCAATACTAAGACCACTCGTGAGCCTTTTATGCGTGAACGCATAGATAATTGCTGTCGGCAGCATGACAATGACCAATGCGGCAAACAAAGCTCCCCAATCCGTAGCGTATTTTTGTACCTCGAACAGATTCGCCAGACCGATCGGAAGCGTCTTCTTCTCGTCAGACTGAAGCAGGATCAGTGCCAGCGGATATTCATTCCAAAAACCCATAAAAGCCAGCATTAATGCTGTTACAATCCCTGACTTTGCCATAGGAATCATCACCCAGAACATCGTCTGAAATGGTGAACTTCCGTCTACTTTAGCCGCCTCGTCATATTCTTTTGGTATCTCTCCGAAAAAACCTGTCAGCAGAAATATGGTAAACGGAAACTGCATTACCGCGTAAACGACTGAAATCCAAAAACGGTTGTCAAGCATATGAAAATCCATCATCTCCAGAAATAAAGGAACCATCAGATAAGTTCCCTGCACAAAAATGCAGGCCATATACATATTTTGTATCAGTCTGCTCCCCTTAAATACATATCTGGACAACACATATGCTGCAGGAACAGCTACAAGGGCCAGCACCGCGACAGACAGTATCACGACGAGCACTGAATTCAAAAAATAATCCGCCATTTTTGCCTTAGTAAAAGCGTTCACATAATTTTCCACAGCAAAACCAGACGGGAGCTTCCATGGATCTGTCAGGATCTCTGTATTTGTTTTAAATGACATCATAATTGTCCAGACCAGCGGGAAGCCTATGATAACTGTATATATCAAAAGAAAGAACCGTACCGGTATCCGACGCATAAACTCTGCTCTTTTCGATTTTTTCTGTATATTCATCTTATGCTCCTCCTATTTCCTTCTGACAGTCACTTTTCTGGACAATTTTGAAAGCAGGAATGCCAAAATCAAAGTTACCACCGCAATACTCATGGCATACCCAAAATTAGACTGTTCAAATGCCTGTTGGTACATATAATAAAGGATCACTGTTGACGCTCCTGCCGGCCCTCCCTTTGTCATGACGGATGTAATAACATAGCTCAACCCCAAAGTACCTGATAATGACAGAACAATTGTTACCCCGATCATATTTCGCAAAATGGGAAGGGTAATATATATAATTTTTTTCCAGATTCCGCACCCGTCTAAAGTGGCCGCTTCAAATACAGAGGTGTCGATTCCGTCTATGGACGCTATATACATGACCATATAATATCCTGCTGACTGCAGAACCATTGCAATGATCACCGCGATCAGAACCAGATGCTTATCACCAAGAGGAGCTACTTTTTCCCATGCTTCAACACCAAATGCTTCGCCGAGCTTCTTCAAAAATCCCATGGTCGGAGAAAACACATTGCTCCACAAAACTCCCATGGCTGTAGCAGATATAATACTGGGAAAGAAAAACAGAAATCTGTAAAACCCGCTTTCCCTTAATTTCACCTGAGTCAGCAGGAATGCCAAAATAAGCGCAATACCGTTTAGCAGCAGGGGAATGACCAGTATCAGGATGAAAGTGTTCTTAAGCGCCAGATAAAAATCTCTGTCCCTCAGCAGATCCGCATAGTTTTTCATACCTATAAAATCTCCTCCGCCGGACGTTGCAGTAGCGTCCGTCAAAGACAGTCCCAATCCGCGGATCAGCGGGATCAGCATAAAAAATGCGGTTAAAAGTAACGCCGGCATTAAACAGCAGCATATAAAAATCTTTTCTTCTCGCTTTAGTTTCATGGCTTTTCTCCCTCTTTCCTAAACAAAAAGCTGCCGCAGGTGGCAGCCTTTTGTTTTAAATTCTGTTTTTATTCGTCTTCCTCCTGAAGTTCGCGGATACTTGCAAACCCGTCCTCGGCTAGTTTTGTACAATCTTCAACTGACATATCTCCGCTGATCAGAGGCACTACCCCATCCTCAAACACATTGCTGAAGCTGAATTTCGCGTTTTTCGGCATCGCTGCATATGCCCCTGAAAATGTCTCGATACCATCCTGACTCATTGCAGACAGCATATTGTACTGGCTCGGACTGATATAATCTTTGATCAGCTCTGTGGCACCTGTCACTGATATCGCTCCTCCTGTTTTTTCTCCGAACAGTTTTACAGACTCATCTGTGTAGATAAATTTAATAAACTCTTTCGCGGCTCCCGGATTCTTCGCGTCTTTCGGAATAGATATCTGCTCAATGGATGTGGAGACATAGGTAGTATCATCCTTAGATGTCTTGAGGCTTGGAAGAAGCGCAAACTCGAAAGCATCGTCTCCCTCTCTGGGCGCATCCTTCATCTCATTTTCAATCCATGTTCCATTCGGAATGAACAATGCTTTCCCCAACATCATCTCGCTCTGTGACTGGGTGTGGTTCATCCCCGCCGAACCGTCTAATACATAGCCGCCTTCATACAGCTTGCGGACATTCTCCAGAACTTCTTGAACGCCCTCCTGTTCCCAGCATCCTTCTCTGTAATTATAGATATCATCCAACGCATCCACGCCGGCATTCGATGCAATTTCAGGCTGCACCAGATTTCTCAAGTATCCCGGATACAGTCCCGGATATGTAATCAGCGCCCTGTCCTCTTTTTTAGCCTCATCTCCTAAAGCGTAGAATTCTTCCCATGTTTCAGGGACCTCCCAACCCTTCTCTTCAAAAAGTGTTTTATTATATATGAGTCCCTGAGGCGCCGTATTAAATGGAGCAAAATATATCTTTCCGTCTCCATACGGCGCATAAGCCGCGCCCTCCAGCATGCCGTCATTACACCGTCCAGATTTCCGGTATTGTGATAAATCAAATCCGGAACATCCCCTGAAATAATTTTAGGACGTATGATATCTCCGATTTTGGGATTGATTTCATATGTAACCTCTACATCTGGGTATTTCTCTTCAAACTTTGTGATCAGTTCTTCCCAGTATTCGGCACCATACCCTCCTTGGAAGAGCGCCAGCTTCAACTCGCCTTCTACTTTGCGCTCCCCATCTTCCTGTTCTGATGTTTCATTGGATGTTTCATCCTGAGCTGTGGTTTGTTCCCCACCGCCGGAAC
>ERZ1643251.5178-NODE-5178-length-10794-cov-7.739082_pt1 | contig 10794 bp, 8 predicted proteins | sample MGYA00579261_ERZ1643251 | MGnify/ENA primary metagenome ERZ1643251 (study PRJEB29033, sample SAMEA4952267) | chicken gut metagenome | biome: Broiler Chicken; feature: Gastrointestinal Tract; material: Caecum | place: Ireland | collected 2018 | study: Broiler...
GACGAAATTTCGCGCTGTGAAGCGGAGCCCGAATACAAAACCTCGATTTACACGGACGAAAACTACGAAAAGCTGAAGTCGGATAGCGAGGATATCAGCGTTGATTTGGTCGAAGTGTTTGGCGACTACTACGTGTTCAGGCTGAACGATTTTAAGCAGTATATTTATGTAAATATGTATAGCCGCGCGGTGTATTATGAGGATACAGGCTCGATTGCCGAGCTTTTACTGAAACCTGGAATGATCGACATAATAGACATCTATTATTAATAAACTTATAAACAATGATTATTCATATTTTATCATTATTAATCGCCACATTTTTGTTGATTGGGTGCGAATCGACTGATGATTCTGTAGATACGTATAGTTACGAACGTGATAGTTATAACTGGGATGAAACATATGAAATAGATAATTCAATTCTCAGTTACGAACGCGATATTAATAACTGGAATGAAACATATGAAATAGACAGTTCAATTCTGATTCGGCTTGATCTTACTTCCGATGGAGTCGAGGAATATATAATCATTTCAAAAGCTGATACCGACTTCTACTCCGAATCGATACAGATATTTGACGGCGCGACATCGACCGCGTGTCAGATTACTGATGCAGGACAATTTATAGATGCGAATATCTCAACCAACCTTGAATCATGGGTTAAGGATAGGCGCGACAATCCAACGATAAAATCAGTGCGGGATTTTACACTCAATTATGAAAGTTTCCATATAAACGTGACATTTGATTCGAGTGCATTTTACCCTGAAATTCAGTACAGCATTACAAATATCTATTCTATAGCCGACGGAAAACTCGTGCTGAATACGCTTTGCTATGTTAGCCCATATGAGGTCAGCGGATATTTGTCTGTAACTTATGGTTACAGTGACGGTGTATTTTCAGCTGTTCAAGTTTCTTTCCATGAACTTCCACACAACATATTGTATAGGTCGAGTCCGGTCGATTCGAGTGAAGCTATTACAGACGGCGATTTTGTATACAAATATTATAAGAACGGTCTCAGAGTCGTTGAATATCATGGTACTGATACAATAATACGAATTCCCGATGAATATAGTGGCTTGCCGATTATCCGTGTAAGTGCGGGTTGCTTTTCATCATCGGATATAAGGGCAGTTATCATGCCAAGCGTGCTTGAAATATCTAGCGGCGCTTTTGAATACTGCGATTATTTGACTACAGTTTATGCACCGAACACTATACTTATTGGAGCAGAGGCGTTTTTTTCATGTGACAGACTTGAGGCTGTAAGCTTCGAAAATGCTGTATTTGTCAATACAGGGGCATTTGACACCTGCTCAAATATGAAAAACATCAATTTGCCAAAGGTAAAATATATCGGATATCAAGCTTTCTATAATGTCGCAGTCACCGATATATATTTACCAGAAGCATTGGCTGTGAGATCCCAGGCTTTCGCGGACTGCTTTGACCTTAAGCGAATATACTTGCCGTCGGCTGTGAGTTTTGGCAATGATGTTTTCTTTTCGTGCGGCGAAATCGAGCTATATACGGCAGAGGGAAATCTGGCTGTGAAGGAATACTTTGAATCATATCGTAACAAAGAAGATTTAAAATTGGTGACATTGTTCCAATAATGGTGCATGTAATTAATGTCAAATTGTAATATCAAGTATAATTATATTTTAATATAGTACTATTACTACAGTAAAAAACAAAGCCCTTTGAAGGGCCTTGTCATTGATTTGTAATTTAGCACAAAATACAATATATCATATATTATTTATATGTTTAATCACTTAAAAGTAAATCAATGGATCAGTAGTATTTCTAACATTATTATCATCAGTATCAGTATCAGTATTGCCATTTTGAATTTCAAAATGCAAATGCACAGGATATTGATTTTCTGACGTGCCAGTGCCACCTATAATTCCAATGATGTCCCCCTTATTTATTGTATCGTCTATAGCTACACTAATTGAAGAAAGATGCTGATATAAAGCTATAATATTATAATCATCATTCTTCACCTTAACATAGCGTCCTCTATTGGAGGATAAACTTGTATTAATTCCAACAACTTTTCCATCAAACATTGAATAACAGTAACCATTGCCGAATGGTATGTCAACCCCATCATGATCCTTTGTTATATCAGGATCGTCTGTATATAGTCTCCATATTCCGTCATATCCATCATTCACCAACGAACTGTTTGAACCAGGCCATGCAAAATTATATGTAGGCGAAGGATGCGTTTGAGGATGAGATGTACCAGTAGTAAAAGTCCATAACTGATCAGAATTTCTCAAACCTTCGAACCAAATAAGACGTGACCCGCTTGTCCCAGCAGTTGCTGTTAAATAATGATTCGACCCATTAATATTCATTCTAAACCAATATGTATCTCTGCTTGCATCGAAGATTTCTGCAACTATAAGTGCATTATTTATATTATTAGTCAAATTACAAGATTTATATCCCTGATATGAAACACCAGTATATCCAAGATACAGTCCTCCATGTCCAGATTCCAAAACAAATGTTGTAGCTCCACTATTGTCCACACCAATTTGTCTAAGATTCCAAATTTGATCAGTATGATTATCCCAATCATACATAGATATGGGACTACCATCAGTTGCTATAGATGATGTGTAGATATTCATACAACGTCCATGACCTTTGAATCCCAATACATGACAATTGGAATAAATTAATTCACCGTCGGTATTCCCATTAATGTCTTCAAATTTCCATTTCTGAGACCAATCATTATTACGAGCTTTCCATGAGACATTCGTATTATCAGTAATGTAGGTAGAACTGGAATCCGCAGTCAAGTAAAGGTCAGTACCACTTCGGGTAAGTCTAATCTCATAAACATCAGGATTATTTGAATCAGCGATAAATTCAACTGTTGAGTCAGCGTTACCTGCATGAGGATATATATCACAGTTGCCGGGATTACCTAATCCATTTGTCCAATAATAATTCAACGCATATGAGGAATCTATTGCTGTGGTTATTTTATATACACCTGTACTTACAAGCATAACATTCCATTTCTGCGCTTGTGCAGATGTATCCAAAGACCACAAGCAAACATTCCTGTTAGCAGAAACTTGATCATTACCATATACATTTAAATATTTGCCTGAACCAGCATGGGAGCAAATTCTATATGTTGTAGATGTTGAAGGTGCCATTTTTATACTCCTTGTAATATAGTTTATTTTTATTATGAATTTTATATTCTTTCATCTAAATATAGATAGTTGATTTAATCTAAACAAACCCCGATATAAATATACGATACAAACCAATACCTCCCTAAATAATCAGATAATCGGTGAATCCACCGCCCCATCACCGCAAGGTTTAAGTGGATTTTTGTCTGTCATTATATAAAGAGCGATAAACTAAGTAAAAGTAAACTGAGGAATTGATGCTATATGAAAAACACTACTCTCATTTTTTACATCGTTATGCTCCTTGAAGTATATATCCCACTGACAGCTTGCGGAGACGCGTCTCCGTCGCCACCGGTCGATACAACAATCACCGGAATCCAAACCTCAGCATCTGAATCGGAGGAAACTCAACCTATTGTATATGAGGTTGAGGGAAACACGACTGTAGTCAAAGAATCATACCAATTGATGCCGATTGAACCGTCGGTCGGTATTGACTGGAACAGTGACATTCAGGAAATTTCGACCCATGTCTACTATGACGTCTGCCCGTATTTCGATATCGAACCGCTTCCGGATGACCTCATTGCTTATAATACGGTTGACGGTGTAAAGCTGCGGCTTACCAAGGTTTTGACTGATAATGAGCAATCTCCGTATTATTACGCGGTCACTGATGTACTGTATAATGATACTGCATATCATCTTGAAACACCATTGCAGTTTGTCCTGTATCGGATGTGGGTTCAAGTTGGTGAAGATGTCATGGTTATCGGCAATCAATCCTACAGTGAGAACTTCACGCTCGATCTTCCGGCGGTGTGGTACATCCTGACAGAGACAGGTGTATTGAGACTTGACAATAATATATTCGAGGACGGATATGAGTTGAAATTCGACAAAACCGCAGACGGTACGGTTATTTACAGCTATCTGAACTCGGATTTCGTTATCGCGCAGCAGAATATTTTCAGCTTCTGCAACGCGGTGACATCAAGCGATCAGTTTATCAAAAAAACCGGAAATGTATTGTCTGAGGATGGATGTGTGGTTTTTGAGCAGACGTTGTATCAAACAGTAAATGCGTTCTACCGATCCAATGGCTTCGGGTTTCGGGCAATATCTCCGCCGGAAATCGACACAATTGATAAATTCATTGATTATGTAAACAGCGGCGGATTTGATAACCCTCAAAATTTCAGGCAGTGAATTTTACATTTTGAAATTTTAGCGTTATAGTAAACGGCGTTAATAACTTTTCTTAAACAGCTTTATTTTAATGGACATGATTGAATCTATTCGAAAACTACCACTACAATACAAGTGTCCTCCATGCAAGTGACGACGACTGGCAGCAGAATATCTGCAATAACTTCGATGAATTCGACGTGGTCTGTTAGAGGAACTGCTGGATGTTGATTGACACCCTGACGCACCGGATCCGCATAAACGAGCTTTCGGAATTCTATGCGCTATATCCGGCGCCAAATCAACGCAGATTCCTCAAACTTATTGATAGGAGAAATCAACCATGAAAAAATTTATTCTGTCAATCGCGGCATTGTTGTGTATGCTCATGTTCTGTTCATGCAGCGATACCAAGCCGGGCGACGGCGCGGTGTCCGACACTGCCGCCACCGACATGACAGCTTCCTCGGATAGGGAACTGCTGGAAGGGGTGACGTATGATTCTTATATTTCGGATCAATCCTTTTATAGACTGCTTTGTTACGATCAGGCGGCAGGAAAGGAATCGCACCGTCTTTTCTTTACTTCCGATTGCGGCGACAGCTGGAGCGAGATCGACACCGATATTGATGCGGTATGCCCGAATATGGCGACAGGTATCCGGTTCTTTGATCAATCGACCGGATTCCTGACCTACAGTTTCGATAGTTTCGGTTTTAATCCCGCGGTCATTATGACTGACGACGGCGGCAGGAGCTGGACAAAGCTGACGCGGATCTCTGAATTCCTGAGCGATTTTTCGTCCAAAGGATATATGCTCGAAGCCTCAGAAGTGTATTTTGAAAATGGCGCCTGCTATATTCAGATAATCGGTACGCGTCATGATGAAACTAACCTTGATAAATCTGAGTCAGAGAAAATCAATTTTACGATTATGTCTGACGATTATGAGAATTGGGAATTTTACGATATTTCCAGAGTCGTCGATCTGCTTGTCGAAGACCTTGAATTTGAGCCGCGGGATTTCTCGTATCTGTTTGAAAACTACCACTACAATACAAGCATATACCATGCGAGCGACGACGACTGGCAGCAGAATATCTGTAATAATTTCAACGAGCATTTCAACGCTTCTATGGAATACACCGGATGCAATGTCCTGCTCTCGGGCGATTGGGAATATCAGGATGAATATCCTTTCGGATATTTTGTCAACAACGAGCGCGGAGAAAAAATCAAGACAAACGAAGTTGATTTCAGTCTGATATATTATGTCCCGACCGGCAGCTTCAATAAACAGGGAATCGACCTCGCGAATCAGAAGTCCGAGCGGATGAAAGAAATCATTGACAGCGGGTGGATAAACGAACAGCTGCTGTATATCGAGTATATCGATAAATTCGATAATGATGCAATAACGAAATATATGATGCTCGTAGATGAACTGTCCGACGATGAAAACGATTGTCTCGTGTTTGTTGATATCGACAGCGATTACGCGGCTGACCTGCTTGATCTGATCGAATCCATGGAGCTTATCCGAAGCTATCGCAAGGAGACCGCGAATGAGAACGCGTCGGTTTACAAATATGATGATACCACACTGCTGTTTGTCTTGAACGACGGCAGGGGCTGGCTGTACTCGAATGAACGCTTCGGATATGGGGTCCAAGCATCGCGATTGCAGTCGGGTAAACGCCTCGGCCTTTTTGAGGTGACAGTATACGATGTACCGTATGTCTATACCGAACTCGTCGATCCAATCACGCGTGACATTATCGACGATCACCCGAGTGAAGTCGAGCTTGCCCGGCTTGTGGGTATTTCTGATTATCGCGCGTTTTACGGTTATGAATTTGCTGACAGTACAATCTACGCATATTTCATGACCGAGGACAGCTTATTGCATTTCAAAATTGACACAGCCGGAGAGATACTTGATTCTACCCGCGAGAAATTCAGATTCGACAGTGAATTGACCGAAGACGAACAGCGTGCAATGTATGACGAGGTAATAAAAGCGCTCTGCCTTCAAACCGGTACAGCTCAGCACTGTGGATTCGCGAGTGAGAAAAGCCTTTATTTTGTAGCCGAACGCTCCGCGATGTACAGGTATGATGATTTTTGTTATTATCTTTCCTCCTTATTTACAGAGGAAAGCGTCGATATGATTCTGAACTTTACCGACACCTACGGTAATCCGGCATATGTGCGCGGTGACGACGGATTTTTGTATATCTCATTATACATCGAAAATGCCCTGCCCTCTTATGATGAATTCGACGTGGTCTGGGAGGACGATGGCTGGAAGTGTGCGCTGAAGCGATAGGACAAGCACACGAATCTGTATGCTTGCCGAATCGCTGTACTGGTTTCATCCGCTTGTGCATATTGCAGCGACTCGCTGCAACGCCGAGATGGAACTCTCTTGCGACGAAACTGTGCTTTCCGGCTTGAATGAAGCTGTCCGACGTTCCTTGGAAAATGTTATGCGGGATATTGTAGAGCATTGCAGCCGCAAAAGAAGTCTGCTTACAACTCAATTTTACCCACACAAAAACGCAGTAAAGGAGAGAATTATGAACATACTTGATATGACAAAAAAATACCGCGGCAAAGGCATTATTGCGGCAGCGTTGGTGCTCTGCATTGTCGCCGGCACAGTCATTGGCTGTGCTGTGAAAAATGATAACAACATAATTAAGGAATCAGTTTACACTATTAAAGACGGAGTTACTGCGGTTGATTCCCTCGTGTTTGAAAACGTCGATACCGCTGTCATCACCGAACTTGTTATAAGCAAGGATGTGGAGTATATCGACTTTGCGTATCTGAATACATTTGCGAATCTGAAACAAATCACTGTGGCTGAAGAAAATGTGAATTTTCGCTCATTTACAGGCAGTACAAATGCGAGTATACTGACATCGCTCAAAACCTGCGATATGCTGTACATTCCGTCCGATGACCATTGGCTTCGGCTGTGGAATGAAAGTGAAGTTGCTGCCTGCTACCCAGCGAATGAGGATATTCGAATCTACTCTTGCGGGGGTGTTCTGAACGTTTATTACGATAATGACCTCGATGAATTATACTGGATGTTAAAAAGCATCGAATATAACGGTATTACAAAAACACTCAATAAAGAAAAGCAGATCACGGGTAACTGTTCATTTGACGTGTTCCGCATAAACAGCGGTTTTGTAGCTTCTCACTCGTATTACAGCTGGTCAAACGCATTTATATTCAAAGATGGAACCTTCATCGAGTACAATCCTCCGAAAGAAAACGCATGGGCATACGGCATCAATACCGACGGTGACGGCGTATTCTTTTATCCGGATGAGAATGGTGACTTGTTATATCAAAGAACCACAGCGAATATGGTGGCAATACAGACCTATGAATGGTTTTTGTCACTGTCGTCTGCCGATCAGTTTTGGAAAGAAGAAGGCAGCGTGACAATATCAGAGGATGAATTGATTTTCATACCTTCCGAAACATATACGGTCACCGACTACTTAACACAGCGTGGCACAACAGTCGAGGAAGAATTTGAACGATTAACGAATATGGGGGTCATCACAGATTACGGGACTCTTGAAGAACTGTTTTCTGCAAACCGTTCAAAGACAACCCCATAAGCGAAATTTAAAACTGAGTATTGAATAAATTTGAATATTCAACCTATTAAGAATACAAGTAAAACGGCATAACCCAAAAATCATGCCGTTTTACAATTATTAGGCTAAATGATACGTTAATCGCCGCCAAACGGATCTACCTTAACGAAGCCGTGTTTAAGATGGAAGTCTCAAATTGCATCACGATAATTGTTACCATATATCAAAGCTCGGTAAAGGACCACTTCTGGAAATTACTACTGGTTGAATCATCCCAATATACATTAGTTCCATTGGTGCTTGCTCCAACTGTAAGGTAGAGATCATAATTATGAAGTTTCACCTTATAGTAGCTTCCCGATTCGATGATATCAACAAGTGCATCCGTCTCATTTCCTGCAATCTTATAAATATTACAGTTAAATGGATCACCCACACGATATACATTAAGTCCGTAAGCAGTATCGATGGCAGATTTGATGTATACGCTGTTACCGAGATCAGATACCACCCACTTCTGTTCGTTTGTGCCGCTGTCACTCCACAGTGTTACATTAATGCCATTATACAAAGAAACAAGACCATCCCCATGGATATTCAGGCACTTCGATGCGCCTACATTAGTGATTTTGTAAGTGTTCGTTGGAGTCGGAGGAGTAGGTGAATTGTCTTTCGGAGCTTTCAATACCCATCGTGCTGCACCAAGCAGTGCGCTCGCATTGGGATATGTTGTAGCATCACCATTATAGTTGTTCCAAGCAAGCTTACATCCATATGTGTCACCTCCCCAGCATTCAGCGACTTTAAAAGTACCATTAGAATTAACCTGTCGAATTATCGCTGAATGTCCATAAGAATCAGATACTCCTGTACGCACAATATCTCCCGGTTCAAGTGTCAAACTGGTCAAATTACTTCTGTGAATTACCCATCCATCTTTGACCACACCTCCATCATTCGTACTGTTGATCTCCCCTACGCTCAATCTTGTTCCAAACACAAGATATGCAAGGAACAAGGAAAATCCATAACACTGTATAGCATTACCGAAGGTGTTTGAAGTACAGTTGCCGGCAGCACATTTTTGATCAGTCAATCCCCAATCAGAACTACTCAACTGTTCTTCTGAATAATTTTTATTCCAGTATTTCGTTAAACTTCCATATGTATTGTAGAATCCATCGAATACATTTTTTACTTCCTCATTAGGTCTTGTTTTAAAATAAAACTTGCACAAAAGACGAAAAAGTAGTATAATAAAAGCATGGCAAAACGATATGAACTCACAACAAGCGAGTGGAATCGGATCAAAGACTATCTGCCACCGGAACGAAGCGGTCAAAAAGGAAGACCGCGAAAAGATAATCGCATGATGCTGAACGGGATAATGTGGATATTGCGTACCGGATGTCAGTGGCGCGAGCTGCCAGAAATCTATTGGAACTGGGAGGGCGTATACACCCGATATCGCAAGTGGCAAAAAGATGGAATTATTGAAAAAATATTCCGTGAACTGAATTCTGATGCAGATATGGAATATATCTGCATGGATTCCACCGCAGTAAAGGTACACGAAAGTGCCAACGGCGGTGTAAAAAAGGGGAACTAAAAGCTATAGGACGTACCAAAGGCGGACTGAATACCAAGATTCATGCTCTTACAGATGCACTGGGGAATCCGTTGGATTTTCCGCTTACTTCTGGAAACATACATGATTCCACAGTGGCTGTAGAACTTTTGTTGCGACTTGATCTATCCGACAATAATGTTCTTGCTGACAAAGCATACGGAACAAGTGAGATTCTTGACTACATCCAGAGAGCGGACGGAGAGTATACGATTCCACCGAAAACCAATACGTTAAAACCGTGGTTTTGCGATTGACATATCTATAAAGATCGCCATGTAATCGAATGCTTTTTCAGAAACTCAAGTGGTTCCGCAGAGTTGCCACTCGTTATGATAAGCTCGATGACGTTTTTCTTGCCGGCGTTTATCTTGCTTCTATTCTTATTTTGTTGAAATAATACTATACTTGCTCTTTTTCAAACAAGGGCTAAAAAAGCAAGCAGGAAAAGAGACGCAACCCAAAAAGAAATTTGAACTGGTTCAAAAAATCAGAAAGTTACAGCTTCAACTTCAATCTTGCCAATAATTATGGAGGGTAGTATGGACGAAAATCAATATAATATCGTTAAAGTTCGTGATGATAAGAACCCCATAAAATATTCGTTGAATTGCGAAACTCAAAATTTTGATCTTGTAGATCAAGCGAATCTTGAGTGGTGTAATGGTTCGTCCTTTACAAAAAACGAACTGAGAACACATATTGAACCGTGGCTGACTTCATTGTTTCAATCCGAACATCTGTCATTGCTAGTCGGAAGCGGTTTAACAACAGCAATTCAATATGCTGCTTGTGGTACATCCAATAATGGTATGGGAGCCACACCCACATTCACTGAATTTGCGGATAGTATAACCAAGGCAGCAAATGATAGCGCTGTGCGAACTGGCCGTCAAGAAGCAAATATAGAGGATCAAATTCGAGTTGCAAACGAACTTATCGCAGGGTTGAGAGTGTTGATATACAATCCTGAGTATCATGATTTAAGCTCGAAATTAGAAGAGCTCCGTTCGAAATTAAACGAAGTTTTGGAACATTTTACTAATAATATTTCGGAAATAGAACAATCCATTGCATCATCTGATGCCGAAAAGAGAGAGGCTGCTTTCAATAAATTAGAATCTGTTCACACTAATTGACAAATTAAATTGCACGTGTTATAATAAGT
>ERZ1643251.5179-NODE-5179-length-10793-cov-16.184671_pt1 | contig 10793 bp, 8 predicted proteins | sample MGYA00579261_ERZ1643251 | MGnify/ENA primary metagenome ERZ1643251 (study PRJEB29033, sample SAMEA4952267) | chicken gut metagenome | biome: Broiler Chicken; feature: Gastrointestinal Tract; material: Caecum | place: Ireland | collected 2018 | study: Broiler...
GATCGAGCGGCCGGCCCCTGCGGCGATATGGGATAGAAGAAGTAATGACAAATCAGAGGAACAACTGTGTGTCCACCACCGTTTTGGCAACGACGCGGCCGTCACGGATAACATAGAGACGCTCCGGATTCAAACGGATGGCGTCGCGCGCGTCGTCGGCATTGACGATCACAAGGTTGGCGCGGCAGCCCTCCTCAATTCCGTAGCTGTCGAGCTTGAGGATGCGGTTGGCGTCGTATGTAATCATATCATAGACCTTTTCAATTTCATCCGGCAGGCTCATCTGTGCAGCATGCGCCACCACGTTGGCGACCTGGAGCATATCGCCGCTGCCATAGGGGTAAAATGTGTCTTTGACACAATCCTGCCCGTAGGAGACGTTGACGCCGGCCGCAAGCAGCTCCTTGACGCGTGTGATGCCGCGGCGGATCGGCTGCTTGTCGCCGCGTCCCTGGAGCATCAGATTGGTGACGGGGTTTGTGATGATATGAACGCCGGCTTTTTTAACCTTGTCAATCACATAGGATGCATAATGATCGTCGTAGGCAGCCAACGCGCAGGTATGGCCTGCTGTCACACGGTTTTGCCAGCCGCGCGCAAGCGTTTCATCCGCGACCATCTCAAGCGTGCGGTAAAAAGGATCGTCTGTTTCATCAACATGCATATCAATCTCAGCGTTGTACTTTTCGGCAATGTCAAAACAGAGCTTTACATGCGCAAGGCTGTCGGCAGGGCAGTTTTCATTGGCGGGCATACCACCCACAACGTCGGCTCCGGCCTCCATAGCCTCCCACATCAGCTTGTCACAGCCAGGATCCTTGACAATACCCTCTTGAGGAAAGGCCACGATCTGAATGTCGATGACGTTCTTATATTTTTCACGCAGCGCAAGAACGCCTTCAAGCGGACGCAGGCCACCGATTGTATCAACGTCAACGTGCGTGCGAATGGCGAGCGTTCCGTTTTTAATCGCCTTTTTAACTACGTCCTCGCCGCGCGCGACAATATCGTCGACGGTGTAGATGCGCTTTTGGTCCCACAGGATTTCAATCGCTTCTTTGAGCGTGCCGCTTTTGTTTGGCCGGACAACATCAAATACATTGACCTTATCGAGATGGATATGTGGATCGATCAGAGACGGTGTGGTCAATTTTCCGCGCGCGTCGATGATCTCGCCCTGCACGCCTTCAATTTTTGGCGCGATGCGCTTAATACGGCCATTTTCAATTTGAATATCAACTGTGCCGTCGCGGCCTCGCAGCCTTGCGTTTTGAATCAACAGTTGCATATCATTCCCTCCTGTTAATACCTTGTTATAAGTTTGGGTACGCCGCAGCATGATTTTTTAGATTCGTACTTGACTTTGATTCGGAGATGTGTTACATTTTGTTACATAAAGAATAACACAATTAATTGTAAAAGTAAAGATATTTTTGTAAATTTTACAACAATATCTTTTGGAATCAGTCTTGAGAACAGGATATTTAAGTCCTGTTACATATTTGTTTCATAAAAGGAGGGGTTTTCATGATCATTGGAAGCAGTCACGGCGTCGGAGGCAAGGTTGAATCAGAAGTATTGAGCGTTGTCTGCGCACAACTCGAACCTATCCATGCGGATTGCATGGAGGAGGTCAACCGCAACATCGATACAATCATCCAGTACATGGAGACAGGCGCGCGCGGGTTTCCTGGCTATGACCTGTTCGTTACCCCGGAATTCGCAGTACAGGGGATGCACCCGACCAAGCGTCTCAATGTCGTTTTGACACTCGATTCGCCTGAAGTCGCCCGCCTGCGTGAGGCATGCGCGCGCCTGCGCGTATGGGGCATTTTCAGCGTGATTCTCAAGCTCGATGGTCACGACAGCCCCGGCAACTGCGCCATCATGATCAACGATCAGGGCGAGGTCGTACATCGGTACGTCAAAATGAACCCATGGATTCCGACAGAGCGGCACTACCCCGGATGGGAATGCCCGGTCACGCCCGGCCCAAAGGGATCGAAGATTGCGACAATCGTCTGCGCCGACGGCGATTATCCCGAGATTTGGCGCGAAGCCGCTTATAACGGTGCAAATATTATCGTGCGGCCGACCCACTACATGAGTCCCTGGGAAAACGGTTGGGATATTACAAACAAAATGGGCGCCTACTGCAACCAGTGCTATGTTGTCGCAGTCAATTGTGTCGGTGTGGAGGCGGCATGCTCTGCATTTGGAATGAGCATGATTGTTGCGCCAGACGGCAACGTCATTACAAAGGCGCCTGCCGGCGTCCCCTATATTGTCAAGGCGGATCTGTATCCTGGCTTGGTTGACAAGCTTCATGAGAGCAGCGTGACCAATACGTTTTTGTATTCGTTCCGGCACCGCGGTGCGTCGTGCCATGATTTGGGCGGTCACGGCGAAACGCGCTGCCAATACAATGCCTATACTTATGGGGGTGAACAGAATGAGTATGATGCGTGAAATTCCATACCTGCTGGCAACGCATTATATTGTGATCGCCATGCGTCCGATCACATTTCCCGCAACCAAGGCGCAGATCATTGAAAGGGTGGGGGACGAGATGATCCCCACATCGCCCGACGGCTGCACGCCGCTGCGTGAGCTGGTGAAAAAAATCCCGCTGGAACGTTTTGGATGCGCGGCGGAATTTTACTGTGCGTTCAATGCAAGCTGAGATCAGTTTTTTGAGGAGGGAATGATTATGCAGGATAACCAAAACAGCCGCGTGGAGGAAGCGCGTTTCGTATCGCCAAGCGATCTGTCCGTCAATTTTACAAAAAAACAGATGGTATTTTTGGGGCTTCAAAACACTGTGGCTATGAGCGGCGTCATCATTGTGCCGATACTCTGCGGGCTAAACGTTTCTGTGACATTGTTTTGCGCGGGCATCGGAACCCTGATTTATCAGTTTATTGACAAAGGGATTGTTCCGGCGTTTCTGGGCGGTTCATTCGCCTTCATCGCGCCGCTGACCATGATCATTACGGATATGGGCATCCCCTATGCGCAGGGCGGCCTTGTTTTCGTCATGTGTTTTTATTTTCTGTTTGCCCTGCTGCTCAAGCTGCTCGGAACAGAACGTATAAACAGGGTATTCCCGCCGGTGATCACCGGTCCGATTATCATTGTGCTTGGCCTCAGCCTGGCGTCGGTCGGCGTATCCTCAGCTTCGGCCAACTGGCCTATCGCGCTGCTCACCTTTGGCATCGCGGTCGTTGTCAATATCTTTGGAAAAGGGTTTACTAAAATCCTGACCATCGTGCTCGCGCTTGTCGGCGGTTATCTGATCTCAATCCCGTTTGGACTCGTCGACTTTTCCGGCGTCATGGAGGCTGCCTGGTTTGGCGTCCCAAGCTTTACGCTGCCGAAATTTGATGTGCGCGCCATCATCGCAATCGCACCCGCGGCAATCGTTCCGTGTATTGAACATATCGGCGATGTTATCGCAGTCGGCACGACAGTAGGTAAGGATTTTACTAAAAATCCGGGCCTGCCGCGCTCTCTGTTCGCATGCGGCTGCGCCACCTGTGTTTCTGCGTGTCTGGGCGGTCCGTCGCTCACCATTCACAGTGAAAATACAGGCGTGCTTGCGGTCACACGCATTTATTCGCCGTTTGTCGTCCGCTGCGGCGCTGTCTGGATGGCGTTGTTCGCATTTATCCCGAAATTTGAGGCGCTCTGCCGCTCCATTCCCGATCCGGTACTTGGCGGTGTAGGCATCCTGCTGTATGGTATGGTTGCGAATGTGGGCGTCCGTACAGTTGTTGAAAACCATGTCGACTTCTCCAAAGCCAAGAACCTGATTGTCTCCAGCGCAATTTTGATCCTTGCGGTCGGCGGCGCAACGTTCAACTTTCCCGGCGGCATCAGCATCGGCGGACTCGCTGTCGCTGCGATCGCAGGCATTATCCTGAACCTGATCCTCCCCGATAAGCAGGTCGAATAATTTCCCGCTTTTTTGAAAAAAAGCTTGGCAAAAAACTTTAGCCGGCTGCGCCGCGAACAGTGGGGCGGATGCTGTGCGTATACAGGCTGCGCCTGCCCCGGGGTTGGGTCCATGGGACAGGGGCGGCCCGCCCCTGTCCCGTGAGGCGCGCTGAGGGGCGCAGCCGCGGCTTGTCCGCGCCCGGCGGCTATAGCCGCCGGAAAGCCCCGAATAGCCGGCCGGGCAAGCGCAGCGTCCGGCGGTGAGCGACCCGCGCACGGGTCGCGCGCGCCCCCGCCCCTTCTAAACTTTTAAATAAAGGCCGCCCGGCATTGCCTTGTGGAATGCCGGGCGGCCTTCATATCAGAACGTTTCCAGGTGAAACAGTCCCTGCGGGCACCGCTGGACACACAGCCCGCAGCCGGTACACTGCGAGGAGTTCAGATGCACGCCGTCAGGCTCCATAACAAGCGCGCCGTACATACAGCCGCACGTACACAGCCCGCAGCCGGTACGGCTGCAAGGCTGCGTCATCCGGCAGACGGCGCGGCGGTGCACAGCCTTTTCAAACGGGGTAAGCGACGACAAAGCGGCCCCAGTGATAGAGCTGTAATCGTCGTATCCATGTGCCTGCATCCAGTCCTCCAGCGCGCGCACGGTTTTGGTGATCAGATCATATCCGTGCAGCATGATAGCCGAACCAAGCTGCGCGGCGGCGGCGCCGAGCATGATAAATTCAAGGATGCTGCGGTAATCCTCAACGCCGCCAACACCGCAGATGGGCAGGTCGGTCAGTTGTGCAAGCGTCGCGGTCGCAGCCAGGGAAATGGGCCGGATGTGGCGGCCCGTATAGCCGCCGTAGGTCGGCATAAGGGTTGTTTGCGTCTCGAGATCGACGCCGGAAAGCGCACGCAGGCTTTCAATCGCACAGATGGCGCGCAGTCCCGCACGCTCCACAGCGTGCAGATGGGGCGCGCTGGCGGCCAGATTGTACGGCAGACGCGTCATGACCGGAATGGAGACTGCGCTGGCCGCGGCGTGCACAAACTCATAAAGCTTTTCCGGCTGAAGGTGGATGTCCTCGATCATTGAATCCATAGGCGCGTAAAGGTCAAGCTGAAGCGCGTCGGCGCCGAGACGCTCTGTCCTTTGGGCGATATAGGCGATCTCCGACGGGCTTGAGGCACGAATGCTGCAAATCAGATGGCAGCTGTCTTTGCGGACGCGTTCAACCTCGCCTTCCCACTCCTCAAGGGTGCGCTTGCCATACAGCGAAAGATTGAGCAGCTCGTCGTCATGATAGTAGATGCGCGGACTGAAAAGCCAAGGTTCCTCCATAACGATCGTTTCTGTAATGACAGCCGCCGCGCCCGCATCGATGCATTTTTGAATAGCCGCAGCGCCGCCGGACCATGGACCTGCTGCGACGATTAGGGGGTTTTTAAGCGCCAGCCCCATAAAGGATATGGGTTTTGTCATCAACGTGCCCTCCTTTCCAGAATACACTTTACTCAAACAATGTATTGATGTGCCTCCGGTTGCCGCAGGAAGCGCGGATTTTCAGCTTTGGCAGCAAAACGATTTCCTGCGGTGTGGTGTCCGCGGCCGGAATTCCGTCGATCATGTCAAACAGCATACGTGCCGCCACCATTCCCAGACGGTGCGTCGGCTGCTCAACGGTGGTCAGCTCCGGCGTAACGATGCCGGCGGTTGGGGAGTCGGTAAAGCCTGTGACGGCGATTTCATCCGGAACGCCGACCTCATGCTCAAGCAGCGCCTTCATAAAGCCGAAGGCCAGTTCGTCGCTGGCTGCGAAAATCGCATCGGGCAAGCTGCCGGCGAGGACCTCGAGCGCCGCTTCATAACCCGCGTGCACGCCGTTTTCCGACGCGCGCAGGACACGGCCGCCGTCAGGTTCAAGACCGGCTGCGCGCTGCGCCCGCAGCAGCCCCTCCTGCATACTGGCCGCGACATTGGGCCGGTGCTCGTTTGTCAAAAGCCACAGGCGTTTTCTGCCAAGCTCCAGAAGATGGCGCGCCATGCGATAGGCGCCTTCCTCGAAATTGACGTAGCAGGCGTTAAAATGCGCGGCCGCAGGGCAGCGTTCCGCAAGAACAAATGGCATATGCGCGTTTACAAGGCGCGCCGCGCTTTCCGCACCGAGCGAGGAGGAGCAGATAATCAGGCCGTCGAACCGCTGCCCGATTGCCGCGCGCAGCAGTTCGTCCTCCGGGCGGCCGCCCGTGCCGCACAGGTAAACGGAACAATCCCGCCGTGCGGCCACACTTTCCACCCCAAAGAGCAGGCGTTGTATAAGATAATCGCCGGCGTGCTCGGCCAGCAGGCAGATAGAGCCGGTCCGCGCGGCGGCTCCGCGTGCGGCGGGGTTGTAATTGTGGGCGCGCATCACCGAAAGAACATGTGCGCGCGTTTCCGGCTGGACGACCTCCGGGCGGTTGATCACACGTGACACCGTCGCAATGGAAACATTCGCAAGCTTTGCAATCTCCCTGACATTCATGTGCCGCACCGCCTTTCATAAGTTTGGAGTTTGTGGAACTGCAAGTGTGTTTATCCAATCGGAGACAGTGTGACGCTTTCGGCGATTGCCTGTACCTGCGCGCGGTCCAGGATGTCCGGCACAAATGCAATCCCGATATAAACGCGCAGCCGCTTGTCGTAAGAAAGCACGCCATAGGTTTCCAGATGGGGGACGTCCGGCATCGCGCCAGGGTGCTTGTCTATTTCATTGGGATCGAGATACCAGATTTCCGCCACGCCGGTTTCCGCCGTATCGGTGGCTTTGACCGCCGTATATGGATCCCAGTGGAAAAAGGAAGAAAGGCGCAGGCCGGGGTAAACCGCCTTATAATACTCCGCCTGCGGGATATCGCCGTCGAAAGGTTCAAAAACATTAAAGCCGATATAGCCAATGGGTTCGTCCCCGCTGCAAATGGAGAGCGGCGTATAAAAATCACCGGGGATGGGGACCACATCCTTGGGCGGCGTTTGGCCGACTGTCCAGCCCGCGGGGAGCGCCAGCTCCACCTGAAACTTTGCGGCGGAATTGATTTGCCCGACAGCGGGAAGCTGCTCAGGATTGGGTTCGGTATATGCGGGAAATACAATGGAAACAGTCTGCGCCTGCGGCGCTGTGGACGCGTCAGTTTCTCCGGCGCCGCTTTGCACAGGCGCCGGAGAGGCGCTGCTGTGCGTATGTATGCCGGCGCTGCCGCACGCCGCGCCGGCAGCGGTCAGCGCAAGAAGGAACAGAACCGACAGAAAGCGTTTCACAAGCTGTTTGCCTCCTTTTTCGTTTGGCCAAAGCGGGGAAAGATCCATCCGAATGCTGCAAATTCCCCATCCTGATTGTAGCAGGATTTTTATCGAAAAACCAGCCCCTTTTACAAGGACAACGGCGCTTTGTCTATAGCGGGAGGGCAGAGAATGCCCCTGCCAAAAAGCTGTTTTGGCAGGGGCATTTTTTTGTCAGTTGCATTTCGAATATCCGCAGCTGCGGCAGCTCACACAGCCGCCCTCATGCTCGAGCGCGCTTCCGCATTCAGGGCAGAACTTCGAACCGTGCTCGGTCGTTTCTGGCGCTTCCGCCGCACAGGATGCGCACGGCGCATTCGGCGCGGCAACAGGCAGGCCCTGCTGGAGCGCGATCATGTCGGCCGTCTTTTTGATGACGCGCGCGATCGCGTCCGGGCAGGAGGTGCACTTCATACCCGCGTGACGAATGGTCGAAGGACAGCGGATGCCGCGGAGCTGGTCGAGGATTTCGTCGATAGACACGCCGGAACGCAGCGCAATCGACGCGAGCCGCGCCGTCGCCTCCGACTGCGACGGGCAGCCGCCCGCCTTGCCGGTCGAGGTGAATACCTCGCAGATACCCTGCTCGTCGTAGTTGACCGTCACATAGAGGTTGCCGCAGCCGATTTTCATGCGTTCCGTCAGCCCGCAGGTGACCTCCGGACGCGGGCGCGGCTTGATTTGACCAAAACCGGCTGGCTGTTCGGCTTTGGCAGGGGCGCCGCCCTCCTTTTTGACGGAACCGATGTTGAGCACCTGGCTGTCGCGGCTGCCGTCGCGGTAGATCGTGACGCCCTTGCAGCCAAGCTCATAGGAAAGCATATAGACTTCGCGCACGTCTTCAATGGTGGCGTCGTGCTTAAAGTTGACGGTCTTGGACACAGCGTTGTCGGTGAACTGCTGGAACGCGGCCTGCATCTTGGTGTGATAAAGCGGGCTTACGTCGTGCGAGCAGACAAATACACGGCGGATGTCGGCCGGAATTTCCTCGATATGCTGCAGCGAGCCTTCGGCGGCGATCTTTTTCATCAGCCCGTCGCTGTACAGGCCGCGCGCCTCCAGGATCTCCTTGAGGACGGGGTTGACTTCGATCATTTCGGTGCCGTCCATAACGTTGCGGATAAAGACATAGGCGAATACCGGTTCGACGCCCGAGGAGCAGCCGGCGATGATGGAAAGCGTGCCGGTCGGCGCAATCGTGGTGACGGTCGCGTTGCGAAGCGGCGTTCCGCCCGCATAGATACTCTTTTCAAACAGTGGAAACGCGCCGCGCACTTTGGCAAGCTCGGCTGATTCTGCGCGGCCGGTTTTGGTGATGAACTCCATAACGCGGCGGGCGAGCGCGACGGCCTCGTCGGAATTGTAAGGTACGCCCAGATAAGCGAGCATATCGGACCAGCCCATCACGCCAAGCCCGATTTTACGGGTCTGTTTGGTTGTAACGTCAATTTCCGCGAGCGGATATTTGTTGACGTCGATCACATTGTCGAGAAAATGCACTGCGTCGCGCACGGTGCGGCCGAGCTTGTCATAATCGACGGCGTATGCGCCGTTTTCACATTTGAGCATATTGACAAGGTTGATCGAGCCGAGGTTGCACGACTCATACGGAAGCAAGGGCTGCTCGCCGCAGGGATTGGTGCTTTCGATCTCGCCCTGCGAAGGCACGACGTTGTCGCGGTTGAGCCGATCCAGAAAAATAATGCCGGGTTCGCCGTTGCGCCATGCGCTTTCCACAATTTTGTCAAAGACCTCGCGCGCGTCGAGCTGGCCGACTGCCTGCTTTGTTTTGGGATCGACAAGTTCATAAGCATTGCCCTGCTGGACCGCCTGCATAAATTCCTCGGTGATGCCGACCGAGATGTTAAAATTGGTGATGTCGGCGTTATTTTTCTTGCAGTCGATAAACTCCAGAATATCGGGATGATCGATGCGCAGGATGCCCATGTTTGCGCCGCGCCGCGTGCCTCCCTGCTTGACTGCCTCGGTGGCCATATTGAACACGCGCATAAAGCTGACCGGACCGCTGGCCACGCCGCCCGTACTGCGCACGGTCGCGCCGGCTGCGCGCAGGCGCGAGAAGGAAAAGCCCGTCCCGCCGCCCGATTTGTGGATTAAGGCCGCCTGCTTGATGGCTTCGAAGATTTCCTCCATCGAATCGCCCACCGGCAGCACAAAACAGGCGGAAAGCTGGCCAAGCTCCTTGCCGGCGTTCATCAAGGTCGGGGAGTTCGGCAAAAACTCCAGATTTGTCATCATCTCATAAAATCGGTTTGACAGTGCCGCAACGTCAGTCTTGCCGCTGTAAGCGGCGTCGGCCGAAGCGATTGCATCAGCAACGCGCCGGAACATCTGCTCGACTGTTTCAATATTTTCCCCGTGTTCATCCTTTTTCAGATAACGCCGCTCCAAAACGGTCAGCGCGTTTTTGCCAATTTTCATCATTTGATCCCCCAACATGATCTGGTATTCCTTGCACTATGCGAACGCTATATATTGTAGCATGTTCCAGGAAGGGATGCAATGGCCTCACAGAAAAAATCTCCAGAGCGCGCCGGTACGCTTCTAACCGCACGGAAAAGATGGCCCCATATGCGCATATAGATAAAGCAGGAGGTGAGCAAATGGGGAAAGGACGCCTGACGGTCATTGCGGCGGCGCTTGCAGTGGCCTGCGCGATTGCCCGCGGGATTCCAGCGGATCCGGCGCGCGAACAGACTGCGGCCGGCTTGCGGCAGGGCTATTTGACCGGCGCGCGCGTTTATCAAACGGACGGGCCGCTTGATCCGCAGGCGGCAGTACAGGCTTACCTGGAAGGGCAGTATGAATCGTATTTGACGATGGAGCCGCTCGATCTGTCGGCGGTGGCGGACGCAGAGAGCCGCGCGGTCAAAAACGAACTGCTCTGGCTGCGGCTGCTGATCCAGCGCAGGCGGCTTTTGATGAACAGCCATCTTTGTTATGTGCCGGTCAGGGCGCTGCCATACACGATTGTATGGATTGATGAAAGCGAGTTGAAGGATCCGCGGATGGAGGCGCTCGGCACGCCCGGAGAGGGGGAGATGGACCTTCATTTTATAATAACAGGCGAAGCCGGGCAGGCATATCCGCCAATGCTGGCGGTAAATGCGCAGCATACGGTGCGCCTGCGCCGGGACAGCGGCGGCTGGAAGGTGACGCTGCACGAGTATCCGGGCGCTTCGCGGCGGTTCGGAGAGGCTGTGCCTGCTGTGCCGTCGAACCGGACGGCGATGGAACGCCTGCGCATGGAATTCGCACGTCTGGCGGCGGATACGGCGCCGGGGGCGCCGGCGGGCGCGGCGCTGTATGATGGGAAAGCAGCGGCGGCCTATGCCGCCCGATGGATGCAGCCGCCCAATCCCGCGTATTACGATATCGGCGACTGGATCGGAAACTGTGCCAATTTCACCTCTCAATGTATCCGCGCCGGCTTTGGCGGCGGCGACAGCCCGCAGGGCGGCGCGGCGATGACGGACGAGTGGTTTGCCGGGGCGGGGGGCGGTTCGCCCGCATGGGAAAATGT
>ERZ1643251.5180-NODE-5180-length-10793-cov-5.165580_pt1 | contig 10793 bp, 9 predicted proteins | sample MGYA00579261_ERZ1643251 | MGnify/ENA primary metagenome ERZ1643251 (study PRJEB29033, sample SAMEA4952267) | chicken gut metagenome | biome: Broiler Chicken; feature: Gastrointestinal Tract; material: Caecum | place: Ireland | collected 2018 | study: Broiler...
AGACAGATATCTGTCCACCAAATTATTTGCTTGAACAGCAAGCACGATTTACAAAATGTTCCCGCCGCGTTTCCTGCGCGGCGGGCTTTTTGTGCCTTGACAAGGGCGCGCTTGTATGTTAAAATACAAAGGAAAAATGTCAGTAAATTTTGAAGACTGAGGAGAGGGATATGGAGTGTAAGGTTTCGCCCGAAGAAGTAAAGCGGGTCAAGGGAATGGGATTTTTGTGGGACAAGCGTACGCCCGATACGTTCAACGCGCGCGTGATCACCAAGAACGGAAAGATCACGGCGGAGCAGCATCGTGCGATTGCACAGGCGTGCGAGCAGTTCGGCTCGGGTGAGGTCACGATGACCGTCCGCCTGACGCTGGAGATCCAGGGCGTAAAATATGAGAACATTCAGCCGCTTGTCGATTTCCTTGCGGCGCACGGTCTGCATACGGGCGGAACGGGCAAGCGTGTGCGTCCCGTCGTCTCGTGCAAGGGTACGACCTGCCAGTACGGACTCATCGATACGTTTGCGCTCTCTGAAAAGATCCATGAGCGCTTCTACGAGGGCATGCGCGGTGTCACATTGCCGCACAAGTTCAAGATCGCGGTGGGCGGGTGCCCCAATAACTGTGTCAAGCCCGATCTCAACGATATTGGCGTCATCGGACAGCGCATTCCGACCGTCTATCTTGACAAGTGCCGCGGCTGTAAAAAGTGCCGCGTTGAGGCGGCATGTCCCATTCATACGGCGCACGTCGAAGAGGGAAAGATCGTCATCCGCCCCGAGGAGTGCAACCACTGCGGCCGCTGCCGCAATCAGTGCCCGTTCGGCGCAGTGACCGACTACCAGGACGGCTACAAGATCTACATCGGCGGAAGATGGGGCAAGCGTGTGGCGCAGGGCAGAGCGCTCTCCAAGATCTTCACGTCCGAAGAGGAAGTCATGCAGGTCATCGAGCGTGCGATCGCACTCTTCCGTGACGACGGCATCGACGGCGAGCGTTTCTCCGATACCATTGCGCGCCTCGGATTTGAGGAGGTCGAGCGCAGGCTCATCGCGCAGTGACGTCTGTGCGAAAAAGGACGGCATGAACTGTCTTTTTGTTGATTTTCACGGTGCATCTGCGGCCGAGCGCAGCAAATACGCCTATTCCCGCTTAACGCGCGCGGCGCTCTATGAAGGGTTCCATGCCGTCGGCGGATGTGTCGTGCTCGTGACCTGCAACCGCAGTGAAATTTATTTTGACTGCTCCCGCGAGTGTGCGGAGGCGATCATCATGCGCGCGGCGCTCCCGCCCGCGCGCTTTTATTTGGGTGCCGAAGAGCACCTCTTTTCGCTTGCCGCGGGACTTTGTTCCATGCTTGCAGGCGAGGACGAGATCCTGGGCCAGGTACGCGACGCCTATGAGGAAGCGCGTGCAGCGGGCGTGACTAAGGGCATGGACGACATATTTCAGGCGGCGATCGCATGCGGCAAGGACGTGCGCACGCGCACGAAGATTTCCTCGTTTGCTTGCTCCATCTCCACGCTTGCGGCGAACGAAGCCGCCCGCTTTTTAAAAGAGGGCGGAAATGTGCTCGTCGTGGGCGGCACGGGCAAGTTCGGGAGCGCGGTGCTCAAAAATCTTGCCTCGCATAAGGGACTGAAAATTTTTGCCGCTGAACGCTCGCACGGCGTGCCCGAGACCGTCAAGGGCGACGTTCTGCCGTTTTCCTATGAGGAGCGGTACCGTTATCTGGAGACTGCCGATGCGGTGGTCTGTACAACCGCCTCGCCGCATACCGTATTCGATGGCGCACGGACGGCGGAAGTTTCGGAAAAATTCCCGCGCAAGCGGTTGTTTATCGACCTTGCCATGCCGCCCGATGTGGACAGCGCGGTCGGAACGCTGGACGGGTGCACGCTCATCGGAATCGACGACTTTGCCCTGCGCGCACGGGAGAACAACGAAAAAAAGCGCACTGCGATCGGAGATGCCCGTCTCATTGTGGAAGAACACCTCCTGGAGCTCAGGGCGGCGCAGGCGGCGCGCAGATATCTTTTACAGCTTGGCGTGCTTCCGCCGTCTCTGGCGGCGCTCAGAAAGACGGATCCGTCGGCGTTCCTTGCCGAAGTATCCGAGCGAATCGGAGAAAAGAGATGAAGTGTTTTCCCTTTATGAAGGATATTTCGGGCAAGATCTGCCTGCTCGTCGGCGGCGGAGAGGTCGCCCTGCGCAAGGCGGAAAAACTGCATCCGTTCGGCACGCAGATCGTTGTCTGCGCGCACGAGATCCGCGAAGATCTGCGCGCTCTTGCCAAAAAGTGTCATCGGGAATATGACGCCTCTTTGCTTGCAGGGGCGGATTTTGTCATTGCCGCAACCGATGATGAAGTGCTCAACGCGCGCGTTGCGGCCGACTGCCGCACGCGGGGGATCCCCGTCAATTGTGTGGACAAAAAGGAGCTTTGCGACTTTTATTTTCCTGCGCTCATTACGGCGGGGGATGTGACGATCGGAATTTCCACGGGCGGCGCTTCGCCCGCCCTTGCGGCGGCTCTGCGCGCGTGGCTGGAGCAAAAACTGCCCGAAAACCTTGCCGAAATCGCCCGCCGCGCCGAAGCTCTGCGCGGGACAATGCCGCCCAAAGAATATGCGGCGCTTGTGCACAAAATGTTGGAGGAGGGGGTATGACGATCAGACTCGGTACGCGCGGTTCCGCGCTCGCACTTGCACAGACCGAGCTCGCCGCAAACGCCTTGCGCTTGCGCGGCTTTGACGTGCAAATCGTTATCGTGCACACGCGCGGGGATGCCGATGTTTCTTCTCCGCTCTCCGAGATCGGGCGCGGCGCATTCACCGACGTCTTTTCCGAGATGATTTCGCGCCGGGAAATCGACGGAGCGGTGCACTCCGCCAAGGACCTGCCTACAGATGAAGGTCGGGACGGCTTTTTCTGTCTGCCTCGCGCCGATGCGCGCGATGCGCTCATCTCGCGCATCGGCGCGGATATCGGAACGGTCGGGACGGGCTCGCCCCGCCGCGCCGCCGCCGTGCTTGCCCGCTTTCCCGATGCGCAGGTGCTGCCCGTGCGCGGAAACGTGGATACACGCCTGAAAAAACTGCGTGCAGGCGAGTTTGATGCGCTCGTCCTTGCCTGTGCGGGATTGGACCGTCTTCATATTTGCACGGACGGACTGCAGGTGGAACGGCTTTCGCCCGAGACGTGCGTGCCAGCCGCCTGCCAGGGCATCATCGCCGTCGAGGGACAATGCGGCGCGCTCATTCAGGATGAAAGGGCGGCGCAGGCGGCGGACATTGAACGCAGATTGCAGCGTCTGTTGGGCGGCGGATGTACGGGCGGCGTCGGAGCATATTTTGACGGCACGCGTCTGTATGCGCAAAAAGAGGGCAAAATTTGCTCTATGACGTATGCGGGGGAAGAGAGTATCTTCGCCCTTGCGAAGGAGCTGTCATGAACCGCGTTGCGCTCGTGGGAGCGGGGTGCGGACTGTCCACGCTCACCCTGCGCGCCGCGCAGCTGCTTTCGGCGTGTGCTTGCGTCGTCTATGACAGTCTCTTGGACGAGGAAACGCTTCGCCTCGTCCCTGAAACGTGCGAAAAGATCTTTGTCGGGAAACGTGCGGGCGCGCACTCGCTCCCGCAGGAGGAGATCAACGCGCTTTTGATCGAATGCGCGAAGAAATATCCGCTTACCGTAAGACTGAAGGGGGGCGACCCGTTTGTCTTCGGACGGGGCGGAGAGGAGCTTGCCGCACTTCAGGACGCGGGCATTCCCTGCGAGGTCGTTGCGGGGATCACTTCTTCCGTGGCGGCCGCGGAGCGCTTCGGCATTCCCGTCACGCATCGCGGCGCGGCGCAGTCCTTTACCGTGCTGACCGCACATACGCGCGAGGGCGCTCCCGATTTTTCCCATCTTGCAGACAATCGCGGCACGCTTGTCTTTCTGATGGCAAAAACGGCGGCGGAGAAGATCCAAAGCGATCTTTTACAGGGGGGGCATGTCGGAGGATATGCCCTGTGCCGTCATTTCGGCGGCGGGCATGCCCGAGGAGCGGGTGCTCCGATGCCGCCTTTGCGCGCTTGCGGACACGGCGGCTCTGCTTCCTGCGCCCATGATCATTCTTGTGGGCAGGGTTTGCGAAGAGAACCTGCTCGGGAAAGGATATCTGCTCCCGCCGCGCGTGCTTGTCACAGGAACAAAGACGCATACCGAGCGGGTGTGCGCCCTGCTTGCGGGAAAGGGACTGAACTCTGTTGCGTGTGCGTATGGGCGCATTGTGCCGTGTGACTTTGACGCATTCTTTGCGCGCGCGGACGCCTTTTCCTGGTTGGTGTTTACGTCCTCGAACGGCGTTGAAGTATTCTTTTCAAGGGCGCGGGAGCTTCGTTTTGATTTTCGTCGGTTTGCGGGGAAAAAGTTTGCGGCGATCGGCCTCGCCACGGCGGAAAAACTGGCGCAATACGGATTTTTTGCCGATCTTGTTCCGACCGAGTACACAAGCCGCGCGCTTTCAAAGGCTCTGGCCGTAGCGGGCGCACAGCGGGCGGCGACGGCGCTGTTGCGGGCAAGACAGGGAAGCGAAGAACTGCTCTCCGTGGGGGAACAGTTCGACGTGTACGATACTGCCGACGAAGAGGAGGAGCTCGTGCGCGCGAAGAGGGCGCTCGCGGGTGCCGCGTGCGTGACGTTTTCGTCGGCGGGCGGGGCGCGGGCGTTCCTGATGAGAACGGCGATTCCTGAAAGGGTTAGGATTGTATGTATCGGTGAGGAGACGGCAAAGGCAGTCCGCGAGGCGGGATATTGTCCCATCGTTGCAAAAAAGGCGAGCACGGAAGAACTTGTGCGCGCCGTTACGGAGGCATTGAAGATATGATGTTGCGATTGAGAAGACTGAGAAGAACGGCGGCCCTCAGAGGGCTTGTCGCTGAGACAACGATCCGCAGGGAGGGGCTCATCTATCCTATCTTTGTGCAATACGGAAAGGACATCAAAGAGGAAGTTGCGTCCATGCCGGGCGTCTTTCGGTATTCGGTAGACCGTCTCGGGGAGATCGCGGACGAAGTTCTGCGCGCGGGCATCGGCGGAGTGATGCTCTTCGGCATTCCCGAGGAGAAGGACGAGAAGGGCAGCGGCGCCTATGACGAGAACGGCGTTGTGCCGCAGGCGATCCGATTCCTGAAAAACTATTGCAAAGAGCGGGGACGGGAGATCGTCATCATTGCCGACATCTGCCTTTGCGAATACACCTCGCACGGGCATTGCGGCATGCTCGTCGGCGGAGAAGTGGATAACGACGGTTCGCTGCCCTTGCACGCAAAGGCGGCGCTGGCGGCGGCGGAAGCGGGCGCGGACATGGTCGCGCCTTCGTCCATGATGGACGGCGTCGTCGGGGCGGTCAGGGCGATGCTCGACGATGCGGGATACACCCATGTCCCGATCATGGGGTACAGTGCGAAGTTTGCTTCTGCTTTTTACGGGCCCTTCCGCGATGCGGCGGACTCGGCGCCGCAGTCAGGGGACAGAAAGGGATATCAGATGGATATGCGCAACGCGCGCGAGGCGATGCGCGAGATTGAAGCCGACGAGGCAGAGGGCGCGGATATTCTCATGGTCAAGCCTGCGCTCGCCTATCTGGACATCGTGCGCCGCGCAAGGGAGACGACAGATCTTCCGCTTGCCGTGTACAACGTCAGCGGCGAATACGCCATGGTCAAGGCGGCTGCCATGCAGGGGATGATCGACGAAGCGCGCATTGTGGAGGAGATTTTAACTTCGTTCTTCCGCGCGGGTGCGGACATCGTCATCACCTATCACGCGCTTGAATGGGCGAAGCGGGCGGACGCCAAAAAAGGGGAACAGGCATGAACAATTCCGAACTGTTTGAGCGCGCCTGCCGCATTTTGCCCGGCGGTGTGGATTCGCCCGTGCGCGCATTCCGCGCCGTAGGCGGAACGCCTTTTTTTACCGTGCGCGGAGAGGGCGCCTGTCTTGTTGACGAGGAAGAAAACCGCTATCTTGACTATGTGATGAGCTGGGGTCCGCTCATTTTCGGGCATGCGCGCGAGGAGATCGTGCGCGCGGTGACGGACGCCGCGAAAAAGGGGCTCACGTTCGGAACGCCGACGGGGGCAGAGGCACAGCTCGCCGAGGAGATCGCCGACGCCGCGCCGCATATGGAAATGGTGCGTCTCGTCAGTTCGGGAACGGAGGCGACGATGTCCGCCGTGCGCGTTGCCCGCGGGTTTACGCGGCGGGATAAGACCGTCAAGTTTGCGGGCAACTATCACGGACATTCGGACGGACTCTTGGTGCGTGCGGGTTCGGGGTGCCTGACGGGCGCCGTGCCTGACAGCCTCGGCGTGCCTGCGTCCTATGCGGAAAATACGCTCGTCGCGCAGTACAACGACCTTATAAGCGTACAGGAACTCTTTGACGCAAATCGCGGCGAGATCGCCTGCGTCATCGTCGAACCCGTCGCCGCCAATATGGGCGTTGTACCGCCCGAAGAAGGGTTTTTGCAGGGACTTCGCAAAATCTGCGATCGTGAGGGCGCGCTTCTCATCTTTGATGAGGTCATTACAGGCTTCCGCGTCGCCCGCGGCGGCGCGGCACAGCGCTACGGCGTCACGCCCGACCTTGCGGCATACGGCAAGATCGTGGGCGGCGGAATGCCGCTTGCCGCCTACGGCGGAAGACGGGACGCCATGTCCCTCGTCGCCCCGCTCGGCGGCATCTATCAGGCGGGGACGCTCTCGGGGAATCCCGTCGCCACCGCCGCAGGGCTTGCGACGCTTCGCCTGCTGCGCGAGGAACAGGACGCCCTCTATCCCGCGCTCGAACAAAAGGGCGCGGCGCTCGAGGCGGCATTTGCCCGCGCGGGCGTTCCCGTCGGAAGGGTCGGCTCTGTGCTTACGCCCTTCTTTACAGACCGCGCGCCGAAAAACTATTCCGATGCGCTCTCCTGCAATACCCGCGCTCATGCGGTGTATTTTCGGGAGATGCTCGCCGAGGGAATTTATGTCGCACCCTCGCAGTTCGAGGCGATGTTCCTCTCCGCGGCGCATTCCGCGCAGGACATCGCACGCACCGCGTCGGCGATCGAATGTGCCTGCCGACGGGCAAAGGAGGCGAAATGACAATCACGTCTTTTTATGAGGGAATCGGACTCTCAGAGCAGGCAAAGGCGGCTGCGCTTGCATTGGACGGAGTCTGTAACGAGGAGACCTGTGCGCCCGCGTTCGCCCTTTTCGACGACGCAAAGACGTGGGAGAAGGCGCTTTCCGATCTTCGGGAACTTTGCGGGGAAGATGCGGACGGCATGAAGATGTTCGTCTGCCTTTCGCATTGCGCCGCACAGCGTGCGCAGCGTTATCGCAGTCTCGGGATCCCTGAGGAGATCTATTGGGCGACCATGCGCTTTTTGTCGCGGTTCCTTCATGCGGACAGCGAGAAAGCGGGACATCTTGTCTTTCGCTGGGCGTGGTGGTTTCCCCGTCAGCTGGCACTCAAGGAGTTTCGCATCGGCGCAATGGAGTATGAAATGCTCACGGCAGAGGGCGAGCGCCGCATCAGCGAGCACATTCCCGCGGATGCCGATTTTTCGGACGAAGCGGTAGGGGCGTCGCTTGCGGATGCGCGTGCGTTCATGAAAAAGTTCTTCCCCGCGTTTGCCGAAGCGCCCATGTACTGCGAATCGTGGCTGCTCTCGCCCGCGCTTCGGGAATTGCTTCCTGAGGGGAGCAATATTCTTCGTTTTCAGCGCAGGTTTGATATTTTGCGCGTGGATGAAAACAGCCCCGCCGCCCTGGAGTGGATCTACCCCGATCCCAAGGTAAAGCCCGAGGATTTTCCCGAGGATACGCGCCTGCGCCGCGCGGCAAAGCGCTATCTTCTTTCGGGCGGACGCATCGGCTGGACGCTCGGGAAACTAAGGGAATAGGCTTTCGCACAATTTACACAATTCCATCAATGCGTGACTTTCAGGACGAGGTTTATCCTCGTTCTTTTTATATATTTTTCTTATATCAGCATTCAGAAATTCATATAGTTTTTGACAAAATAAGTATTTTATGGTCAAAAATATACTCATACATAAAAAAGTTGAAAATTATCAAAAAATATGATAACGGTCATAAAAAATAGTTATCAAAAGAAAGGTGATGAATGTTTGACTTTTGTGATAGAATTATGATATTGTTTAGTTATATTAGTTTTTCCGTTGCGATTTACACGCGTGAATTATTTGCCGAGCGTGTGCAAACGGAAAAAATTTGTGAAGAGAGGCAAAGGAAGGAGGGGAAATTATGGAAAAAAATTCCTGGCGAAGAATCCTCGCGGCGTGTCTTTCTCTTGTGTTGTTTGTGGTATTGGGCGTTGCCCTTGCCGCATGCAAGGAGGAAGAGAGCAAGGCAGAGCCCGGTCCCGAGACGGGGATGTATTACTACGACGCCGATGACGGCGATACGTACTACATCACGCTCAGCGATGCGGACAGGGTCTCGATGCAGATCAAGGGGACGAGTATTTCGGGCGGGTACACGCTGACGGATACCGTCTTCACCTTTACGCTGGACAGCGACGTCACGATCGAGGCGACATATGAAAATGACGCCGTGACGCTGACATATGACGGTTCGCAGATGCGGTTTTTGCGCGCTCAGAGCTATACGGTAAGCTATGAGTCGAACGGCGGGTCTGCGGTATCGTCTTCCAAGGTCATGAACGGAAGGACGGCGAAAAAGCCTGCCGATCCCGAACTGGCGGGGCACGTGTTCCTCGGCTGGTATACGGATGATCAGTTTACCACGGTTTTCTCCTTCGGGGCGACGCCTGTCACGCAGGACATCACGCTGTATGCGCGCTGGTCGGACGAACTCACGGGGACGGCGGTGTATACGGTGGACTTCGATCTCGGATATGAGAATGAAGATGTGCCTGCAGCCATGCAGACGCTCAACGGAAAATTGTACGACGTGCCTGTTCCGACGCGGGACGGGTATGAATTCCGCGGCTGGTGGATCAGTGACTATCAGGATGCGGAAAAACTCGCATATCTGTATGACGAGGACTATGTTTTCACGGCGAACACCACGCTCTTTGCGCTCTGGCAGAGCAGCGATTCCGACAAGCTGGATACGCCTATGCCGCGCGTCGAGGGCGATACGGTGGTCTGGGATCCCGTGGACGGGGTCAGCACCTATCAGGTAGAGATCGTCGGTCCCAACGACAATACCATCTATTCGCGTGCGACGGGCGCAACGAGCGTTTCCGTCAGTTTCTCCACCTATGTCGAGGGCGAATATAAGATCAGTGTCCGCGCGGTGGGCGTGACGGAGGCGACCGACTCGGATACGGCTGTCAGATACTACAACAACAAGGCGCTTGCAAGGGTTTCGCTCTTCAGCGTGATCGAGCCCTCCGTTCTGTCCTGGGCGGCAGTGGAAGGCGCGAAGAATTATAAGATCAGCATCTCCTGCGGCAACTCCGCACACGAGCATGCTCTGATCGACAACGGGTCCTCGACCTGGTTTGATTTCTCGGGCTGCGAGATGAAGGAAGGCGGCATTGCCTTCACGGTCACAGCGTCTGCAACGGGCCGTGCGTCCTCTGTCTCGGAGACATTCTACTATAACCGTGAACTCGGCGCAGTCACGTCCTTCTATTTTGACGAAGAGACGGAATCTGTGAGCTGGGATGCGGTCCCCGATGCGACGGACTACCTTGTCAAGGTCACGGGAGGGTCGGATACAGATACGTTCACGACGGGCGGAAAGACGAGCGTGTCGCTTGCGGAATATGCTGCTTCCGAGCTCAAAGTGAGCGTTACGCCCAAGACGGCGGGATACAACTCTCCCGCGGCGGGCGAATACACTTATACGAGAACGCGCCTTGCGGCTCCCGCAGGGCTTACGATCAGCGGCACGACGCTTTCGTGGACTGCCGTTGAGAATGCGACGTCCTACACGGTCAGCGTGGGCGGGCAGGAGTACACCGTTTCCTCGGGAACGGCATTCGACCTGTCCCAGGCGGGCCTTACCAACGGTGTGGACTATGAAGTCCGCGTCTGGAGCGGTGCGCTTCCCTGCCAGTACTATTCGCTCTCGCCCGAGATCGTCTACCGTTCGGGGGTCGTGAGCTGGAATGCTGCGGCAGGTGCGGTCTCCTATCAGGTGAGCGTCAACGGCGCTGCGGCGCAGACTGTTCCCACAGGGACCACTTCCGCGGCGGTCACGCTGACGCAGAAGGGCGAGAATATCATCTCGGTCCGCTTCACGGATGATACGGGCACGACGTCCGCATGGGAACCGGTCACGGTCTACGCGTATGAGATCATCTTTGACGTACGCGAAGGCAGCGCGGTATCTCCCGTATATCTTGCAAACGGCGACATCGTGCGCCTTCCCGAGACGACGCGCAACGGCTTTACGCTGGACGGCTGGTACAATGTTCCCGGCGCGGCGGAAGTGAACGGACATCGCTATGAGGACGGGTCCATGCTCTCTGCGGCGGGCGATATCATCCTCTATGCAAACTGGGCGCCCAACTCCTATACGGTCAGCTATGACATGACGACGGACGGCGGCGAAGTGGACACGCAGACGGGATCGGTCACCTATACCGAGGATTACCGCCTTGCTGTTCCCACCAATACGGATACTTCCAAGACGTTTGTGGGCTGGTATGAACTTCCCAACGGAACGGGCAAACAGTACACTGACGCACAGGGCTACAGCCTTGAACCTTGGGGCGACGTTACGGACAAGACGCTGTATCCTTGCTGGATCTCCGTTTTCTCG
>ERZ1643251.5188-NODE-5188-length-10787-cov-4.282333_pt1 | contig 10787 bp, 9 predicted proteins | sample MGYA00579261_ERZ1643251 | MGnify/ENA primary metagenome ERZ1643251 (study PRJEB29033, sample SAMEA4952267) | chicken gut metagenome | biome: Broiler Chicken; feature: Gastrointestinal Tract; material: Caecum | place: Ireland | collected 2018 | study: Broiler...
AAGCCAGGGATTTTGCACACGCCAGCGATATGATTACCTTTCTGAAGGAAAATTCTGACCTTTCTGTGGCAGGCGCCTGCTATCCCGAAAAACATTTCGAGTGCTTCAGCATGGAATCTGATTTGAATCATTTGAGGATGAAACAGGAAGCGGGAGCTGAATTTCTTATTACTCAGTTGTTCTTTGACAATGATGTTTTTTATTCCTTCCGGGAAAAAGCGGCCGCAAAAGGCGTCACGCTTCCTATCTGTGCCGGAATTATGCCCATCACCACGGCCAGGCAGATTGGTACCACTATTTCCCTTTCGGGCTCCAGCATCCCCAAGGCTCTCTCTGACATCATCGCCGCCTACGGAGACAGCCCAGAGGATATGCGCAAGGCAGGTATTGACTACGCTATCCGCCAGATCAGAGATTTGCAGCAAAACCACGTGGACGGCATCCATATTTACACCATGAACAAGCCTAAAACAGCAGCTGAAATTATAAGCGCCATAAGATAAATACCGCTGTCACCCGTTTCGCGGATGACAGCGGTATTTCTTTTGTTTGGATCCATATTAATTATATAGCTTGAATTTGTTTACCAGATTATCCAGTTCTGCCGCTCTTGCAGACAATTCTTCACTAATAGCGGAGCTTTCCTCCGAGGACGCCGCATTCTGCGACGTCACAAGCGAAATCTGCTGGCATCCCTCTTTTACCTGCTGTAATGCGGCAGATTGTGCCTTGGACACCTCGCTGTTCGCCTTTGTCGTCTCTGCAAAAGTTTCCAATTCTTTAATCATTCGTTCAAAGCCGGCTGCCGTTTCGCCTGTTACTTTATCGCCTTTTCTGATTTCTTCAATTGTTTTGTCAATCAGTTCCTTGGTGTTTAAAACTGCATTGGCGCTGTCCGAAGCCAGCTTTCCAATCTGATCGGCCACAACCGCGAAGCCTCTTCCTGCTTCACCGGCCCTTGCCGCCTCAATGGACGCATTTAATGCTAAAAGACTGGTTTGCGAAGCAATTTCTTCAATCGAGGTCACAATTGATTCAATCTGTCCGGAAATTTCCATAATTCGGCGCATTTCTTCCTGAAGCTCACGCATCTGGGCCTTCTCTGTCTGCGCTTCTTCCACTGCCTCCAGCATCATGTGATAAGCCTTTTCCGCCTCTTTTGCCGCTTCCTCCGACATATTGCTTACCGTTTCAATCGTAGCTGTCAGCTCCTCCACAGCGCTTGCCTGCTCGCTTGTTCCTGACGCCAGATCGTTTGCCGTAGAGGCAACCTCATCGGAACCGGTGTCTACCTGTCTGGAAACTTCCTTAATTTGATTCAGAGTGGAATTAAATTTCTTTAAAATTACAATGAAGGATTTTTTGATATTTGCAAAATCGCCAAGGAAGTCGGTAATTTCCTCAAAATTCTTAGACAAGTCGCCGTTTGCAACCAATTCAAAGTTCTCGCAAATTTCTCTTACATAATCGTCCAGAATACGGAGCGATTCTCGCATAGTCTTCGCCAGCACGCCAAGCTCATCCTCGGATTCATAAGTAATGGAATCTGCCTGTGAAAGATCTCCCACACGCAGCTGTTTTACCGCTGCCTCTATCTGACCGATGGGCTCCACCACACCTTTTGTCACCTTTGACGTAAAACCTATTGCAGTTACTGTCATGACGATCAGCAGACAAATACCAACAACAATCAATACAGTTGACAATGTTACCGCGGAATTTTTATAATCCGCTGCTGTGTCCATTATGGAATCTTCCAGCTCCTCAATCATCACCTTTACTTCGTCTACAGCGGGCTTGTAATATGTATTATTGTATTCTGCCGCGGCTTCAAAGTCACCGGTCTCCAATAAGCGGAGCACCTCCACTCTGTATTCGGTAATCTCATTGATTAATTTATCATTGATCGCTTCCAGCCTGTCTCTATCGTCCTGGGTCAGCAAGTTGTCGCTCAGCCAGGCGTATGCTTCATTCATAATCGCCAGATTTGTGTTGACAGTTGTCTCCAACTGCGGATACAGCTCATTCAAATTGTCAACGCCTTCCGCCATAACTCTGTTGACCGCGCGCTGAATGTCCAGCTGCGGATAATACAGCTCAGCGCTATAATGGATGTTCATAGTCGGACCCTCATACAATCTTACCATTCTTCTTTCAATTGCTTTCATGCCAATCAACAGACCCATAACCAATATAAACGTGGTAAAAATAATCAGTCCGAATGAACTCACCAGCTTTTTCTTAATAGACCAGTTTTTTAATTCTTCACCCTTTTTCCTCATTTGCACAGAATGCTCTCCCTCTTTTTTATCGTTAACAGTTACTTTTTATTACACCGCCCTTGTATGACGCGGCAAAATGCCTGCTCCCAGCATTCTTCACTATAAAGAAGTCATACTTTTCAGAGCTTCTTCATACTTCCTCCGGCCAGGGAAGATCTGTTACTTCCAGCTTCCTGTCCCGAAGCATCAGCTCTTTTACAGCTTGATCCGCACTCTTCCCCTCAAACAATACCGCGTTCACCTGCTCGATGATTGGGAGCTGTACATTGTATTTTGCGGCAAGCCCCATAGCAGCCTTGGCTGAGTAAACACCCTCCACTACCATTTTCACTTCCTCCATGGCCTCTTCCATGGTATATCCCTGTCCAATCAAAATGCCCGCCCGGCGGTTTCGGGAATGCATACTTGCACAGGTTACAATCAGATCTCCAATCCCCGTAAGCCCGCAGAAGGTTTCAAATTTCCCTCCCATTGCCGTACCCAGACGAGCAATTTCCGTAATTCCCCTGGTGATCAGCGCAGCCTTGGTATTATCTCCGTATCCAAGCCCATCCGCAATCCCTGCCGCCAGAGCCACCACATTTTTGAGCGCTCCTCCCAGCTCCATGCCAAGCACATCGGGGCTGATATACACTCGGAAAACCTCATTCATAAACAAATTCTGAATATATTCCGCTGTTTTCTTGCTTTTTGCCCCCACAACAATGGTAGTAGGAAGCCCCCGTCCCACCTCTTCGGCATGGGAGGGGCCGGACATCACCGCTACGTCCGCCTGGGGTATTTCCTCCTCAATCATTTCGGAAAGTGTCATAAGCGTGCGTTCTTCTATTCCCTTCGCCACATTGACAATCATCTGCCCTTCAGAGACAAGTTGGCTAAGTCTGCGGGAGGTGTCCCTGGTATAAGAGCTTGCCACCGCCATTACCAGCAGATCTTTTCCGCAGACAGCCTCTTTATCGTCGGTGGTAAACCGCATGTTCCCGCTGAGCTTTACCCCCGGGAGCATTTTATGCTCATGCTCCTTTTGAAGCATGTCAATTTCTCTCTGAAGCGCCGACCATATTGTAATGTGATGCCCGTTATTATGTAGCAAAACAGCCAGCGCAATCCCCCAGCTTCCGCCGCCGATAATACTGATTTTCGCCATATTCCCTCTTTCTGGGGCTTTCATAAGCCGCCGTCAATTCTTTTTGTCCACATCAATCTTATTTTTCTTGAGAAGATACGTTTTCCGCTCCTCCCCGTGAAACAACCTCACAATATTCTGTCTGTGCTTCCAGTATGCCATTATCGTCAAAAAAGCAGTCACCGCATACATTTCATAAAGCTGCCCCCGGCTCATAGCGCCGAAAACGCCCAGCTCCCCACAGACAACCATCTCTATCATAAACCCGGCATAGACCAGGAGCGACCCCAGCGAGACATAATGAGTGGTCAAAAAGGTTCCAAAAAACAGCACGGCCCCCACAACAACAAAATACGGATGAAAAGCCAGTATCAATCCTGCTGTTGCCGCAATCCCCTTTCCTCCTTTAAATCCCATGTAAAAGGGAAAATTATGCCCAAGCACAGCCCCTGCTCCCCCGTAAAGGCACAGCAGATAAATCGTATCGGGATGCGCTCCGCCATAAAGCAGCCGGACAAGCACAACCGCCGCCACACATTTCAAACAGTCTCCGGCAAAGACAATCAGACCCGCCTTTGTTCCCAGCACCCTCAGCGCATTGGTAGTCCCCGAATTTCCGCTTCCGTACTGGCGGATGTCGATTCCATGAATCTTGCCGTAGAAAAAAGCAGTTTGAAACAAACCAAATACATATCCAATCAGAAGACAGATTACTCGTTCCATTACCGTTCCTTTTCCTTTCGCTCTCTTATAATAAACCGCATGGGCGTTCCCCTGAAGCCAAAAGTCTGCCTGATCTGGTTTTCAATATATCTGGTATAAGAAAAATGCATCAGCTCCTTGTCATTTACAAAAATCACAAAGGTAGGCGGTTTCACCGAAGCCTGCGTAATATAATAGAGCCGCAGTCTCTTCCCCTTATCCGAGGGAGGCTGCTGCATGGCCACCGCTTCCGCCATAATCTCATTCAGCACGCCCGTTGATACCCGCATTGCATGATTTTCACTGACCATATCAATGGTTTCAAAGAGTTTGGGCAGTCTTTGCCCTGTGCGGGCAGAGATAAACAAAATCTCCGCATAGGGCATAAAGGATAAGGTATTTCTGACTTTTTCCGTAAAACGGTAAATAGTTTTGTCGTCTTTTTCCACCGCGTCCCATTTATTAACGGCAATAATCACCGCCTTCCCTCTATCGTGGGCAATTCCGGCAATTTTCGCATCCTGCTCGGTCGCCCCCTCCACGGCGTCAATGACAAGCACCGCCACATCCGAGCGTTCCACAGCGGAGACCGTGCGAAGAATCATATAATGCTCCAGCTCCTCCTTGACTCTGCTCTTACGCCGGAGCCCCGCAGTATCGATAAAGATATAGTCTCTTCCTTTATAAGAAATCTCCGTATCCACAGCGTCTCTTGTTGTTCCTGCAATATCCGATACGATCAGGCGGTTTTCCCCAAGCAGCTTATTAATAATGGAGGACTTTCCCACATTCGGCTTTCCCACAATAGACACCCGGATTCTGTCATCCTCTTCTTCCTCTTCACCGGCGTCTTGAAAAAAGGATACTACCTCTTCAAGCATATCTCCGATGCCCAGCTTATTTACCGCAGACACAGCATGAGGATCACCGATACCAAGATTATAGAATTCATAGACATCCGCCATATATTTGTCAAAGCTATCCACCTTATTTACTACCAAGACCACCGGCTTATGAGAACGGCGCAGCATATCAGCCACCTTTGCGTCGGAGTCCACCAAGCCCTGCTTTACGTCCACCAGAAAGATAATGACATCCGCCGTGTCTATTGCAATCTGCGCCTGCTGCCTCATCTGAGACAAAAGCTCATCCTTGCTGTCTGGCTCAATGCCTCCCGTGTCAATCAGCGTAAATGCCTTGTCCAGCCAGGAAACATCCGCATAAATACGGTCTCTGGTAATACCCGGCGTATCTTTTACAATGGATATTCTTTCCCCCGCCAGCGCGTTAAACAGCGTGGACTTTCCTACATTGGGCCTGCCTACTATGGCTACTATGGGCTTGGTCCTTTTTTCTGCCATCTATACCTCCCTGTCTCCTTCCGACTGATTTCCTACTATTTCGTTCAAAAGGTCATATCCGCTTGATTTTACAATATTCACAGAAACTTGTAAAGCCCCTTCCATATCCGCTATGGTCAAATCGTCCAGAAATACGTCCTCACCGCTGCGCAGTACACTTTGAGGAAGCAGCAGCCTCTCTCCCAACGGTCTGCCCTTTAACTGTCCTATAATATCCTGCCCGGTGAGCAGTCCTGATACCGTAATTCTTTCTCCAAAAAAATAATTGACAATGGGATATAAATGGATCCTGAGATTGGGATAAGCTTTCATAACCTCTCCTGCCATTCTTTCAATATAAGGATATGCAAGCATTCCCGTTGCCATGGACAATTCTCCCCGAATCCTTTCATTGGGAAATCCCTCTTTTTTCCTCCGTTCTTCCAAAGCCTCCGCAAATTCGTTCAAAAGAAGCCTCAGCATGCCCACTCCGTTTTCCAGCTGAGGATAACCGTCATAATTTTCTTCCCCGGGCAGTTCTTCTTTTGCCAAAATGTACCATTCATCACTGGCATGTACGAAATGCGTCCCGTACTTTTCAAAGCAAATACGTTGATAGCGATGAATGATTTCCAGTACCTTTACGGCATCCTCCTTCTCAAAGGGCTCCAGAGGATAAAGCCCGTCCCTGTATTTAGACAATCCCACCGGCACTACCGAAACGCTTTCCAGGTTTGGAATATAGTTCATCAGACGCTGGATGCTGTATTCCAGCTCATCTCCATCATTGATTCCTCTGCAGAGCACAATCTGTCCATTCATGAGAATTCCCGCTCTGTTTAGTATATCCACCTTTTTCAAGGCTTCCCCGGCAAAACGGTTATGAAGCATCCTGCAGCGAAGCTCCGGGTTCATCGTGTGGAAGGATATGTTGATAGGAGATAAATGGTATTTGCAGATTCTATCAATATCGTGATCCGACATATTGGTAAGCGTCACGTAATTCCCCTGCAGAAATGACAGCCGGGAATCATCGTCCTTGAAGTACAGCGTTTCTCTCATACCCTTGGGCATCTGGTCAATAAAACAGAAAATACATTTGTTATGACAGTGACGGTATTCATCCATAAGACCATTTTCAAATTCAATACCCAGATCCTCATCCGGATCCTTATCGATCTCAAGCACCCACTGCTCACCATGCTGCTTTTCAATCAGCACCTCAATATACGTATCCTGAATGAAAAACTGATAGTCGAAAATATCCTCTATCTCCGTACCGGAAATGGCAAGAATCCTGTCGCCAGGCAATATTTCCATTTCCTCGGCAATGCTTCCGGCCGCCACATTCTTTACAATATGTCCCTTCTTCATCATCTTCAATTTCCTCTGTTCAACGGACAGGCACCGGATAAGAACGAACGGGGACGGCTCTCCCCGGAACCGTCCCCGCCTATGCCCCGCTTTTCTTTCTACCGGCATCTATATACTGTGACAGAATCCTGACGCTTTCCTCGGTCCCAAGCTTGCTGCTTTTGCAATCCTCATGCATAGGCAGCGGAAAAAGCCCACACCTCCGTAATGATAAAAATAAACATTACAACAAATATAACTGCCGCTAAAATCTGAGCTGTCATCTGTCTTATGCATCCTGTCACTTCAGCTATAGCTCATGTATATGGGGTGTTTCATTATTCATATAATTTATATCCGTCCGATTCCCTCAGGTGTTCTTCATAACAATGGTCTCCACTGAATCTGCTACATGCTCGCAGGCATCCGCACAGCTTTCCATGCAGTGATATATCTCGCGCCATGCAACAATCTCCAGCACATCGCTTCTCTGCTCCCTGACGCGAAGCGCCGACTCCAGATAAATGGCGTCACATTCCTCCTCGGTATGGTTTAGCTCTACAATCATGGCATGAAGCTTTTCCGGTTTTTTAAAGTTCTCTAATTCAGAAAGCATATCCTTCATCAGACGGCAACAGTCCGCAATTTTTTTTGCAAACAAAAGTCCATCTCTGGTAACCGTCTGTATCTGATTGATATAAAATCTCTTCAGGATCTCCTCAATCACGTCGCACACTTCGTCGAGATTGTGGCTCCGCTCCGCCAAGTCCTCACGGTCTATGGGAGTCACAAAGGCTTTTGCAAGAGCAGCGCTCATCTCATGTTTTTTCTTGTCCGCAGAATGCTCAATCTCGTGCATTTTCTCAAGCATCTCCCTAATCCGGTCCGGCTTGTAGGAACTTAGGCATTCCACCAGATAGTCCGCCGCCCTGCAGCAATGTTCCGCCGCCTCCCTGAAATTTTCATAATAAAAGCGATCCGCTTTGTTTGCCATAGCTGTGTTTCCTTTCTTTTTCAGTATGTATGGATTTTCCTTCCGGCAGATCAAAAGACTGCCATAAAAATCTTTGCCATGATAAATCCGATCAGCCCACATCCTGGGAAGGTAAGCACCCAGGTTAGCACCATTTCCTTCACGACAGAAAAGTTGATGGCCGATATTCTTTTTACCGCTCCCACACCCATAATAGCCGTGGTTTTGGCATGGGTGGTGGATACGGGTATGCCGAAGGTTGAGCTGAAAAACAGACAGAGAGACGCTGCAATATCCGCTGAAAAGCCCTGATATTTTTCCAGTTTTACCATATCCATACCCACGGACTTTATGATTTTTTTCCCTCCGATGGAAGTGCCCAGCCCCATAACTATGGAGCACAGAAGCATCAGCCACACAGGCATTGCTACGGAAACTGAGGTGTTCTGCCCGTTGGCCAGAAGAATGCTCAGCAGAATAACGCCCATAAATTTCTGTCCATCCTGAGCGCCGTGCATAAAGCTCATGCAGGCAGCGCCAAATATCTGTGCCGCCTGAAAAAGTCTTTCCGTCTTTACTCTATCGGCTCTTCTGAAAATCAGAACAATTAATTTGCATACAAGCCAGCCCAGCCCAAATCCAAGCATTACGGAAATCACCATGCCATATATTACCTTCACCCATTCGGAACCGTTTACTCCGTCAAGGCTTCCGTGCAAAGCAATGGCGCCTCCCGTAAGACCGGCAATCAGCGCATGGCTCTCGCTGGTGGGAATTCCGAAAAACCAGGCAAGCGTAGCCCAGACTACAATTGCAAAAAGCGCCGCGCTCAGGGCCACAATAGCCTCATGGGAATCCGTTCCGAAATCCACCATCTTGGTTATCGTCTCAGCCACGGTAGCATTCACCATGCTCATAATCAAAACACCCAGGAAATTAAAGACTGCCGCCATCAGAATTGCCGCCCGGACAGGCATACATCTTGTGACGACACAGGTTGCGATGGCATTGGGGGCGTCCGTCCAGCCGTTGACCAGAATGACTCCCAGCGTCAGAGCCACTGCAATCAGCAGCAGCGGATTCTGAATGAGCTGTGCCCAGAAATGTTCAAATGATAAGTCCACCTTTGTCCTCCTATGCCCCTCTGAAAAGGTCGAAATACAGCCTTTTTAGATTCGTCGTTGCACCTATTATACCATCCGCTTTGAAAAGAAACAACCACATAAGTAAAAGAAAGGTAAAGCAGGTGTAAACAAAGCGTATTGCCCGTACTCGCCGAAATGCCGTGCAGCGTAAATTATTCCTTGACGCGTCAGGGGCATAATGTTATAAAAGAATTGACAAGTTTGTTTCCCAATGACTGACGCGGGAACCCTTACAGGAGGAAAAATATGCCCAATTTACGTGAACTGGAAAACGCCATGCCCGTAGCCCCGTTAAAAATTGCAGCTCTTCGCTCAGCAGACCGTATGGGGCACAGAATCAACGATTATTTGGTGGAATTCCGTAAAAACGTACATAACGATAAAGTAAAAAAGGATCCGGCCTTTCACGGCTATATTGAAAGCAATTATCTGGTAAACATCGATGTTCCCCGTTTCGGCAGCGGGGAGGCAAAGGCTATCTTCCGGGAAAGCATTCGCGGTAAGGATCTGTTTCTTTTGGTGGATGTGTGCAACCACAGCATCACCTATAGCATGAACGGATATACCAATCACATGTCCCCTGACGATCATTATCAGGATTTGAAGCGAGTTATCGCAGCCTGCAACGGTAAGGCCAAGCGCATTAACGTGATAATGCCCTTTCTTTATGAGAGTCGGCAGCACAGGCGAAGCGGGCGGGAATCCCTGGACTGCGCCTATGCTCTGGAGGAACTCCGGGATATGGGTGTAAACAATTTCATCACCTTTGACGCTCATGATCCCAGGGTGCAGAACGCTGCTCCTTTAAACGGATTTGACAATTTCACCCCTCCCTATCAGTTTATCAAGGCTCTGCTGAACTCAGCGGATGACCTTCTGGTGGATAAGGAACATCTAATCGTCATCAGTCCGGACGAGGGAGCTTTGGACCGCGCTATCTACTTCGCAAGCGTCCTCGGAGTAGATACTGGTATGTTTTATAAAAGACGGGACTACTCCGTTATTGTAAACGGGAAAAATCCCATTGTAGCCCACGAATTTCTGGGCGACAATATCGACGGCAAGGATATTATAATTATAGACGACATGATTTCCTCTGGGGGCAGCATGTTGGATACAGCCAGACAGCTGAAGCGCATGAATGCCCGCAGAGTTTTCATCTGCTGTACCTTCGGCCTGTTTACCGATGGGCTGAGCGCCTTTGATAAAGCCTATGATCAGGGATATTTCGATAAAGTTGTAACTACGAATCTTACCTATCTGCCCCCGGAGCTTTATTCCAGACCCTACTTTATCGAGGCGGATATGAGTAAATTCATTGCCTCACTGATCGATTTTATGAACCATGATGTATCTCTCTCCAATGTTCTGGCCACTACGGAAAAGATACACGGCATTGTGGAAGCCTATAACAAACGCTCTTTTGTGGCCGCGGATTACGAATAGATTCCCTGATTTATATCAAGAACGCCCTGAAGCAGTCCCTTCGGCTGTTTCAGGGCGTTTCCGCCTCCTCCTGCTCCCCTAATTGTCCCTGTTCTTCCACATATTCCGGAAAATCAATCACTACCTTGAACAAATCTCCATCCAGCAGGATTTCAAATTCGCCTCCCTGCAGCCGTACCAGGCTCTTTGCAATAGACAGACCCAGTCCGCTTCCCTCGTCGCTTCTGGATTCATCTCCCCTGATAAACCGCTCCGTCAACTCCTCTGGACTAATGTTCATTCTGCTCTCGGAAATATTTTTTATTTCCACACGAATCCTTCCATTTTTTACAATCTGATCGATATAAACCCTGGTTCCCTCCATTGCGTACTTGCAGATATTGTTAAACAGATTCTCTATCACACGCCACATTCTGCGGC
>ERZ1643251.5191-NODE-5191-length-10783-cov-16.333520_pt1 | contig 10783 bp, 11 predicted proteins | sample MGYA00579261_ERZ1643251 | MGnify/ENA primary metagenome ERZ1643251 (study PRJEB29033, sample SAMEA4952267) | chicken gut metagenome | biome: Broiler Chicken; feature: Gastrointestinal Tract; material: Caecum | place: Ireland | collected 2018 | study: Broiler...
TTATAGCTCACAGGCCGAAGCTTCTCGAAGAATGCCAACTGCTTTTCGCCCAACGGTGTAATCTGCTCTTTGCGCGTGGCGTCGGAAGTTTGAATCGTTCCGTTGGTCGAATAAATGGATGCCCAACGTGCTGTGCTGTTGCCGAGTGCGTAAGTGCCGTTGGATGATGCGTGCAGACACAGCGCATTGCCATAGGTGGGGTCTTGGCCAAAAAAGAGCTTATAGGAATACTCTTTACCCCAGCTCAGACGAACACCTGTTGTCTGCGCTTCAATGCCCGCATTTTTGTTGGTGTATCCCATATAAAACGCGTAGCCGGATGCTGCATCTGCCGTCTTTGCGCTTACAGCCTTTTCCGTTGCTCCCAGCGCTCCAATGTCCGCAGGCGTTACATTGAAGGTTTTTGCTTCCGAACCGTCATAGACTTGCTCGTTGCTTCCACCCATCTGCAAAGTCAGCGCATTCGGGTTTTTCAGCGCTGTCGGCTTGTCCGTCAAATCCGTGTACTTTCCGCTCCATGCCACTGTTTTTAAGTCGGCAAACCATTTCATCAGCTTTCCCAGAGACACCGCCAGCTTTTCACCTGTCGTCAAATTGGCGCGGGTGCTCGCCTGGGTAAATGCAGCCGTCACATTACTTGCATTCCCGTCGGAGGCAAGTGCCCCTACATCCAAGGCGGTCAGAGTTTTTGCTCCAACGCGCCCAGCGTTATTGTAAAGAATGTGACCATCCGTAAAACCGCTCGTGGTTGTTGTGCTGCTTACTTGGTTGGGTCCCGGTGCGCCTTGTGCGCCGGTTGCGCCGGCAGGACCTTGCGGCCCGGTAGCTCCTGTGTCGCCTTTAGGCCCTGCGGGTCCAGTGGGGCCGATGGGGCCTTGTGCGCCGCGTTCGCCTTGGTCGCCTTTAAGACCTTGAGGGCCTACCACTCGACCTAAGTTAATTTCTGCCATTCTCTCACACTCCTACTGTGTAAATTAAATCGCCGTCCTCGTTGATTTTCAGCGGGGGCGGCGACTCATTGTCATGAGTAATAATGTAAAGATTCCCATCTTCTTTAATCTGCATGGCAAAAAAGCCAAGGTCAATCTCTGTAACAACACCCGGTGCGCCGGGGTCGCCCTTGTCGCCTTTTTCCCCCTTTTCGCCTTGGATGCCCTGCGGCCCTTGCGGTCCGGTTTCGCCTTTTTCGCCCTGCACGCCCTGCGGTCCGGTTGGCCCCATGGGGCCTGTTGCACCTGTTTGCCCCTGAATACCCTGTGGCCCTTGCGGGCCTGTCAGATGGTCCGTATAGGTAAAGTCCTGCTCGTCCGCACGTTTGAAGCCCACGCGGTCGCCATCCACATCATACTGGATTTCTGTGCTGTCCTTGATGCTCTGTGCCTCGTCCTTAAAGCGCTCGGCCTCACCGGCATAATATTTGCTGTTGTCTGTGTCCTCGCCGGGGCGGGTACCTGTGCCGCCTACCGCCCAGCTTTTGGATAGGTTGGCACTGTTGGCCGCCTCTTTGGTCAAATCCTCAATTTTATCAATTGCTTCCTCAAACATATTGTGTGGAGGTGACATAATTCCCTCCACGCAGGGAGTTATTGTTAGGCCGTTTGTCTGAAGTTTAATAATCTCAGTGCCGCTCTCAGATTTTGCGGTGAACTGAACACGCAGCTCCCCAGGATATGCAGTAAAATCTGAATCAACCGGCCATTTTATGATGATTTGTTCCTTGTCCAATTCATCAATAGATACACTGAGCTGTTTGTTAATAATTGTTCGATAGTTTGGATGCGCGGCGCGGACGTACCATATCGCTTGATAAAGATCCGTTTCACCATAGTGTCTGTTGCCAACAAGCTCATATGTCTCAGCCAAGGTCTCTCCCTGTGTATGCCGTATCGCTTCCGGACTGAAATATACATACTTTCCGTTAATAGGTATCTTAATTGCCATAACGCCCTCCGATCAATTCACTACAGTTCCGGTAAATTTTGTCCATTTACTGTCAGCGGTTGTACGGATGTATAGCGTGCCTAACGTTTCATAAAAGAATAACAAGTCAGCCTTACCGCTTGCTTGGTTATCTACTTTAAGCGCACGATCCGCTTCGCTGGCTTTCTGAGCATTAGTAGCATTATCCGCATTTGTAGCCTTCTCGGCACTTTGGGCAGTTTTTGCAACCTCTGCACTTCCTGCAATACCTGCAGTATCTGCTGATCCAGCACTGGAAGCAGTATCAGCTGTTACGGCTTTCTGCGCCTTATCGGAGGTCTTTGAATGTTCTGCTTCAGTTGCATAAGCTGCACGACTGGAGGTGTCAGCATAAACACTCTTCGCGGGTGAACCTACTGGATATTCGACTACATAAGTGCCGCTGTCCTCAACGATCCTTACACGCTGGCCCGCCTCAAATCGCACACAGGCGTTGCATTTATAATGTTTTAGACTCTCCGTCTCAGATCCATTGAAAATCAAGGCAATACCGTCCTCATACACAGTGCCGATTGTTGCAAACGATTGACCTGGCGGCTCTTTCTGCACAAGGGCTTGCTGCTCCTGATAGGTTTGCAAAATCATAAATACACCACCCTTTTCCCTGTGTGGGTCATTTTGTAAGGGGCTTCCAGATCTAGCTCCCATCCGGTTTCTTCGTAAAGCACACTTTCTCCACCTCGTACCAACTCCACTACATCATACACAGCGTGCTGACCGGAAGGACCTGTATAAAATGTACGAATCTCCGTTGTTTGCATACTTTTGAAACGCTTATTGTCTGCATATGCCTGAAGCTCACTCTGAGAAGCAATATTATTCAGCTTTTCGTAGCTTACTACTCTGCGTCCCAGATTTCCTACAGAAAAGGGACTTTCCGGTCTATCATTTATGGATACCGCCCTCATACATGTGCCCAAATCTGGATTATCTACTTCCACAATGAATACATTGGGGTGTTCAAACATATCCACCGTCCGACTCCAATTCGGATACTGAATTGAGTATGCTCCCTCCTCATACGTTACAGAAACAGCATCTGCCGATGGCTGACGAAAGGCGCTGCAATGCACTGTTCCTCCGCCATCCATCCAAATGCTGTTATAGTTGATTTCGGATGCCAGCGTGTTGATGATACTGAGTCTATCAGTTCCAGGCTCCCAGTCCTCACGGTCAGCCTGCAGAGTAGCAGTGTTGGACTCTACTATAAAATCGGTGATTCCTGATTCCACGAGCAGCGATTGGATCGCCGTGGTATATAACATTCCTTTTTTCAAATGTAACCGTTCCTCAATCTTAGAGGACAATGCCAAATAAGTCAGATCGTAGGCTGTAAGATTGACCACCTCCCGCATTCCGTCAGAGTCTGTTGAAGCATCAGTTAAAACATATTTACCCAGCGGCCATTGTTGCCCGTTAAGCGTAAGCATCAGCTGAAGTCTGTCAGTAAGATAATTGATTTCATTATTGATTGCAAATTTGCCAGACAGCACCCATTTGACCTGTGCATTAGATGTCATTGAAACACCGGCACCGCTTCCTCGATAGGAAGTGAGTCGTGAAAATTCAACATTGTCTCGCAATATGATATACTCCACTTCCACTTCACCCATCAGTATATTCCACCTCCTGCCTGAAATCAGTCTCTGTAATAGTAAATTGCACGTCAGCTGCACGGCCATGAGACATCTGCACGCTTCCCAGCATTCCGATTACTACATCTCCCCAGCAGTCCTTATATACTACAGTTTGACCCAGAAGAGAGCGCAGCGTGCGCACCAGTACCGGATCGCGCAGGGTAAAGGTAAAATCGTGACTTGCTTCAGACATACGGCTGGTATAGGCTACAGGCTTTTGTCTGCCATAATAGTACACATAGTCTACCTGAACGCTGTAGCTGCCCTCGTGCGTTGGTCTCTCACCGCGTCTCAAACGCAGCGGCAGCCATGGCGATTCATCCGCCATAAGTCCTAGCACAGCATTTTCAATAGCAAGATAGGCATACACCGGCACGCTATCACCATAATATCCCTCGTTCGTTACGCCACGAATTATATACTCGCCATGGCCATTGCTCACACGATCTGTGTAATTGTCAGCCTCTGTTCTAGCAATAGCGATTCCATTTTTCAGAATATAGTACGCGACGTAGGACTCATCTGGATGCCACTCTATCGATGTGCAATTGTCGAAAGTTCTAAAGTTTGCAGCAATGGCTGGGCCGGGCAGATTCTTGACGGTAATTGATCCGACAGCAGGGGAACTCTCGATGCCGAAAATCGTTTTGACCGTCAGACGCACCGGATACGTTCCGTCTGCCAGAATATGTGTCATGCGGTATTCCTTAATGGTGCTATGCATCCATCCTGTATCATAGTTCCCAATTTGGATGCGCACACCCTGCTGATCCTGTGACTGCCAGCGAATTGTAGGGCGGGGCTTGGTATCCGTATACACAATCACTGGTGTCGCAGGCAAACGCTGAATAATAATAGTTGCAACCGCACTGTACATCCCCCAAACCCCATCACCATTTCGAGTACGCACCCGCCACATGAGCGTACCTTGCGCAAACGTACCCGCTGGTGTTGTAAAGTTCGATTCGTCACTTTCGGCAGTGCTTAGCACCGAGTAATGAGCGCCCATATTATCACTGGTCTGCAGTTCATAAGCTGTTTGAGCTGTGCCAGTGGAAATTTCATGTCTCCACACGAAGGTAATACCTTGGGTATCTTTCACAACAGTGCCCACTGGTGACACACATACCGGTGTGCTCAGAGCATCCTGTGTGTTAACATGAATCCACTCGCTGGTTCCAGATGTTCCGGTATTTGCTATTACTGTAACCTGCCACTCAATATCATCCTCTGTGAAGGTATTTGCCGGGAAGTCGTAATAGCTTTTCTCACTACTGATTGAGACATTTTGGACATCCTCTTTCCCTTGCGTGCGCCAGCGTACTATCGCTGATGTCTGTATGATTTCGCCGGGCGCGTCTTGAGTACTATCCGATTCGATAGACCAGCTGAAACGGTTAACACGATGTTTTAGCACATGTCCGCCATCTTCCGGGTGCAAATCTGTCGGAGTGATCGGCAGTTCCTTATGGCTAAAGGTTGTCCAACCGCTGATAGTTGTTCCGCCGCTTGTGTCTGTAACTTCTACTTGCCAGTCAATATTTCCGATTGGGAGAACATCTGCCGGGATACTATAAGCTTGTGTCGCACTATCAATCTGATACTCGTTGTAATTCTGCGTTCCACTTTTGCGCCAACGCAGTTTTGCTGATACCTGACGCAGACTGCCTGACAGATCGTCAGGTCTTGTGTAACTTAATTCCCACGAGAAGTTTACAGAAAACCCTTTATATACGGTGGCTTTGCTGGCAGGAGTCAGCTCTGTTAGTCGCACAGCTGTACTTTGAAAACTCACCGACGTATAACCCCCGGTTGCAGATATTCCGTTTGAGGCGTATACAACCGCCTGCCATTCCATGCCGGGAGAAACAGCGTTCGGCACAAGGCCCGTGTCAAAATCAATGTAATCGCTAGTGCCGGGCACCCGAACAATATTCCACTCACTTGCGCCTTTGGCTCGCCATTGAAACTCGGTGTAACTGACCTTTAGCGGTCCATTAATAGGAATCTCTGCTGTTGTCTGCCAAGAAAATCGATGGTAAAAGCCTTTTCGGATTGTAGTATTGGCTGGACTATAATCTCTTGAGCGAATGCTTCCTGAATGGGTTTGGATCTCTGCATAAGGCACATGGTCTGATCCATTGACCCAAAATCTCGCAGAGCCCGGATCTAACTGTGTGGTAATACCGATTGGACACTTCAGACGTCCGTCTTTAAACTCTACACCATCAGTAGTTTGCTTCCACTCAGGTCCATTCCAGCTGGGTCCTGCTATCGTTCCTAAAAGCAGGCTAACAGGATAAGGAGCATGGCAGTATACGGAAAGGCTGCTGGCTCGCTCGAACACCTCCCCCGCAGGGATGGGCGCAGCGTCAAAGTACAGGCCACCGTTATCACCTCTACTAACACTGGGCGTATCGATACGCAGCTCTCCCACACCGCCGGACAGATTTTTCAAATTCCAGCTGTCGCTGCAATATACGGTATACTTTCCCATAACTTACAACCCCCCCACATAACCCTGGCGAAAGGTGCGTTTTTCAGATTCCATTCGGCGTACAATCTGGTTAAAAGTTTCGATATTTGATACATCGAGTACAATCTGACGGTTGTCAACATAAGTTCCCGTTCCTCGGCTCGCTGCTAACATCGCATGAGACTGTTCAGTAGTATAAACTTGCTCGCCGCCGGAAAAATGCATTAGTTCCGGTCCTTTCTCACCGACCCATCGCCAGCCGGGTGTTGCGGAACGTGTTCCTCGAGCATATCCATGTGCTGTACCGACTTGCGACTGAAGATCACTCATACTTGGCACTGTTTGATTTTGGATATTGATAATCGGTATTCCACGAATTGCGCTTACCAACATAGCGATACCAGCGGTCACCATAAATATCGCTGCACCTACAATCAACAGGTCAGTTGCCAGCATTAGGAATTGAGAACCTGCGGCAGAAGCTGTAGGGCCTGCCGCAGCTAAGGCTCTTGTTGCTGCTGCAGTTCCCGTGGCGGCAATACGCATACCAACAGCCGTACCTGTAGCTTTTAAAGCCACCATCGCCAATCCACCTGTTGCCAGAACCATTACCGGATTAAGTTCTGATAAAAAACCGATTACATCTGCACCAACTGCGAGAATTTGCCCTGCCGCATCTACAATCGCAAGAATTTGATCCTGATGATCTACTAATACTTGCATCAATGTAGTCTTAATTTTTGTTTCAATAGGCTCAATGCTCTTAGCCAGTTCAGCATAAGAGAGCTGCAGTTCATAATTGGCCGCTTCCGCTTCCATCATGCCTGCATTGCCTTCTTTATAGCTTTCCCACAGTTCATCCAGCCCTTCCTTACGCAGTGCTTCTAATGCAATTTTTTGACGCTGACTCTCTGAACTGGTTCTGCTCAATTTTTCGTTCAGACTATCTACATTGATACCCAAACGCCCTAACAGTTCAGCATACTGACCTGTCGCTTCCCCCGTAGCAATCGTTTCCTGCAGGCTATCTGCAAGGCTTTCAATTTTGATCGTTTCCGGGAATTTGACTACTGCACCTGCAAGCAGGTCAATGGCGTCTGCGGCTGTTTCAGCGTCCGTGAAGCCGGACGCCAGCACGTTGGAAAGCGCCTCCACGACCTCGTTTGTATCTCCGGTGATCGCGTACAGCTCACTGGCTTTCTCATGCATGAATTCCATGCCGATGCCTGCGTCCTCTGCGTTCTGTTCCAGGAAGGACAGATCCCGCCGCAGCTCTTTCGTCTGGGCAAGCAGTTCTGCGCATTTTCCAATTACCGCACTCAATCCGTTACCGATTAGGGTACCCAGGGCCACGTCAAAGGTTTTCGCGCCCTTGCTTCCATCCTCCATGCCGCTCCCGGCCTGCTTTACAGATTTTCCGGCCTTGTCCGCGCTCTCGGAGGTTTCCTTCAGCACGGTCTCTGCATCCGACAGCGCTGAGGCGAAGTCATCCGACTTTTTGACATTTTTTTCGATGGACGTCTCCAGGCTCAACATCCTTTTTTCAAGGCGCAGCGCCTGGCTGCTGGTCTCGCCGTACCGCTGCGCCACGCGCTCGTGTTCCCGTTCACAGTTTGCAAGTTCCGCCTGCTGGTTCACGATGGTGGCATTCAGCCGGTCCAATTCCCGCGTGGCTGCTTCAATGCCGTCTGTGGTAGGCTCGATCTTCCACTTTTCTGCGTTTTTCCTGGCCTTTTCCAGCTCTTTGTCCGCCTTTTGCACAGCCGCACTCGTGCCGCCTGAAAAATCTTCCATCAGGCTTTTCATCTTGTTTACCGCCTGCTGGATGCGTCCGATGTCAATATCTGCGCCGATGATGATGCCGTCACCTGATAGTGTGGCGCCCACTCATATCCCTCCTGTCCATGGCAGCGTCATATTCCGCCTCATAGTCCACACGGTCCAGTGCCACAGCACGCTTCATGCGGGCGTAGCGGGCGCGCTCCTTTGCATCTGGGATCGTGCCCAAGTCAATGCCCCTGTACCGCATCGCGGTCATGATCTGGCTGTCCGGCGGCAGGCTGTCAAAGATCGCCCGAAACTCCCACCAGTGCATCCGCGCCGTTTTCAGATCGATACCCGCGTATAACCGAAAATCGCCCCAGATTCGCAGCGCGTCCTTTTTCCAGTCCAATAGTCGCTCTGGTGCTGGTTCGGCATCTTTGTCCAGCTCCTGCCCGCAGAAATAAAAATTGAGTACTCCATACAAGTGCTCACCCTCACGATCCGGCATGATGCCGCCGAACACATTCAACAGCAGGATATCATGCTTTTCGGCCCAAAGCAGCGGCGAGTCTAGCACATAACCCACGTTTACCAGCCACCACAGCCAGTCCGTCGGCACCGGACGCCCCAGGATCGTCTCCGGCAGCTCCAGCATCGGCGGCAGGGTCTCTGCTGTTCCCCTTCGGATCTCCGTCATGCGTCATCGCCTCCTTTGCCTCCGGCGTGATATACTGCTGCAGCATCTCGTTGCGTCCGGCCAGGATCTCGCTGTAAATGTACGCGCAGAGGTCGATGTGTTCACCGCTGTTTACTGGACGCCCCGCGAAGATATCCCTGTATTCGTCCGGCCCGATGGTACCCTCGATAAAGGTCCGACACACATCTACCAGTGCCCTGTTGGCTGCCAGGACATCCTCTATCTTTGGACGTTTACGCGCTGCTGCATCGTCAGGCTGCACAGCCGTGGCTGTCGCCTGCTGATAAACCCGGCTCAGTTCCTGAGCCGCCTGTAGAATACGAGGGAAGTCCCGTGTGACCCCCTCCAGCATGCGGCTGTCCGAGAAGTCACACGGGTAAGACTTTCCGCAGATCACGACCTCGCGCTTACGGCGGAATTCAAACCCCCCGCTCATTTCGTAGCCACCTTAGCTGCTTTCGAAACAAACGTAGGCGTACCGTCCTCGCTGATCGTCACAGTTCCAGCTTCGGGCGTACCCTCGATCTTCAGCCCGAAACCGATGTTTTCACGGTTGTTGGCGTCGCCGCTGCCATCGTCTGTGACGCTTAACACGGCAAAGCCCTGATGCCCGTTGACAGCTTCATCCCCCATGTTGTCGTAACACTCCAAAAACTTCACACGGCGTCCATCCAAGCTATACAGCTTTTCCATAATGGCATCCTGAGCTTTGTCACCTAATACGCGCCAACCACTCCATGTTCTCGATACCGTAATACCCGTAACCTCGCTCTCAGCTACTCCGCGCCCAGCCATGTCGTAGTAGTCCTGACTTTGCTCGCTGATATTGGTTCCTCGCGAAGAGATTCCTTTCGCGATCTCCGCCCATTCCGGTGTGTCATTTACGCTGACATCGATCCACCAGCGGCGGTTATACGAGCGCGGTGTCAAATATGTTCCCGGCATTGTTGTCACTCCTTTTCATAAATCAAGGCGCCCTGTATTTTGTAGACGCCGTATTGATAGTTTTCATCCCATTCTGACAGACCCCCGTCGCTGGCCGTGAGGCTGATAAACTCTGCGTCTGTCAGCGTCACACCTTTCCGGTTCTGTTCCTGTACCCAATCCTGCAGCCGCTCCAGAAAGTTGCAGTTGTCAAGGCGCATCACGTCATCCGCGCTCATGCGCGTGGCCGCAAGCACAAAGTTGTACTGCCACGTCACCACACCGGTCATGTCCTGCCTCAAGGCAGTGCTGCCCGCAGGCAGGATCGCGTATCCCTCGGCATCTGTTTCCAGCTGATCGGTGCGTGGCGCAAACTCCTGCAGGACAGGACACTGCGCAAACAGCGCTTGAAGATCATTCAGAATCGCCATTCAACGGCCCCCTCTCAAAATAAAGTTCTTTTCATCCTCAATAATCTGTGCACCTTCTGCAGCCATCAGCCGAACATCCCAGTATGGACCGGCGAGACGATTATAGGTAGTCGTATACCTCAAATCTTTCGCCGTGGTCTTACGAGGTCTGCCGGCCATTACCTTGCCGAAATACAGATATTTGATATGTGGTCCACGAATCACGATACGCCCGTTTTTCGGCTCCTGCCCCTGTGCAATGGCATGTTCTACACTGCTGTAAGTTCTCTTTGGTGCGTACTTCGCAATGCGTCGGGCTACGTTGCCCACCAAATGCTGCTGTACGAGTCCTCCGGGCTCCAGCCCCAGATCCCGCACCAGCGTCTGTAGCTCCGGCAGGCGGATGTTTAACTGCATCATACTCATTTTGCTGTCACCTCGCAGTGAATCAGGCCGCCGAACGCATAATGCGCCAGTACCTCCACGGTCAGAGGCTTGTCCGCGATCAGCGCCCGCTTGCTCTGTGTATCCGTAACCTCGCCGGTGCGCTCACCTCTCACCACATAGTCCCGCTCCCGTTTTTCGCCCTGATACTGCTCTGGCAGTTCGCCGGGAATGAGGATACTCACGCCGTCCTCTCCGTCCTGCCAAAAGCAGGCGGGGACATACACCCGCGTGTATGCCCCCGGCCCGGTTTGCAGGTACAGTGTACAGCTTGCGTTTGGCATCAACATTCACTCACTCCTCGATACAGCAGTCCGCTGTGTACAGGGATATACTGGGCGGCGATTCGCAGACAGCGGCGCTCGAAGCTTCCCGTCTGCGCGTCGTCCTGCTGGATGCTGCGGCTCCATTTGCCGACACTCTCGCTGGTCACTTTACCGCCTGCCAGCAC
>ERZ1643251.5192-NODE-5192-length-10781-cov-22.512679_pt1 | contig 10781 bp, 13 predicted proteins | sample MGYA00579261_ERZ1643251 | MGnify/ENA primary metagenome ERZ1643251 (study PRJEB29033, sample SAMEA4952267) | chicken gut metagenome | biome: Broiler Chicken; feature: Gastrointestinal Tract; material: Caecum | place: Ireland | collected 2018 | study: Broiler...
AACAAGAAGATGAAATTGATGATCTTAAAGAGAAAAATTCTAAATTACAAAATACTATTAATTTTTTTGAAAATTTATTTGATAGATTAGTTAAATTTATTAAAGATAAAATGTTTGGAAAAGAAAAAGAACGTGAAGATTATTGGAATTTTTCAAAAAATTTATATACTCATGGAATATTTAGTGATAAAACTATTGAATCAATTCAAGATGAATATATTTGGAATAAAGAAAATGATAAAGATAAAGACAAGGGAAAAGATGATTACGAAATTAGTATGTAATCATCTTATTTTTTACCCATATTAAATAAATTATTTTCTCTACATAACTTTAAAATTTTTTGATATCTTTTATCTATTTCATCATAAATATCATTTTCAAAAGAAATACCTCTATCTCTAAATGCAGAATACATTTCTCTTAAACTTCCATGATTATACTCCCAGACAAATTCACCTCTATATGTGCTTCTTTCAAAATTATAAATTCCATAACCGTCTTCATCACAAGCAGCATAAAGATTTGATTTACCACTCTTATAGGTTTCTCTAATAACATCACTACGACCAGCAACCTTACCTAAAAAGTCTATAACACATACATCTCCAAAGTCTGTATTATGATTTTTTACCCACTCAATTAATTCTTCTTCCGTATCAAAATATGCACTATTAAATGCTCCTGAAAAGCCATATAATCTCATTTGTGGTTCTGGTATTTCAGTTAATGGATTAACGTTTTTAGGTTCTCCATCACATAATCTTTTTAGTATCTCTCCTGTAGAGTTATCTTTCTTTTTAGTTTCTAATGTTTCAATTAATTCATCTGAAAACATTTTTGAATCATCTAAATTTCTTTTTTCACTCATATAATAAACCTCCTAAATAACTAATAATATTATAGCATTATTTAATATTATTTGAAACAAATTAACTTAAAATTTATGGCAATCGCATAAAAAATAGTATTGACATAAGCAAAATCGTATAAAATAAGGTTTTGTGCAAAAATTCATCAATTTTTAATCTAATTATTTGTTATCTGCAAAAATACTTAAATTTTTACTTTTTTTTAGTATTTATAAGGCTTTTCTTACTTTACGTAAAATTTTTATGCGATTGCCTTACTTAAAATTGTTGAAATTAGTTAATTTTATGGTATATTATTAGTAGTGAGTGATATTTATCATATCACTAGAGAAAGAGTTGTAGATATCTACAACACTCGCTCCATTTGAATACAACTTACGAACTTTTTACAATTCGTAAGTTTTTATTTTGTAAAAATATATTAAATTATTTAATTTAATACCAATACTATAATAATTAATATAAATATACCCTAATAACATACAAAACCCATTTATAAGAATAAATATAAACGGCGAAAACGTCATAGATATACCATTGATAAATCCATAAACTAACTGCATTATAAATGAACCTAAAGCAGTTCCAAACAATACAAAATACATATTATATTTATTAACGGCCACATCTAAAGTAAAATCACAAAAACTATTTGAAATAATAAATATAACTACAGGAATTCTTTTATTCATATAATTACCTTCACCATACTTAATAACTTTTATAGATTATTTTTTATTTCAGGAAATAATTCATACAAATTATATCCTAATAAATTATCAAAAAATTCTTTCAATTTATACGTTTCTTTTATATGATACTGTGTATTTGAGTACATACCTCTTCTAATCATAATATCAATTAATCTTTTATCAATTGTATATACTTTACCACCTTGTGGACACATTAAGTCACATAAATTTATAATTTTCTCTTCAATAGAATATTCATGATTTTTTATAAAGTTTGTTAAAAAAGGATTTGCATTAATATCTGGAATACCACCAGCAGTGCATAAAATATCATTATTTAAATATGAATGTGTTAAACAAATATTACAATAATCTTCATCATATCCTTTTTCTTTAAGATAGCTATATCCTCTCATAACATGTCCTTGTGATTCTCCATTATATTTACCAATATCGTGTAAATATCCAAGTGTAATAGTTTTATCTATATCGACATTATATCCTCTTTCATTTAATGCTTTAGCAATTTTACCTCCACTATCACCAACACAAAGGCAATGACCTATCCACATATCACTTTCAGTTTTACCTCTATGTGATTCCAATAATTCTCTTGCTTCTTTACTTGTCATTTTCATAATCATACACCTTTACTTTCTATTTATTAATTAAACAAATACCCAAAATAACTAATACTATTCCTAATATCTGCTTTATTGACGGTTTCTTCTTTTTATCTTTATAAAATAATGAAATTATAACAACAACTATTATTGATGTAGGCCTAACATAAGAGCTTAAAGTTACAGAATTACTAGATAAATAGTTACTCAAATATAATGAAGCAAAGCCAAATAGCTGTTGAAGCAATACCCATTTTATTATGTTTTTATGTTCTTTATGATATTGGAAATTATATCTTTTTGAAAATATAATTGTTAGCATTAAGTTTAATGTTAATATAAAAACTGCATTTGACCAATATTGCAATATAAAATGTGTCGTATAACTCATTAAAAGAGATGTAATAATCCTTACTATTAAATCCTTTTGTAAATTTTTAATTTTTATTTTAGAATCTGCTATCATAAAAACACCGGCAACAGTTAATAATATTGACAAAATTGATATTATTCTTAAATTTTCTATTCCTAATATTACATCTATAATAAAAGCTACAATAATACCCGATATCAAATATGCAGAATCCTCATAAGGATTTAAATATTTTAAACATCCCACTATCGTATGTTGCTTTTTATATCTTAAAAACATTGCTGCAATAAGTAAAATTATAGAAATAAATCTTAATTCAAATTTTAGTTGTCCTGTATATAATTCTACAATTACCATTATTAAAGAAAAAGGAATCATAGTAAAACACATATAATAAAAATAGTCTTTCCGACTTATTCCTATATTTACTAGATGTTTATCTAAGTATTGTCCAATTGCTCCAAATGTTCCTGCTAAAACTACAATATATATAAGTAACATTTTATTTTTCACCTATTATTTCGTATTCTCTTATTTCACAGTTCTTTAACCTTCTATTTAAGAATTTACCATCTTTTATTCCCTCAAAATATCCATTAAATGCTTTGGATACACCACTGTGGACAACTATTAAAACTCTGTTATAATTTTTTTCTTTTAATTCATCTAAAAAATTATAGACTCTATCAAAAAACAATTTAATATTTTCTGATGTCCCATATTTTATTGTAGTATTATAATTCCAATATTCTTCCCTATTTGTTACATTCAAAGGTTTACCAGATAAATCCCCACAATCTCGCTCTTTCAACCTATCATCATAAATAACTTTTTGATTTTTTATATTTATTATATTGGCTGTTTGTTTAGCCCTATTTAATGGAGAACATATAATTATATCAAAGTTAATATCTATAATTTCATCTCTTAATTGTTCAGCTTGTTTTATACCTAAATCTGTCAAATTTTCATCATCCGCATTGTATTGTTTTAAAGCATTATGTGGAACTTGTCCATGTCTTGTTATATATACTTTCATACTCTATCCTCCTAGTTTTTTAAATAAATCTATAAAAACTTTATCTACATCAATATAATTTATCATAGTTATTTTATGATTATTAGTAGTTAATTCATAAGAAGTATCATCCTTAATATTAGGACAACTTATCACTTTACTTGAAAACCAATTTTTATTTATCATATATGCTATAACAGATATATCCCAAATAACTCGTCTTTCTTGTATTCCATGATATCCATCATTATAAAATCTCTTAATTAAGTAATTACATAATTCACTTTTATTTTTTAAATAATGATTTAATTCATATATTGATGTTCTTAAATTAGAGGCAACATTTTGGCAAGGTATAATCGTTAATTTTACTTTTGAATTAAACACTATTCTCACTGCTTCTACATCTTGCTTAAAATTAAATTCAAAATTATTTTCTTGTAATAAACTATGTCCTCCAAGCCATATTACTTCTATTTTATCAATTATTTTAGGGTCTTTTTTTATAGCAAGTGCCACATTAGTAATAGCCCCTATTGCCATAATATAAGTTTTTTGATTTTTAGATGCTATTTCTATTATTTTATCAACTGCATCATTTGAATTATTATATCCATTAGAAATATAGTTATCTGCCCCTTTAAACACTTTATTTATAATATCAAAATTTAAATAATTACATATTTTTATTATTTCATTATAACTTAGCTCTTGCCCTTCTTTAACGGTTACATTTCTTACCTTATGAGAATATGGAGCAACTGTTATTGCTTCAACATTAAATCTATCTTGACTTTTAATCATATAAGAAAGAGCAAATTGATCATCACATTCATTATATGTATCAGTGTCTAAAATTACATTTACTTTTTCTTTTCTATAATTAGTTACATAATTATAAATATCATTCCAATTATTTACTTTTGTAAACCTTTTTTCATTCTTATTATATTCTGTACTATATAATAATGATTTAATACCTGCTTCAAAGCATTTAAGGCAAACATTAGTAGAATCATCAATCATAATATCAATATTTTTTTCTATACAAACATCTGCTTTTTCTTGATGTTTATATGCATTGGTTAAAATCAATTCATCGTATTTAATATCATATTTTTTTAACCATTCAATAGTCATATCATATGGATTTGAATATTCACCATTATCCCTACCTGTAATAATGTAAATTTCATTACCATAATTCCTTAATTTATCAATATATTCTTTTGCTTTGTCTTTTACCCTTAATTTCTTTACAATTTTTTCTATATTATTTTTATAAAAACTTATTTCCTCATCTTCAGTCCAGTCAAACATACCTTTTCGTATATACTGTGCATTATCATTTACAATTCCTGTGTTTCTTAATTCTTTATCATGTTTTAAATATTCTTCTAATAAAGCTTCATTAAAATTAGAAATAACATTATCTATATCATTACCTATCTTCATTACTACCTCCAATATTTTACCTAATAAAATTATACAATAAAAAGAAAAAAAATACTATATTCCATCAAAAAACACATAATTAAGTTAATATTATAAAAAAATAACTATTAATAAAAAATTATTAATAGTTAAGAACATTATCTTTATTGTTTAACAATGTATATAATTTGATAACAAATATAATGTATACGATATAAAAAATTAACAAAATAACGATAATATAAATCATTTCTACTTTAAGCAATATAAAACTAACTAAAGTGGCTAAAATACATCTCACTATTTTTCTTGACAAATTAAATTTTAACATTACTGTTTGTTGGTTTTCTATACAACAATTGTTTAACAATTCATTTTTTAAAACATTCATAATCGGATCTCTTGACCATAAAAGCATGCAAAATCCTAATCCCATAATTAGTATTCCAACAATTTCTAATGATATTAAATTACCAACAATTAAAAGAAATATTGCAATTATTAAATTAATATTTAATATAATTATAAATTTATTTTTTATTTTTCGGTATATTCTACTAAAAAATATATTTGATAATACTCTGGATATTCGAGATAAAGCAATAATAATTGACAAATATATTGCAGTTTTGTTCATTGACAAAAAGTCTTGTAAGGTATATTGAATAAATAATTTCCCATTTTCTTGTGCTGTTTCTAAAGTCCCATATAATAGTCCATATAATACTACAATCAAAAATAAAATTTTTGTCCATTTAAATTTACCTGTATTTTTTGAAATAATCTCTTCTTGAATCTCTGTTTCATACAAACAACTTGAAAGAATTATATTAATAAAACATATAATACTACAAATTATCATTGGCAAACTATTGTTAATGTTAAATATAAAGCCAACGATTAAAGAAATAATCATTGTTGCTATAGCATATATCATACTACTTTTACTTTGAATTTCGATAAATGAATCTTCTTCATTTAAATATTTTAAATTTCTTTTTAAAATAACACTATCCATTCCTTTAAAAAGAAATGACATATTATATAAAATTTCTCCAATTGCAATTGTTATAAATGACGTTCCAAATGTTATTATAATTGCCGATAAAAATAACATTATTAATCCTAAACGAACAGACTTCACGTTACCTATTTTTTTTATTATCTTTAAAACAATATTTTGAGATAATATTACAACTAAAATGGAAAGTGCTGATAATAAACTAACTTGAGATGCAGAGAACAACTTTACTGTTGTTAAAATCATTGTGTTAATAGCACTAAAAAATAACAAATCACTAGATAATCCAGATAAATACGGATATATCTTATTACTTAACTTGATCTTTTGTGTAACATCATCCATCACAGAACCTCCTATTATGGATTTAATAATTCGTAAAAACTAATATGCATATGTCATATTTCAGATTCTCTAATTTTATATAAAATTACTATATCCCCATATTTTAATAAACCATAAAAAATTGTACTATATTTTAATAAAAAATTCCATCTTTTTACAAAAATATTATCAATAAAATAAAAATGTTCTCTAAAAAAAGAATAATTTTAACTAATTATATAAATATATATACTAATTTCAATAATTTAACTAAAATTTGAATCTATCAGTAATAAAGTTCTCTAAAAAAATACTTATGTCACTTCTAAAAAAATATTAAACAATAAATGCATACTATATGTTATACTCATAACAAGAAAAATAATAAGTATTAACATAAAATCTTGCATTTTTTCACCTTAGTCATACAAACTTTTAATAATTAAGTAACAATAAACAGGAGCAAATAATGTAACTACTGCTAACAATATTTTGAAATAGATAATATCTGTTGTAAAAGATACAATTAGCATTAAAATATATCCAATTATTCTTCCTAATCCTATAGATATTGAAGTATAGCCAACATATTCTTCACAATATTTTTCTATTTTACATTCTTTAACTAAATCACCTTTTCTAGTATTATATACAACATCAAAAATACAAAATGTAACTACATAACAAAAATTATACAAAACCAAAGTCCACTTACTAATATTAATTAATAATCCTACAACTCCAAGCACTATTATAAATGAACATGATAACAATATTAATATCGCATTTTTTTTGTTATAAAATTTATTATATATTATTAAAGAAATTACTGAGCACACAGAAAAAATCGTAGTTAAAATTCCTAAATTAAAAGATGTTTTAAAAGTCATAATAGTTATAATAATTATTAGAGTACTAATTGAGCTTTCTACAATTCCATATGCAATACCCGATAAATTATATCTTTGTATTTTTCTTAAATTATTTTCTTTTATATACTCTATAAACGTTTTAAAATTATATTTTTCTTTTATACAACTTTTATCGTTAATTTTAATAAGCATAGTTATTATAATTTGAATAACAGATAGTATAAATACATATATTGCTATTTTACTAAATGAATATAATTCAATAGAAGTTCCTAAAATTAAGGGCGATACAACATTTACAATTTTTCCTAATATCTTTTTAATAGACATATACTTTTTCCTGTTATTATTGCTAGTTACATTTATATATATAACTTCATGAGCACCCCAATATAATATTTCCGAAAAAGCATATATTATAGCAATTAAAATATAATTAGAAACTATCTTTTCTGATAATATTACTATAAACAAAACAAATAAAGCTCTAGATATAATTCCTAATGACATAATGTTTTTACTTTTATTAGGATATTTTTTTATTTTTTTTCCTATATATACATTACCAATACTAAGTAAAAAATAAATTATTATATAGTATATTGATATAGTAGTTATATTTTCTTTTGTTATCTGTAAAAAATACGCTACTAAAAATGTTTCTATAAATACAGCTGTTAACGTGTAAATTAAATCACTTATAATTAACAACCATGCACTCTTTCCTATTTCATTTTTCATAATTACTCCTAATATATATTAAATTATATATTCTATATCTATATTAACTTTATTTATTTTATCAAACAAAGATTTGCAGTTCTTTACATAAATATCAAATCCATTAATATTTGAATTTTTAAATCTTTTATAAGATTCTTCAAAAAAATTGAGGATAATTGTAAAAATAATCATATAATTGAAATTATCGGGACGTTTATTAAAATAAATTCCATCAAAATACCCTTTAATAAATGCAGCTTCTTTTTCATTTTTATCAAACAAACTCCATGTTATTTGATATCTAAAATTTAATACATCATAACTTACTTGCATTGATTCTATATCCGTTATACATAATTCTTTACTCTCATCAATCATAATGTTTGCTCTTTTAATATCCCCGTGTATTAGTACTTGATCAATATTTTTAAATAAATCACTAAATTTAATTAATTTTTTCCTTAAATCATATATATCATCAATACAAAAATATTTTAATAATACATTTTTGTAAGGTTCATTTTCTAACAATATATTTAAATTCATTATTGCCTTATTAATTATATCATCAACATTTGTATTTTTAAATACACAATTATTATAATCCTTATACGTTTTTAATTTTAATAATTTTTGTCCAATTATTGCACCAATATTTCTTATATCATCTAAATTATAATCATCAGTATTTGTATATATTTTCAGATTTTCCCCTTCTACAAAATTGTACACTATATAGCTTCTATTTAACTTATCAATATTACCAAAATCTATAATGTTTAATGATTTTATTTTTAATTTTTTATATATGTAAATAATATCTTCAATCTTAGTAATATTTAAAATTCTATTAAATACTTTTAAAAAAAATTTATTTTTCCCTCTTATAATTTTATATAATAACGCTCCTGAATATCCATCGTTTACTTCTTCTATAATATCTGTTTTATTTATAAATGGTACTATATACACATCAAAATTTTCTTGCATATATTAATCCTCCTTTAAATCATTTTGTTTAATATTATAGGTTCATTTCATAAACAAAACCTTTTTCTTGAATACTATTTTCACATATATTAGGTTCTTCATTATTTATTATTTTTTCATATACTTTTTTACATCCTAATTTTTCATAAAATTTATAATTACATGATTCATCAGTTAATATATATACTTTTTCCATGTCATCATCTCTTGCTTTATTAAATGTATCAATTAATAATTCTTTTCCAACATTATTACCTCTACAACTTTTATCTACAATTAAAATAGATATTTCTCCATCATATTGTTTTTCAAGATTTTTAGGCAAATAGCTATAGTTACAATTATATTGATATATTGCCTTCTTATTCTTTATTAAGGGACTAAGTATCAAAACTTTACTTAATGTTTTATAAAATTTTTTTCTAAAGATATACTTTTTAGATTCCCATTTTGAATATCCACATACTCCTATAATTTTATTATTATCTTTTTTTAAAACTATTTTTTCTGACTCGCTTAAAATTTCAAACCAATAAATCCAAGCACATGTCCTACCTTTTGCGCCAGAATTTTTCTTACCCAAATCCCACTCATTGTATAACATTTCTATAATTTCTTTATGATGTTTAAACTTCATTGTATCCTCCAAAAAAACTTTTAATTATAAATTTTAACTTTACATAAACAAAAAAGAAGATTTTTTCTTCTTTATAATTATATTAAGTTTTTATGTTTCTTCAAGAAATGTGATAAAGCAATATCGTATTCTTTATCATTTTCTAATCCATCAAAATATTCTTTATCACCTATTTTTACATATTTACGTATAACAAAATGGTTTGATTCTTCAATTTCAACTAAATAAACAAAAGTATTTGAATCAACATCAATTCTATCTATTTCTATATATTTTTTATCCCCTATTAAAACAACATCATAATCTACCATTTTTTACCACCTTTGTTTCATGTAATGACTCTACTAATTTCAAAATGCCTTCAGCCTTTAAATTCATTGCGTCCATCGCTTTTTCTAAACTAGGATTACCATTACTATCTATATAATTATCCGCTATTAAATATTCATCTAAATCACTTACTGTTTCTAATTTAGTCGAAATATATTCTTTAAATTCTGTATCTTTAGAAGCTGATAATAATTTTAAATTATTTATTACCCATTCTATATTAGTTCTAGAAACCCCAGATGAAGAAACTACTTGATTGTTTAAATTACTTCCCATATCATTACATAAACTATAAAATGCATAATCAAATAAGTCTTTATTTTCTAAACCTATTAAGTCTTCCGCAATTTTCGCATGATCAAATTTTAATACTCCATTTTCATTACTAGTATTCTGACTTAAAATGCTAATTTCTATATCCCCAATTTCTCTTGATAAATCAGGATCATTTTCCAAAGCTAAAACTCCGATACTTCGAGATAAATTATTCATATTAGTTGGATTATTAATATGATCCATAACAGCTTTAAACCCAACATAACCTCCTACTATTAAAACAGAACATACTAATATACTTATTATTATTTTTTTTATATCTTTAACCCTTACTTTACCTTGTCTTTTCACTTCTACTCTTGGTTGAGCAACACTTTCTTTCCTACTATTAGCAATTAATTCTTCATATCTTTTACATTTTCTTTTAAGAAATATAGCTTCAATATCTTTAAAATCTTCTCCATTTACATTCATTGTCATATCTTACCACCTAATCATAGTATAGTATAAATATATTCTTTAGTCAACTTATTGTGTAAAGTTGTTAATCCTTTTTAGAAATTTCACCATATCATTAATTGAAATTTCACCAAACA